>PVMK01125425.1_pt1 | contig 14583 bp, 14 predicted proteins | sample 1853481 | NCBI WGS metagenome assembly PVMK01 (sample SAMN08533507, study PRJNA380276) | Marine sediment metagenome, whole genome shotgun sequencing project. | reverse complement strand
ACAATAGCTGTAAAGAGAGAAGCAACCAACACCCCCTTAGGGCCAATTATTGCTCCTATCGCACCCATTAATTTAGCATCGCCGGCACCCATCCCTCCCATCAGGTATGGAATAATAAAAATTGCGATTCCCAAGGCGAGTCCTTCTATGCTGAATAGCAAACCATTCCACCCGGATGTAATACTACAATAAATAAGACCTAAAACCATGGTTGGAAAGGTAAGTAGATTGGGAATTTTTTGTACTTGAATGTCAATTATTGCTGCAACAATCAGAATACTGGTCAAGAGTATAATTATTAGAGGATCATTAACAAAATACATAATATAACGTTTCGGAAATTATATAACCTATTGATAAAATATTTCTTGAACGGAAATTTAGGGGAGAAAAAGCAGAATATTGCCTATCTTAATGATTGTCCATAAGCTTGAATTTATAATTGATCGGTCATATTCCACTAACCCCATTATTCCACTATTTCATAATTCCAATTGAGTCGAAACACCTGAGTTAGAGACTCTATTTAAGGAAAGAGCTTGCAACACCTTAGACTATTTTTGATGTCACAAGATGTTGCAAACTCTAAAACAGCTCTTAAACAAAAATTCTTTTTTTTCTTTTATGTGGTCCCGGCCGCGTTAACTTCCGTAGCTATGGTATCGAACTTATTAGATAATGAAGTACCGAGAAGGGTTGTTGCTGTAATGATAACAATAGCAATCAGCGCTGCAATAAGTCCGTATTCAATTGCCGTTACACCGTCTTCGTCTTTGAAAAAACTAATTAACTTTTTCATCCTTTCTTCTCCTTTGCACTCGTGTTTTATTGGGTTGATTAAAATTAAACGAAAATTTCTATCCATTTTTACTTTACGCTTTTAAGCACCCCCTTTTTCCAATGATTTGCAACGATAGTTTTTGTTCCAACCGTTATCCTCGACATTGAGCTTGCAAAAGCCATGCCGTTTAAAGGGGTTGCTTTAATAATTACTAAACAATCATAGAGACCAGAACATGAATATTAGGGGGCCGCAAAGCATTTGGACAACCCATTAATTTATTTACACATATTTCAACTGAATATATTGATCATTTAATTTTTTCGTTCTGAAAATCCCTCTTTTTTTTATTCATGGGAAGTATTTTGAACAATAATTGTCACCTTCTTTGACAATTATTTGTTCATTCTCTTGAAATAAATTAGCAAAATCATCTCTGCCAAGAAAGGAATGGTTGAAAATTGTGAAATTTTTTCCACAAGATGTGGAAAGAAAGTTATAGAAAGAAATTCTGTTTTTCCAATTATAATATGCGATCAATAACAAAGTGTCAATATAAATGGGTTCGAAGAAAATATAAAAAATGGCTTTTTACGAATTCATTAATTTGGAGCAAAGCAAAGAAAGTGGTTTAATTTTTCTCGCAAAGTTGCCCTTAAGTCAAGCAAATTATATATAATTTATATATAATTTAAGTTATTTGCGCTATGTTGTGTTTCATTTAGTACAATTACAACATATTGTATGTGGAAAAATGGAGAATTCATGTAGAATTAACACATTAGGCCTAAAATCCTATTGATGTACCTTGTTCCTTAGGGGTTCAGAGGTTCAAAGGTTCAGAGGTTCAAAGGTTCAGGGGTTCAAGGGTTCAGAGGTTCAAAGGTTCAGAGGTTCAGAGTTCAACGTTTAGGGTTAATTTTCTTTCGTTGGTCTTGCTCGTAGGCCAGCAGGTACTTGATGAAACCACGAATGGCAGCACGGGTGCGTCCAGCATAATCATATACCTCCTGAAATTCGGCTTTTGTTATGTACCGTTGATCCAACGCTACATAAAGCTCGCTCTGGATTTCGGTGCAAGATCGTTTTGCATACCTAAGAAAACGAACGAACTCCGGATTTGTCTCCGAATCGAATCCTTCAGCAATATTGTGCATGGAAGAACCTGCTGCATTCTGAATTTGCCCCTTCAAGCCGAAGTCACGAGCAAGCTTGGCTTTTTTTGTCAGATCATAAACCTTGCGAGTTAATTCTCGAGATAGCTTCCATGCCTCAATATCTTCAAATCGATCTATTCTCATGCTATTTCTGTTCCAGTCGGCTTCACCCCGTTAAATTTCCCCAAGGGAACCCTATTTAACAGGGCAAGCCGTTAAGTATTATCCAACCTTGAACCCCTGCCTGTCGGAGCGTAGCGAAAATCCCGTTATCGGGGTCCCGTCAAGCAGTTTGGCGGGAAACCTCTGAACCTCTGAACCCTGAACCTCTGAACCTCTGAAGTTCACCTCTTTTTTTCTTTTCCCATTCTCATCCGTATTTTGACGAGATCAAAAAGCATCTGCATTGAATCGAAAATCGGATTGACCTTTGAGGCAGGCGAATTAATCCATTTAACGGGCACTTCCAGTATACGGTAGCCCCTCTCTTTTGCCAGTGCCAGTATTTCAACATCATAGGCAAACCGGTTAACACGTGCGGATTTGAACAGGTTTCTTGCTGCTTTTCCCGAGAATAATTTAAAGCCGCATTGCGTATCGTTAAAATCATCCAACACTAATATTCTGACGATCCTGTTGAAAATTTTACCCATGCCTTGTCTCCACCAGGGTTGCTTTTTAAGGATTTTACTGGATTTAAGCGCTCTGGAGCCGATAGCTATCGCGTACCCTCGATCCCCAATTAACGGCAACAATCCGGCAAGCTCATCGATGGGGGTCGAAAGATCCGCATCGGTCAAAAGAACGACATCTCCTGTAGAAGCAAAAACACCCTGTCTTAAAGCGAAGCCTTTACCTTTGTTTACAGGATAACTTATAATTTCAAGATTTTTAATTTTCATCTTAAAATCTTCGGACACCTGTCGGGTATTATCCGTACTTCCGTCGTCAACAACAATTATTTCATAATCCGTATCCTCTCATCTAAATATGCTTTAATTTTGAGAAGGGACTCTCCTATTCGACTCTCTTCGTTGTATGCAGCAATAACTATTGAAAGCATTTTGACATCTACCTGACAGGATTTTCTGGATTTATTGGATTTATTGTAACCGTTCACGGGTTCAAAGGTTCAGGGGTTCAAAGTTTGTATTGTCATAACCATACGCCATTCTGTAAACATTTTGTACGGGAAAACCGACCGCTTCCACATCCCCCACAAATCAGGAACATGGTACTTGGCAATGATGTGGCAAACCCACATTTTTACGAGGATTTCGGGAATCCTATTTCAGTCTTTTCCCTAACCCTGAACGATGAACCCTAAACCTCTAAACTCCGGACCTCGAACCCAGCATCCTCGCTGAAATGGGATCTTCGCTTCACTCCGGCCAAGTCCAGTATCCAGAAACCAGCATCGCGGAGCTTTCGTCGATTTGCCAGTCCCTGTCCAGAGAGGCGAAGCTTCGCTATTCATCCATATTCAACAAAATGTATTTATATCATCCATCCCGGAACATACGTAATATCATCATGCCTTGAAAACCGGTCGAATGTTACAACAATCTGCTCAAAATCGGAATAAATCTTTTTAAAAGCCTTTAAGCCTTTATAAACTTGTATTTTGGAAGCTGTTGAAGACTTAACTTCAAAAGCCAGCTTCTTTTCACCGGTAAGGACAAAATCGACTTCACTTTTAGATATAGTCCGCCAGAAATATAGCTGATCGACAACGCCAAGATTCTTGAATAATTCACAAAATACGGCGTTTTCGAACAAAGCGCCTTTATCCGGGTCTGAAACTCATCTCTGAAAAGTTTCTTAAAGCAAAGTTCCTAAGCCCGGTATCGTGAAAAAACACTTTCGGCATCTTGGTCAATTCTTTCCGGATATTCTTATGAAAAGGGGAAAGTGTACTCACAATAAACGAATTTTCTAGAACAGACAGGTAACGCCGCACGGTGTCCCTTCCAATGCCGATAGTAGCGGAAAGCTCATTAACATTAAGAAGACAACCAACACTGCCTGCCAGAACCTTGAATAAATTTCTAAAGGCTGTAATATTCGCAATATTAAAAAGAACATTTACATCCTTTAGTTCATATGCTTCGTAAAGCTCTTTAAGTTCTTCGAGCTTTTCCTCTCTTGCGCCGGCCAGAACAACTTTTGGATAACCACCATATAATATATACTCTTCAAACAATACACCGATTTCTCGTTTAATCGGTTCAATTCTTTCAGGATCAATATCTATTTTTTTTAAATCAATATTTTTTAACTTTAGCTTATCTACAGCGGATAGCTGTATGTTTTTACCTCTGAACAACAAGAATTCCTGAAAATCGAGCGGGAAAAGTGTGAACAGCTTTTTCCTTCCTATTATACTGTCTTTAAATTTTTTTATATTGATTGAAGTGGAACCGGTTATGATAAGTTTTATAGAAGGTTCAAAGTCAGCAATATATTTTAAAAAATGTGATGGTTCGTCTAAATACTGAACTTCATCGATCAGAACTATAGACTCTTTGTCAGGATCCGCGCCGGAAAGGATGCAATATTCCTTAAAATACTTAGGATCTCTGTTTAAAGCATAAAGCTGATCCATATCCTCCATATTAAATGTCAGGATGTTTTTTAAATCGCCCCACTTCTGTTTAATCTCCTTTTTCAGCAAATTCAGAAGTGTGGTCTTTCCCATCGGCAATTGCAGCCCTTGCTTTCTTTGGGAAAAACTTTTTTCTTGACTTGTGACCCAAAAAAGGTATAATTATACCTAATGAGTTGGACAGTAAAAATAAGCAGGAAGATTCAAAAACAGATAGAGAAATTGCCTCCAAGCCCAAGGAGACGGCTTGATTTTCTTGCTGCAGAAATCGAAAAATATGGCCCTGTGCGAGATGGCTGGGCAAATTATGGGAGAATAAGAGGGCAAAAGGATTGTTATCACTGTCATTTAAAAAAAGGCAATCCAACTTATGTGGCCGTCTGGAAAGCCATTGAAAATGAAATTAAAATTGTGGAGATAAAATATGCAGGAACACATGAGAGAGTCGATTACAGTAAAGTTTGCTGATGTCTGTATACGAGTGCCGGTAACAGAAGTAGATCGGGTTAAATCTGCATTTAGCAAATTTTTAGAACTAGCCGGCGTTCAATACAGTATTCCTGATGATGAAGATTTGTTAACATGGGAAGAAGCTTTCCCTGAACTTGGACCGGGAGATGTTCTCAAGGGAGCCAGAGACCGTGAGGGACTGACTCAGACAGAACTGGCAGAAAAAATAGGTGTAAAACCACATCACATTTCTGAAATGGAAAAAGGGAAACGTTCCATAGGTAAAGGTATGGCCGAACGGCTGGCCAGAGCACTCAATACCGGATATAAGGTTTTTTTATAACTTGCATTAACCTTTTTGGTTCCGATCATCTATCAATCTGCGTCAATACGTCAAATCTTCGGATTTTTTTATCTCGCTTCTTTTAAAAATCCACTGACATATTTGTGAAGCACACTTCCAATTAATGTTTGATATGGAATACCTTCCCGTGCAGCTTTTCTTTGTAAGGCAGAAAGGTCATTTTCCGAAATTCTTATGTTAATCTTGCGGTTCTTTTTCATTGTATTACGAGCTATTTTTTGATAATCTGCCTGCGATTTCGAGGGTTTGAGCATTCCATTTTCATATGCCTCTAAAATTTCTCTCTCGTATTCATCAAGGACTATTTTTTTTTGTTTTTTAGCCATGTTATCCTCCAAGATATTTTTTGGTCGCCTTTCTACTGGGAATGATCGTTTTAAGAAAATACTCATTTTTATCTATAACATATGGAACTAAATATGCATATCCATCCACATCAATTATCAATATCTTTTGATTCGGATACTTCTTCTCGTTCGTATGGTCCGCTTCAATAACTTTAGCTCCGGATGCAATTCTTTGGACTATCTCTTCGAATGTAATCCCTCTCTCCCTGGCAAGCATCTCGTTCTTTTCTGCGTTCCATCTAAAAATCTTCATAATTATTATTTATGACATTGTAGGTACAATGTCAACCATTTATTGTAACTACTCAGGTATTTAGGTTGAAGACTGAAGGCTGAAGTATATCAATCATCTCGCAACGCTCGAATTAAACCATTCAAGACCTTCTCTGTTTCGACAATCTTTGCTTCAAGCAGAGTAGTTACTAAAATAGATGACGTAAAATCTGACTATTTTTCATTGTATCTGAAAAATAGTCTTGACTATTTTCATGTTTAATATAAAATGGTCAACATGATAAAACGCAATAAATATTTAAAATACTGGGAGGAACTTTCGGCTTCAAAGGAAATGATTTTCCTTTCCGGGCCAAGACAGTCGGGAAAGACAACGCTGGCTCAGAACATGATCGGATCTTCTTTTACCAATCTTTCTTATTTCAATTATGACTTCATAGAGAGCAAGAAAATATTAAGGGAAGATCCCTATTTTTTCGAAAAGGTTGACAGGATAGATGGGTCTTTGCCCCTGGTGATTTTTGACGAAATTCACAAACATGATAAATGGAAAAATTATTTGAAAGGCATCTATGATAAATTCCATGGACAGTACCAGTTTCTTGTGTCCGGAAGCGGAAGATTGGACACCTTTCAAAAAAGCGGGGACTCCTTGGCGGGCAGATATTTTATGTTTCATCTGTATCCCCTAACTCTTGGCGAATTAGGAAATTCTTATCTGTCTCCTGACGATTTTCTAAATGATCCAATAGTCGTTCCTGTTTTCAAAAAAGAGCTGTGGGACTTGTGGGATAAAATAGATTCATTTTCAGGGTTTCCCGGAACCTTTCATTCATGGGGAAAAACCTTTTTTTAATAGATGGTACAAAACTTATTCGAGGCAACTATTATATGAAGATATAAGAGATATGAGTGAAATCCGAAAAATAGACAGCCTTGTCTCTCTGTTTTCGATTTTACCATCGAAAATCGGCAGTCCGGTATCCATTAACAACCTTGCAATGGACATAGGGACTTCTTTTAATACGATTAGTAATTGGTTGACCGTTTTTGATAGATTCTTTCTAAGCTTTTCATTATCTCCATGGACTTCCAAAATTGCAAGGGCCATTAAGAAAGAAAGAAAAATATATCTGATGAATCCTGCGATTATAGAGGATAGCGGAAATCGTATGGAAAATATCGTTGCCATAGAATTGTCCAGGGCGACTCAATTGTGGTCAGATATGGGTTTTGGTGATTTTGCTCTTCATTACATTAGAAACAAAGAAAAAGAGGAAGTTGATTTTTTAATATCAGAAAGCAATAAACCCAAGCTGTTAATAGAGGCCAAGTTGAGTGACACTAACCCCTCAAAGTCTCTTATCAAATTTCAAAGATATTTAGAGGTCCCTGGAATACAGCTTGTTTTGAAGAAAAACACAGCCCGTATTATCACAAATGATAAAAACAAAATCCTTATCGTTTCTGCACCTGATTGGCTGGGGATGTTGCCATAGCAAAAAAACGTATCGGAATTTTTACAACTTATGAAAATATAGGACGTTTCTTGAGGCTTGAACGCTTTCCTCAAATATGGAATACTGGAATGATGGAAGGTTGGTTTTTAAAAGGATATCAGCTATTTTTAATTTTATCGTCAATACAAATTTTACCATTAACCCAAATATTGCATTGTCCCAGAGCCCATCATCCCAAACGCTTTTGCAATATCCTTCGGTAGTTCGTCAAAATCATCGCCTATTTTGATTTTTCCTTTCAGGGCACCGGGCTTGCGCGGTTTCTCGCTTCGCTCATATCGCACAAGCTTTGCAACGGGCTTCCCTGCTTTACCAATGATTACCTCTTGCCCGGCCATGACTTTCTCAATAAGTGCGGATAACCGGGCCTTTGCCTCTGAAATATTAGTTATGAACACACTCATCACCTCCTGATATATAGTCTGACCAGACCTGGTCATAAAGTCAAGCCAATCTTTGACCATCTGAAAATAATGAAACCTAAGTTGAGCGATTGTCGATTTTGCCGAAGATGCAAGGCATGAGATATGCAGCCGTAGTATGCTGCTGCAAATGTGTCATAACGCAGCAGATTCGGTAAACTCGGCAAGCCCGGAGGGTTTCAAATCGTGACCTTTTTTAACAAATGCAAAAAAACGACCCAACAGGTGAGAAGCTATAAGGCTTTAATTGCTATTTAAAGGTCTAAAACAATTGATTTTATTTTACTCCATCACTATTTGAAACGCTCAATTTAGGACAAAATAAAATCCTTAGTGTCTTGGTGCCTTTGTGGCGAGAAGAAAAAAGTTTTGCCACAAAAATATAATAATATCCTGTTTATCCAGTAAATCCTGTCTAATGTTTTTCGTGTTTACTTCTCTTCCTCTTTATCAACAACCAACTCCACATCCGGATATTTCTCTACCAAATACTGGTTCTCCGGAATATTCTTTACGAATATATTGGCCACGTTATCCGCATATATCAGCGTCCAGTCAGCGTGTTCCACAAGAAATAATGACAGAGCCGAATTTGCATTGTATATAATCCAGTTCATATTATATTTCCTGATGACCCCATCCCAGCCGGGTTTTATCTTTACGACTTTGAAATACTCTCTAAATATCTTAGTACCATACATATCTGATCTGCCGTCAAAAAAAACTTTGTATTGGGGCCATGCAGCATAGATGATATAGTCTCCAAATTCATCATTATTAAACATATTACCCTGGAGATTTTCTTTTTTCAAAAATTCCACTGCAGCGACCGGTTTTCTCTTTTCATCAAATTGATATTCAATTACACCACTTGCTGCTAATACAAAAACCAATACAATGGCTGCCGCCGGCCACAAATAGCCTTTTACAGATGCGTCTATTATGGAAATATTGTCTGACCTCTTCTTGAAAAATTTAGCGAGTCTCCCATTAGATTGTTCTAGTATTGGTCCTAATTGTCTTAACAGAATTGGCGCTGCAATGATGCTAAAAAGGGGAATATATCTTGCTGAATAAAGTGCCATATGGGCAAATAGAATTATCATTGCCAATTCTATTATATTCATTCGCAACCTTGAAAAAACCAAAATTACAATTATAAAATATAACATGAATTCAAATGGTTTAACATGAATTGTATGGAAATTTGGTGATAGAAATTCTAAAACATGGTTCATGATAAACTTGTTTGAAACCAGGTTAAAAGGAAACAATAGAATATTATAACCATATGGGTTAATCAGGGAAACGAAAAGGCACGCAATGGTTGTCACGCCAAGCATCCGGACCTTTTTTTTATAATCGTCACGTTCTACACCTTTTGAATAAATTAATTTAAGCAAATTTCCAAAAAGATAAATCCCAAGCAGAATAAAACCAGTTAGGAAACCTCCATGCAGATTAACCCAGAGCAGCATCATTGGAGGAAAAAAATATAGATAATTCTTATGTTTGTACTGATATTCATCTAGCAGATAATACCAAATTACCATCAACAGCAAAGAAAAGATGTGTGGCCTGGCCAGCCAGTGTATCATTGAAGCCGTCACAATGAGTATCACAATAAAGACGACACTGATGATGTCATGCTTATTTTTCCTGTAGATTTTAAAGAGCAGGTAATAAACCAAAGAAATTAGAAAGGAGAAAAAAATGACGATGCCGGTAAGGCCGAAAGTCCGATGTACCATCGCCATGATTACCTCTGAGAGCCACTCATGAGCAGTCCAGGGAAGAGTTGGATCAATGAAAGAAAATATATCGTGCTTTGGGATTGAAAGGTTGTCTATTATGTATTCTCCAGCACGTATATGATAGCCGGTATCGCAATCGAGCAAAAGCCGCTGGCCAATGGAAAATGACAGGAAAAGAAAAAGGGAAATGAAAATAATGTCAGCGATGGAAGGTATTAAAAAAGAAGCTTTTTTTTCTAAGTTGCTCATAGTGGCTTTCTGGAACTGTGGCTATTCAATGGCAAAATCACTGAAATAAAAAAGAGGATTCGAATAACCTTTTCGGTCAGACGGACTATAGGAAAATACACCTTGCGTGTCAAGCAAATACGGGTTATTTAGAAATGAAGGGTTTTCCTGCCAATTTAGGTTTTTAAATAATTCTTGAATTTTAATAAAAAGGCAATGAATACTGATATGGATCAAACAAATGGACGATGCAACCCCGCAAGAGAAAAATGATATTAAAGACTATAACGGGCTACAACGTTTACTTACTCCTTGGCGAATTAAATGGTACCCACGATTTGTTTTAGCAGCTATCGCCATTGCGTTTATCATTGCGGTGTTCAGTGGAAATGGTGCTTCCATAATTTCAGGCCGTATAGGTGGAGATTACGCGGCGTTTTATGGCGCAGGACGAATAATAGCTGAAGGAAATTTCGAGGAATTATATAATTGGAAACGACAACTTGATTCACAAGAAGGCCTCTTCCGAGGAGACGAGAAAAGCTTTCTTCCTTTTATGAATCCACCTTATGTGGCGTTGGCCTATTTGCCTCTATCACTACTACCTTATCGCCTTTCTTACGTTATTCATACTCTTCTAATGGTCGGTGGACTTCTAATGACTCTCCGCCTGCTCCGTCCGTTGAATGCCCAAATAGAGCAACACTATCTTTGTGCATTCACTTTGCTACTGCTTTTTTTTCCTATTTTACGTTCCGTAATAGGTGGTCAGAATACTGCCTTAACCTTATTACTCATTGCTTCTTCCTGGCGTGCCGTTGAAGACCAATATGAGTTCTGGGCAGGTTTTTTTCTTGGGTTGCTATTATTTAAACCACATTTTGCCTTGCCGCTGATCGGGGTTTATGTTCTTTCGGGTCGCTGGCGAGTCGGCATTACAAGTGGGATAACCGCATTTTTTTTATATATTATCGGAATTTTGATTCAAGGACCGAAATGGATCACCATATGGTTTAACTATGCTGACTGGGTCATCCATGCTTCCGCGGGTTTCGAAGCGGAAAAGGCCATTTCATGGCTTGAATTTTTCAAGGCCTTGTTAGGCGTTAACAGCATATTTGCATCAATAATAGGGTGGACCATGTCCTTGGGAACTGTTCTTGGAATTTCTTGGATATGGTACGTTGGGGGTCGAAGAGCAAACCTGGCGGCTCAAATCGGAATCGCAGTTCCATGCCTTCTACTCATACCACCACACGTCTATTATTACGATGCGGGCCTGCTCTTCTTTACATATGCAGTGTTAACAGCTAAACTTCTAAAGCGTAAAGCAGAATTAGTTGGGATCGTATGGTTTTTCAGCTTCAGCCAAGTGTTATCCAGCCTTTTAGGGATTAGCCCACTCTTTTTGGTGACTGTTTTTACAGGTGTTTTGGCTATTAACGTTCTCGGCCGCATGCCGACACATCAAACAGACAGTGAAAACCCATCCATAAGATAAATGTTGGCTTTTCATTTAAAAAAATGGATCTTTTCGATTCCATGTCTAATAGCATGGTTATTGAGGAATCATCCAAATCTTATTCTTTATTATTCATTTTCCACTCCTTCCGCAACTGACTCAGTTTTTGTTCAATCTGTTTATAAGCCATATGATTTGCTTGTCCCCGTTTAAATACAAGCCAGGGATCATGCCAAAATATAACTCCATATTCTTTGCTCAGCATTAAGTGTTCAATAGAAGCTATATATTCTGTTCGGTCCATCTGCAAGTGGCTATCGAGTGTTCCGATCAGGTATCTACGACTTTTTTTTATTTGATCTGGTATATTATTAACATTAGTTGTAGGGCTTTCCAGCCGCAGAATAATGACATCTACTTCTCCCACTTTGTTCGGAAACCGATATATTTCCCGGCGCTGTGAAAAATGTGCACCAATATTGGCCTGTGCAGAAATCGAAGTTTCTTCACCTACTATAGAACGAATAGTTGAAACCGTTGGATCAGGTAGATTAAGAAAATGGACCGGTTTCCAGAAATTTCTTGAACCCGGCAATGGCAAGGGGGCTAGCAAATAGCCTCCAACAAAACTCGCAATAAGAACAACGCCAGAGAGCCCTATCATTGAAAACTTTTTGCTCCAACGAGATATACGCTTAGTCCCATAAATTGCGGCCACGGAAAGGACAGGTATAAGGCTTACGCTATGATATGCAAAAAACACCCGTGACATGGGGTTATCTGACAGTGTATTTGATGTCAGATCTGCTAATCCGGGCAATAAGAATTCCAGGCCTACCAAGGGTAATCCCAAAAAAAATATCATTAGCATTAACAGATATCGGACCCCATTCATTTCCACTAAGACTATTTTTATCACCGATATGGGATTAAATAGTAAGGTCTGAAAAACCTCTTTCATTGAACCCCCAAGCCAATTGTATCTGCTTAATTGGCCCATACCTTTACTAAGCATAAGGTGTCCACCCGAGGGAGAGAATGCCGGCATAATAATATCCAACACTAGTATACAATGAGCTATTCCGATAAAAATCAGACTCGTTGCTGTCTTCCATCGTTTGTTATGTATCCACCAGAGAAGGCCGAAACCAATCACCATAATTCCCAAGTGCTCCTTGCATGATAGTATAACTAAACAAGAAAGTAACAATGCACGGAAGTTTTTTCCCTCAATACTTAGCATGCAAATTGCAACAAATGGTACAGCCAAAGTGATAGGGTGAAAATCCCAAACGGCTGCATTCAAAAGATAAGGGTTCACCAAATAGGCGAGTGCCCATATCAGACCTGTTTTTTCAGATTGACAAACACGGCTTGCCAACAAAAAAATCGGCCATGCCGTGATTGATAACGCAAAGGCTTGAGCTATGATGAACCAAATAATACTGGGGATAAGGACATAGAACGGAACGAACAGAAAGAGAATTGGCTGAAAATGAAATCCCAGCCAATTGATCGGTTGATTGAGTTGGCTGGTATTGAGCAAAAGTTTACCATGCAATGTACCCCAAACCGCCTGATCAAAAACCCCATTATCATTAATGGAAGTCATGAAGCCCCAATGTCTCGATAAGCCAACCAGACAAATTAAAATGAAATGCATCAATATGATCCTGCCTACATACCTACGCCAATAATTTGCTGATGTTTCAATTGCCTTATACATGTTCATTTTCTCGATAAAAACTTTTCAATGACATCATCCCGCGAGCGGCAATCACGGAAACCAGCGCGACTACGACCCCACCTACTCCATCCAAGGCATAATGCCACCCGAGCATGACCGTTGACAGCCAAATCATGAAAATCCACAATACTGACGGCCATAAAGTCCATCTAACGTTCCTGGCAAGAAACCAGGCTACCATAACAGTAATACCGATGTGAAGACTGGGCATCCCCATGGTGCCGGGAATAAATCCATTTTGAGGCACGCCCCCTTTCATATATAGAACCAACCCTTTTTGCATGATGTCACTTCCCGTGCCTGATAAATCGAAAAGGTCTGGTCTGTAAAATGCCGGGCCGGCGGTCGGATATTGGATTGCAAACCATCTCGTAATAAAAAAGTTAAAAATGGTCGCAATGCTCACAATGCCTAAATCATAGAATCTTTTTAGTCTATACAAAATACAATATACAAACATTATATAAGACCAAAAAGCATAATATATGGGATCCCAAAACCTTGGAATATCAATAAATGACCCTTTTAATAAATAAAATAGCGATGCTTCTAAAGACCACAGTTTTGCATCATACCAAGTATTTGCATGAACCCTGTAATATTCCGATAGATCTTGGGCACTTGATATTCCAAACGTCATTACAATAATTAAGATAATTCCGCTTAAGGGATTTGTATAAATATTTTTCCATAACGCCAAGATATTGATTTGACCTGATTCAGGATCTTTAAAATTTTTACGTTCGGAAAATGAGGAAAAGATGTCTAATAAGAAGGAAAACAGCAGGAAAGAAATTACCATACTCCCTATACCCATCCATCTTGCCGAGTTGAATGTATCTATAGAAAGGTCACCCACATAGATCTTGACAATGACTGACAACGCAATCACTACGATGAGCATGGGGAGCAACCCGGCACGTTTCAATTCTTCCCAACTCCGCCAAAATTTTTTTCTATCGGAAACAGTCAATGTGGAAAATATGGGGTTCTTCCCTTTCTTGATGAGTTTTTCCAATGTTTTTTGTGGATTTTTTTTTAATCCCTTACATACTTATCTGAATTTTGCTTATAATGTAGAAAAAAGTGGGGGAACCATCTGGAGATCTTGTTATAATGGGGTTTGACACCCCATAACCCATAAAACAGGAGGAGCCCAGATGTAAAGAATACTTAAAAGATTAACAGGAAAAAGCGCTTAAGTAAAGGTTTTAAAGCAAATGGCGCAAAGGCCAGTAAAATCAATGTTTAATTTTTGTCGTTTCTCTTTAGAAAAAAAGGGGGACCATATAAATTAAAAAATAATGCTCATTTGCAGTTTTACTTTCTGGACAGAGCAATGTTTAGGAAAATCTCTTTGATTCCAGCCAGAACCAATTGCAAATGGACTCAACCGCAAACCCCTTGATTTGATATTTAAAAGGGTGTAATATTTGTAAAATTCGATCAAGATGATTATCAACTTTCACTTTACACGATTAAACCTTTGGTAATTCCGGTATGAGTATTTCT
>PVMK01153055.1_pt1 | contig 14585 bp, 15 predicted proteins | sample 1853481 | NCBI WGS metagenome assembly PVMK01 (sample SAMN08533507, study PRJNA380276) | Marine sediment metagenome, whole genome shotgun sequencing project. | reverse complement strand
AATAGATTTAATGATTGTGCATCAGTATCATTTGCAAGTGACCATCCTGTAAGACCTGCTACAGTTTCTCCAGCAACAATTCAATGTAATGAATTTGACAATATTGTCGAAGGAATCTTTGAATCGTTAGCTAGTACAGATCAAATTGGATTGTTATGGACATTTGAAGATGCAGGTGAATCAAGTTACTTACTTGAAAATGGTATCAATGAAGCAATTGTAGCCGACTTCTTTACTTTCGGTTTTGTAGCCGATGGTGATGAGTCCGGTGAAAGAACTTCTAATCAAATTATAAGAATTGAAGTTGAAGAGACTGGTGATAACACAAGCACCTTTGAAGGTACTTTGGAATTCATCATGCTCAACCAACTAAATATTCTTGATGCAAACACGTACACTAATCTAGCTCCAATTGACAGTGATCCAACTTTCATTGTCATTGAAGACCTAACAGACGAGGACTCTCCAAGAGCCAACTATGCTGATTTAGGTGCAGACGGTACAATTTTGCCAATCGCAGACCAGGAAGAGGCTCCAAGCCATTCTGGTATTGTATCATTTGATATGGATTCATACAAGATAGCAGACACAGTTACTATCACAGTAGAAGACTTAGATCTTAACGTTGACTCCGATTTGATTGATATATACACAGTCGTCTCTTTGACAACTGATGATGTATTTGATCAAGTAGGTAAAGCAAATTTGCCGACAGATTTGTCCTTTGGTGACTTAGGACAATTATTGGATATCGAGTTTAATGATATCGACTGGAAAACTCCAGCACCAGATACATGTACAACAACTGGTGATACAGCAGACAATAATGCAATAGAAGACATTACCGTTGATACCGGTCTAGGCGCAACAGGTTTCACTCTAATTGAAACCGGTCAAGCCACTGGTATTCTCGTTGGTGACTTCGCAGTTCCATCTATATTCTGTCCAGCCGCTGGCAACAGAGGCCAAGAAATTGGACCTACTCCCAGCACCATTGCTATTACACAAAGTACAACAGGTGTAGACATTGAAGTTAACTATCAAGACTTCAGAGATGCCTCTGGTGAAATCATCGAAGTCGGTGATTCAGCAGGTATCAGAGCCAACACTGGTTCAATCAGTCTAGATAGAACCGTTTATCCTGTACCCTTTGGTAATCCTTCAAACTTCAACGAGCCAAATCCCGCAGCTTCAACTCCTAGTGGAAGATCAATCTTCCCAGTTCACCAGACCGCTCAAGACGACAATGTTGTCGGAAAAGAGCTAAATACTGGTGACACTAGAGCCGGAGAATTCCTTGCAGGAGGAGATCTACTCATTCACATTAGAGTTAACGACCCAGACTTCGATTTATCGCCACAAGGTGAAGATAGAATTGCTGAATTTATTGCAAATGGAGACGTGGGACCAATTGAGATCCAAGTTACAAGAGGATCTGATCGAGTCACACTTGCATTTGCAGGCGAACCAGCATCCGGTAATGGAGTTATCGGTGTAGGAGGATCAAATGATTCACCTAGACTGTTAGGTCCATTAGTCGAAATTGCACCAGATGCAGCGATATTCGAAATTGATGTCACAATTAGATACACTGACGGTCCATCAAGTAGCACATGTCCAACAACGGACTTTTTCACTGCAACTGATGGTACCACAGGTACAGATGCAGAAAATAGATTTGAAGCAACCTTAGGAACAGGTGCTACAGAAGCTAGTGATCAGCATTGTATCTTACAGGGAGATATTCTAACTGTACGATACACTGATCCAACTGATGCTTCCGGTAACGTTAATACCGTTACAGATTCTGCTACATTTGACCTAAGAAACGGTGTATTACAATCTGACAAGTCTGTTTACATAATCGGATCCGATATGATCTTAACACTCATCGAGCCAGACCTTGATCTGGACAATGATGGTGCTGAGACATTTAGCTTGGACTTGATTGAATGGGATTCTGATGCTTCAACTGTCACCATGGGTAAACTTGGTGGCGCTGCAAGCAACGACGGAAAAGCATTCGATCCAGAACCCATCAAACTTTAGAGAGACAGGTGACAGTACTGGTATATTCCAGGTTGTCGTCGAGATTCCTAAAGAACTAGATAACGACACCCTCGAAAGAGGTGAAGAAGCTATTCTAGAATATACTGATTGGGGACCAAGTGGATCTGACTTTGTAGGTGACGAAGATGAAGATGTCAATTTGACAATCTTTACTTCTAACTTTGGTGCAACTATTGAACTCGACCAAAAAGTATACACATGGACTGATAAAGTCTACATTACTATCGTCGCTCCAGATCACAACTTTGACAGTGATTTAGTCGATGAGATTGGTTCCGATGAGAAAAACCCCGTAAAGGTTTCTACCAGAGGAAACGCTCTCAAGACCTATAAGATTGTCGAAACTGGAACTGACACAGGTATCTTTACTGGTGAAGTAATCCTTACAGGATTTACACCACATGATGCTGATGGTGATGGAGATGAATTTGATGTTCGAGGTATAACTTCTCCAGCAAGTAATGGAGGTCCAACTGATGGTCTCTTAGAGACTTCTGATGATGACGGTCTTACAGTATCCTTTGAATTCTCAGAGGATGAAACTGTAGTCGGTTCATCACTAATCAGATGGAATATTGGTGAGGTACAATGGTTAGAAGCAAGCTATCCAGCTAGCGGAACAGGTGTGTTAAGAGTAATTGATCCAGATATGAACTTAGATCCAGAAGCCGTCGACAACTTCGATGCCGACGTGTGGTCTGACTCCGATGCCGGAGGTATTAATCTAACCGTAACTGAAACTAATGAGGCAACTGGAATATTCGAAGGTACTGTGTTTTTCACAACTACCGATGAATCTTCTGGTCATAGACTCAGAGTTGCAGAAGGTGATACAATCACCGGAGAGTACGAAGATAATACGCTACCTGAGCCATACACAAGAGCAGATGAACTCAACATTACTGCCACTTCACTAATCGGTACTATTGTGCCACCTCTCGAGAGAGCACCAGCTGCTAACTTGAGAACAGTTGATGCATTCGGTAACAGCTTAGATGCTGTTTCCGTTGACCAACAGGTGCAAATCAGTGCTGACTTAGCAAATGGTCAGGATAGAGAGCAAGCATTCGCATACTTGGTACAGATTCAGGATGGTAACGGTGTTACAGTCTCACTAGCATGGATTACAGGTTCACTATCAGCTGGTCAATCATTCAGCCCAGCATTATCATGGATTCCAACATCAGCCGGTAGCTACACAGCAACCGCATTTGTTTGGGAATCTGTTGATAATCCAACGGCATTATCACCACCAGTTAGTACAACGATAAGTGTAAGTTAAGACAACTAGTTCAAATTTTCCTTTTTTTCTTTTTTTTGAATACCACTTAACGATAGTTATGAACAATTTTTTCAGAAGTAATATTTAGTAGAACAATAACAATTAATTAAAATGAAATTTCAAATTTTATTTTCTGTATTGATTGTTCTTCTACTTGTAAATATTCCTAATTCGTTTTCAGAACTTGACTTATCTACTAACAGCAAGGTTTACTCTCCTGCACATAATCTCCAAGTTTATGGGACTGGATTGCCTGAAGAAAATTTGATTATACGACTTTTTGCTCCTGATGAAACAATTGCAAAATTTGATCAAATCACTACTGAATCTGATGGTTCATTTAATCATGGTTTGCTTATCTGGCCTGAACCCATCAACCAATTTTCCGTATGGAACATACACAGTTGAGGTAATTAGCACTGAACAAAATGGAATTTCAAAAAAAATTGATGTAAAGTTTTTATCAACAACAGACTTGATTGATGTACCTATTGAAAGACATGTTAACACATTGGTCTTTGCTCCTGAAACTGCTGCAATAAATCAACCATTTCGAGTTTTTGTGCAAACAACTAGTGATGGTCTTTTAATTGGAAACGATCCTACTAAATTATTGGGAGCTACTCATGTTCATTTACCATCTGGTCTTTCTATTTCATTATCTAATGAATTTAAGACCTTACACCAAGGATTGTATTTTGTTGATTATATTGCAAGAGAAGAAGGAACTCATGTCTTTCATGTTGTTGCTTTTAGTCAAGGAACAACATCTCATGGCTCAGCTGCAACAAACGTTCTAAGTCAAGATATTCGCGGAATTTCTGACCAAATAATTAAACTAAACTCAATTCTAGATGAGACCTCAAGTGAGCTTGATACTCTAAAATCTGAAATTAAAGGATTTGATATAACTCTAGAGTATGCAAGTAGTCAAATAGATCAAAATATTGGAGACATTTCTGATTCTGTAAAATTCATTAGTGAAGCTTCTTCTCAACTCAATGCATTGATGTTACCAATTATTGCATCTATTGGACTTATTGTAGCCTTACAAATTACAATTCTTGCACGAAGAAGATAGTTATAATAATGCTACAAAAGAAAATTTACTGATGCCCAAAGTGGCGATTTTCTTTTCAATTATACTTCTTTCATCTGTGGCGACAAATTCTTACGCATTTATTCCAGGAGATATGGTTTTTGAAGAAAGCATAGCAAAACAAATTGAATTTAATTCAGGTATTATTCAAGTTGATTCTAATTTTTTTACTGAAAATAATTTTAAACGATATCTAATTTTTGGAACAAATTCACAAAATTCTGATTTTTTAAAAAACAACTCCTTGTATGGAATTCATTCTGATAGTGGATTTTTTTATGTTACAGTACTTTCAGAGAATAGTGCATCAAGTTTAATCTCTCAAGGTTATAGTGTGATGAAGATGTTCAATTAGATTTTCATTCCACTGATGAACTAAATGATGCATCTAGAATTGCTCAAATATCTCGCTCTGATATTGCACAAAAAAATTATGGTGTTACAGGAAATGGAACAACAATTGCAATTATAGATACAGGAGTTGATTTTTCCAATCCTGACATTCAACATTCCCTTGCACGTGATAAAACAATCATCCCTATCATGCTTGATGCTGATGGTCAAGGAATTATTTTAACAAATGCAACTTTCTTTGCATATATAGATAAAATGAAATCATTAGAAACTATAGCAAACCTATTCCGCCTCACATGACATCTTCAGCATATGTAACAAAACAAGGAGTTTTTCTAGATGTGTCTCAAGGTGGAAAGGGAAGTGAAATTCCAATTTACAATTCATTTTTTCCACAACTAGGTTCTTCAATAATTTTTAATGGAACTTTGTCTGATGATATGAAAATTGGTGATGATAACAGAAATTACATCAAATCAAAAAGTGGAGTATATCATCTTGGTGTAATTTATCAAGGTGCCACACAAGGACCTCTCGCACGAATACAAGTTGTGCCTGTATTGGTTGTTGATTCATTCATACCAGGAGTTTATGATACAATCATTCCTGATCTTAGTACTTCATGGGAAGATTATACTCGGTTTGATCTGGAAGAAGGTCAAAAACCAGAATACGATTTTGATTTTACTGATGAAAAACCAATTGTGTTAGGTAGTGGAAAAGAATTTCTTGTATATGATTCAAACAATGATGGAAAAAATGATTATAGTGCAGGAACAGCTGGCGCACAAGTCTTAGATGTTTATGGAGTAATGCAAAACAAGACTGCAGAAATTGATGACTCTATAAAGGCAATCAATGGAACATTACTTCCTGCATTAGATCCTGATGGTGAATTTTTTGGTTTGATGACCGATTTTATGGGACATGGTACATCTAGTGCTGCATCCATTACTTCAAGAGGAATAGAAACCTATGATATCTATAACAATACTGAGAAATTTACCATTACTGGTGTAGCTCCTGATGCAAAAATTATTCCTGTAAAGGCATTATGGTTTGGCGATACCGTTTATGGATGGTTGTGGTCTGCTGGATTTGATAATGTAAAACATGATTGGGAATTTACAGGAAAGCCTAGGGTTGATATAATTTCAAATAGTTGGGGCGTATCTACATTCCCGTCTTTTAATGCATTTCCAGAGATGGATATTCTCTCTTTGATTCTTGATGTGCTTGCAACACCACATTCCTTAGATGATGATTATCCAGGAGTAACAATTGTTTCTAGTGCTGGAAATTCTGGACATGGATATGGAACAATAGGATTGCCCAATGCAGCGCCTTATGGAATTTCAGTTGGTGCAACAACTAACAATGTCTTTGTAGGTTATGGTTCATTCAAAGATCAACCAAGATTTGGAAATACAACATCACATTACAATCACGTAGTTGATTTCTCTAGCAGAGGTCCTGGTTTTATTGGTGATCCAAAACCCTGACTTGATGAGTATGGGTGCATATGGATTTACTCCGTCAAGTGTTTTAAAAATAGAAAAAGATTCTAAAGATGAATCATTTTCTTTGTTTGGCGGAACCAGTATGGCAGCACCTATCGTATCTGGTAGTGCCGCAATTTTGATGGAAGGTATGAGAAACCAATCCCAAGACATTGATCCATTTACAATCAAAAATATTTTGATGTCTACTGCAACTGATCTCAAAAATGATCCATTTACTCAAGGATCAGGATTAGTTGATGTCTCTTCAGCTTTGGATTATGTGAATGGAAAAGATGGGTTGTTTATTGTATATAATGATGCATCATATAATAACATCAAGAAAATTTTAGATCCTGCAATAGATAGAGTAAATTCAACTGCAATTGGATTTAAAAAATTTCAACTACCATCTAATTCAATTCCTATGACTAGTTGGTTTGCAGGACAATTACTTCCTGGAGAAAGAAGTTCTGCTACTTTTACTATATCTAATCCTTCTGAAAATGAGATCACAATTAATGTAATGCCAAAAAAATTATCTTTAATTGTAAAAAATGAGTTTGATGGAGCAACAATTGTACGTCAACAGGATTCAATACTAAACAAATCTGGAACCTATATTCCAAACTATGTCAAGCTTTCAGATATAAAATCATCCTTCTACATTGGATGAATTTTTTGATGATAAAGATCCTATCCCTGATGATTCGTCATTGATGATTCTGAATGTAAATTTCCCATTTGACTCATTCATGAATGATACTTTAGATGTCTATGCTGATGATCTCAAAATCTCTTCTTTGTATATTTATGATTGGCTCGATAACAACAATGATACAGAAATTACAAGTAATGAATTATCTTTGGTAAATAGAGCTGGTTCTTGGGGAACTGTTCAAGAACTTAGAGTAACTGATCCAAATGAAAAATTTGAAGGAACTCCTTTGGTTGGGATATATCCTGTACCAACAAGATTTTCTTACTGGTTGGGTGATACAAAAATGAATTCTACCTCAATGGATTATACATTATCTGCAAGTTATTATCAAAAAGAAAAATGGTCTGTAATCTGGCCTGAATCTCAAACAGTTACTGTACCGCCAAAAGATGTTGCCACAATTGATGTAACATTAGTTGCACCACTTGATTTACAAACAGGAGTTTATCAGGGATTTCTAACTTTTGAGGGCGAAAAACATTTGGTAAACGCTCCGGTATCCTTTGCAATAAAACAGTTAGTTGATCAAAATGATTCTACTATAATTATTGAAGGCAAACAAAGTGATGATGTTCTTTATGGTAATGGATACATCAAAGGAGCATTTGATATGGTTAATCGCTATATGGCAGGAGATTGGAGACACTATTATTTTGACATTCAAGACGAATCAATTAATTCAGCAGCAATTGAACTTTCATGGAAAAGTGATGATACTAATCTGGCTGTCTTTGTAATGGATCCAACTGGACAAATCGTTCAGACAAATGTTCCATCTGGAGTGTTTGGTCACTTTCTAGGATGGCCTTCTCTTGATTGGTTAGGTAATTCTATCTTTAGTCAAGGAGGTGGATTCTTTCCTGTAAAAAATAAAGATGATACATCAACTGTTCTTTATGTTCCAATTAATCAAACTGGTACTCACACTCTTTTGATACATTCAACATTGTTTGGAGGAAATTCCACAACAGAACCAATTACACTTGCAGCAAAATTTACAAATATTTCTCCAGAACTTATTTCCACTCAAGATGAACAAGTAGAAACCGAGTTTGAATCAAATGATTCTCTTTTAGAAGATGATTCTAGTATAATCTCTAAAACAAAAACTCTTCTTGATGACTCTGTTAAAATAAATAATTTTGATGACTCTGATTCACCTTTTAGTCTTGGAATTGTTCTTGGAATAATTATTGGGGCTACGATCAGCGTTGTCTTCATATTCATAATTAGACTAAAACATGAAGAAAAATTAAACAAGGTTTATTAGCAAATTTGCCGAGAAGTCAATTTGAATGTCAGAGCTTGGGACAAAAAAGTCTGGCGGATTATCCAGAAGAGACTTTCTAAAGTTGATGGGTGCTGCAGGCACAGGAATAGCATTTGCTCCATTTGTCCCATTTGGTAATTTCATGCCAAACCCAAATCAGGCATCTCTTGAAAAAGTCCCAGTAATTTTACCTGATGGCACTCATGCCAATATCAACACTTACCCAATTAATTTCGCTGAAGTTATTACATATCCATCTACTGGTGATCCTGCACTTGATGCAGAAGCATTTCGTAAATGGCAGTTCATAAGATTACCTGAAGAATTAGGTGGTGCAAAAAAAGATCTATCTGCTATCCGAGCATACAGTATGATATGTCTTCACCTTTGGTGTTTGTGGAAATATTGGCCAGATGAAGGAAGAAAGAGAGGTGAATGTCCATGTCATGGAAGTATGTATGATCCAACTACTGGAACAGCGTTTGTAGGTCCTGCATCAGTGCAAGCCCCACCATCAAACACGTTACCTGAATTATATTTTGAATTTGACTCAGATGGATTTGTCTATATTTTACCGCCAAAGTTTGATGTAAATGCTAATGGAGTAATTGGATATGGCCGTTTCGCTTGAAAGAAGAACTGGCGTAGTTGCTTTAGTTTACTGGCTTTGGGATGGCATAGATAGAACAATTTTTACTGCAATCAAATTTTCATTCCCTGCTAGATTTGTTAGTCCGTTTGGGTTCTTAGGCATGCTTACCTTTATTGTATTTATCATTCTTGGAGTTTCAGGAGCTCTGCTCATGTTTTACTATCAACCTATATTGGACAGAGCTTGGGATAGTGTTCAATTCATTAATGATGATGTTCCATTTGGTTTCCACATAAGAAACATTCACTATCATGGTTCCAATGCAATGGTACTCTTAGCTGTTCTTCACATGTATTACCAATTCTTTAGTGGACGATACAAAATTAGAAATGAAGTTTTATGGATGTCTGGTGTCATTCTTGGTACTGTTACTATTCTTGAAGCATTTACTGGATACGATGTTATATTTAGTGAAAGAGCAGAACTTGCAATTAGTATTGCGGCATCGCTTACTACATCAATTCCTGTAGTTGGACCGACGATACGTGATGCGGCGCTGGGTAGTGGATTCTCGGACTTTGTGTTAAGATTCTATGCACAACATGTGTTCTTGTTACCAATAGTAATGCTGGGATTAATGGCAGTTCATTTCCCAAGATTCTTGGTATTTGATGTACCTATGGTCATGGCAATTTCCGGTGCTATTCTCATCACCGGTGGTGTGTTCCCAATTGATATGGGATTCAAGTTTGAGCCTACAGTACCGCCAGGTGTGACAGTTCCTGAATGGTATCTTACAGGAATTTATGCGTTCATGAGAACTCAGTATGACAAGTTTGTGACAGGACTGTTATGGCCTCTGATATTTATCATCTCACTTCTGTTAATTCCATTCCTTGATAGATACAAGAAATTCTCATGGAGAGAAAGACCAATAGTTACAGCATTTGGTATTACTAGCCTTGCTCAGATTATGGTTACCACATATTGGGGATTCTACATTTCACCTGACGTCTCAATTCCTTTAGTAGAACGTTTGGTAATTGATCCATTATTCTTCTACTCTACAATGATATTGTTAGTTCCAGTAGGATTTGGATTTACATACATGATGATTAAACTTGCAAATGAAGCTGAAAGAAAATCAAAACTTGCAAAAAATAAAGGTCCACAGAAAGTTGCTACAATCAACCTTTCTGAAAAATGGATTAACTGGTTACTAGTTGCCTTGTTAGCATTCCAGGTATTCCTAAACATTGCAGCATATAATGCGGCTTTGACGGGAATGAAAAACATGTCATTATTCTTTATTGGAATAATCTTGTTAGTATTTGCAGCATTTTTCCATCTCTACAGATATGCTTTGAGTGAGGAAAAGAATGCACCACCACCCCCACCAATTCCAGTATCTGAGGAAAAACCAAAACTAGCAGAACCTGAAATATCTGAATCAGGTAAACTTTCAGAAGGTGATGCTGCACCTGAAGAAAAACCAAAAGAATTAACTCAAGAAGTTCCAATACCAAAGACTCAAGCAGATTTAGGAGTTGGTGTAGATGACAATCCAAATCTTGGTTCTGATGATCTTGAGGGGTTGAAAAAATGAGTACACCTACATCAAGTCACGCATATGGTGTAGGACTTATTGCATTAATCATTGGCATGTCTGTCTCAGTGATATTTTATACTTCATTTTATCTTCCAGAATCTTTGGCAAAGCCATCTGTAGCTGAGCATATCTTAAATCCTGAAAGAAAGATTTTATTATTGAAATTGTTCTAGGTGCAGTAATTGACGGAAATGAGAACTATGTTCCAAATAAAGCAAAAGTGTTATTGGGAATTAGCAACAAAGTCATTTGGAAAAATTTGGATGACACTCCTCATACAGTAACTCCTGATCATAGAGCCTCTGATAGTTATAGTGGAGACTTTGGTTCTATAGGTGTCATTAAACCTGGTGAATCCTTTGAATTCCTATTTACAGAGGCTCAAGAAATTCCTTATCATTGTGAACCACATCCATGGATGAAGGGAACCATCATATAGACAAGAGTAGATTCTAGATAGAATATTTTGCAAAAATTATTTGACTTTCAATTTCTTTATGTTGCTCAATAATTGATGCTCTAAATTTTATTTCATGTTCTTGTTTTGGTTCAAATTTAATTAATGCGATAAACTCTGCCTTGTTTTCAGGCATTACGTCTCTGTTGATAAATAATCTTGAAACATTTTGTGAAATATTTTTTCCATTGTATGATTTGTAGATTATATGTTCATTTGAATCTAAAATCTGAGTATTTATCACAACTCCATCATATCTTCCTGGATATGAAACAGAAATTGTTCCCTTGATTTCAGAATTTGGATGAATGTCAGTTGAATTTAGTTTGAATTCTATATCTTTCACGAAATCATCATCTCTAAATCAGAATAAATAATTTTGTTAGGCGGGCCCAAAGGGCTTCGATCCCTTGACCATTGGATTAGAAGTCCAACACTCTATCCATGCTGAGCTATGGGCCCAAAAACCTAGCAATTAATTACCATTTTAAGGGTTTACAGCCACTTCTTTTGGTAATTTTCTCTTTCCATTTTAAAGAGAAATTGTTGTGCATATCCTGCATATGGACCAAAATGATTTACAATTTTTTCATGAAGAATGTCATATTGTTTTTTTGTAATTGTTTTCGTCTCAAGTTGAAATTCATTAAAAAAATATTTTTCTAAAATTCTAATCATCCATCTATCTAATGGAAATGCCTCTAATTTGTTTAATGAAAATAACATTATGCAATCTGCAACTTTATTTCCAACACCTGGAATAGAACAAATACTCTCCTTGGTCTCAAAATAATTAGATTTTTTTAAACTCTCAAAATCTATTTTTTTTGAAAAAATAATATTTGCAGCTTCTTTGATGAATTCTGCTCTATATCCTACACCACAATTTCTGATTTCATTAATTGATACTTTAGAAAGTTTCTTTGGTTTAGGAAATAAAAAAAACTCTTGATTTTCAAACTCTACCTTTGTTCCAAACTTTCTTGATATATTTTCAAGATTAGTTTTGATTTTTTGAATGTTAGAATTAGAAGATACAATAAATGAAATCAAACATTGAAAAGGATCTTGTTTAAGAATTCTTAAACCAAAATATTTTTTTACAGCTTTTCTTGTTATGTTATCTTTTGAAATTGATTTTATTATTTGTTCCATGTTGTCTTTTTTTCTAAAAAAATCGGTTTCAGTATTTTGATATGATTTTATGCTTCCAGAATTGTCAATTCTTAGAATATCATGACCATTAACACCATACCAATAATCTCCATTTTTTCTCCAAAGAAATACTTGACCGCTGTTGATTGAATTTTCTACATTTATTGCATTGTTGTTTAGCATTTTAGACAGTTATTGTTTCACTAACTGCAGGGGCATATGCTTCTAAACCAAATTTTTCATGAATTTCTTTAGCAAACATTTCACATGATTCAGAATCTCCATGTACAGTCAATACTTTGGGGTTTCCTTTGATTTTTTTGATCATATTAAACAATTCATTTCTATCTGCATGACCTGAAAACTCAAACTGTTTTACCTCTGCTGTTACATTGACGTCTTTACCTCTTGTTGATACCTTTCCAGTTTCAAGTAATTTTCTTCCTGGTGTACCTTCACCTTGATACGATACTAGAGCAATTCCATTTTTACTATCAAAAGATAATTGCTGCAAATAATATACCGCATTTCCACCAACTAACATTCCGGCAGGTGAGATTACTACACAAGGTTCTCCCATTGCACGTTTTCTTTCAGCGTGTTCTCTTATTGCAGTTGCACTATTGATTGCATCTGAAAATACTTTTGGGTCTCTTAGGTAATCTGGGTGTCTAAACATTATTTCATTTACTTTTAGTGCCATTCCATCCATGATGATTTTGTGTTTAAAATTTGCACTCCTTAAAATACATGCAATCTCTTGAGAGCGTTCAACTGAAAATGATGGAATGAACAATATTCCTTTTCTATCCATTACTTCATTTGCAAATTCTATTAGTTCTGCTTCTGATTCTTTTCTAGGTTTTTGTTCTGTTTTGGCATACGTACTTTCAGTAATCAGGAAATCAATTTCTCCTATATCCAAATCCATCTCTCGAAGCATTCTTGAACCATTTGTTTTGATATCACCAGTATAGAAAAGTCGTTTTTTCTCTGATTCTACTAAAACAGTACTACCACCAATCACATGTCCTGACTCTCTTAGCTCAAAAGTTGCGTTTCCTTTGGTAACTTTTTGTTTAAACCCAATTTCCTTAGAATTTTTCATCATATTGTTCAGTTCAGGCAGATCAAATGGATGTGAATTCTTTTCAATTTTTAGCATATCTTCAATCAATAACTTTGATAGATCAAAGGTTGGAGGTGTGGCATAGACATCAGTATTTCCACTTACAAAAAGGGATGGAACATTTCCTGAATGATCAAGATGAGCATGAGTAATTATGATTGCATCCAGATCTTTTGGTTTTACATGAAGTGGATATCCTGGAGGCGTTCCCCTTCTTCCAAATAATACTCCATAATCAAGCAAGAGATTTGTTCCATTACAATTAACTAAAAAACCAGATCTGCCAACTTCGTTTGCAGCTCCTAAAACTTTAACATCCAAGAATTAAAATGAAATCTAAACGACGTTAAAACCTTCTTAGTTGAAATATATCCTATAGCAATTATAGAATCTTCAAAAGCTTTAATTAGTGTAAGCTAAGATCCGATCTCATGGGAAGAACTTATGACGAATGGATTAAGACAATGATCCAGCAGTAGTCGCTCAACACGTAAAGACGATGAAGCAAACAAACCACTCTTAAACCAACTCAACTGGATTTGGGTTAACAATCTTATGATAAGAAAGCAGACCTTAATCCTTCTTCTGCAGAACTACTTGACTGGGTTACTTCTGGTCAAATAGATGCAATGAGAAAATAAACGTGCAAATCACGTTATCTTTTTGTTTTTTAAATTTTTAATCTAGATTTCTGCGCATGTGTTTTAACGTCGATCAATTTCATAACAGGGTTATGAATTTCAATCATGGTTTAAATAGTCACCAAGCAATCTTATTTTATAATGCCAATAGCAATACTTCCAGACATTGACGAACAAAGATGTATCGGATGTGCACTATGTGTAGAAATCTGTACAACTCTTGGTCCAGATGTCCTTAGAGTAAAACCAGTTGAAGGCTGGAAGAGAGGTAAAGCATTTGTTTTCTATCCAGAAAGATGTATTTCTGATGGTGCATGCATCGGTGTATGCCCAACAAAATCAATCTTTTGGATGAGACCAATGAATTATACTGCTGGACAACCAGTTCCTCTTCACAAAAACGGTGTCTTCATCAAAGGTTGGGCAGAAGACGCAGCACTATAAGCTGAATCTTTTAGCACATTCTTTTTTCTTATTTTTTATTAAACAAAGGATTTTTTCTTGATTTTTTTTGGTAGTGTTTTTACAAAATGTTTCAAGAATTTGTCATTTTTGTCATAATGAATTTCTGAAAACTTGTTGTTATCAAAGAAATATTTCCATGTCTTTTCAAAGGTAGGGAATTCCTTTGGATCAAAATCTATTCTAGAAGTTTCATGGTGTGCAGCTGGAAAGATATCTGAAATCTCAATTGGAATTAATCCTAA
>PVMK01144484.1_pt1 | contig 14585 bp, 16 predicted proteins | sample 1853481 | NCBI WGS metagenome assembly PVMK01 (sample SAMN08533507, study PRJNA380276) | Marine sediment metagenome, whole genome shotgun sequencing project. | reverse complement strand
CGCTGGAGATATTCCACACAGAGATTTTTATATCATGTATGGTCCGGCAGAATTTTACTTATTGTCGTGGCTATTCGATATATTTGGCCAATCAGTTATTGTTGAAAGAGTATTTGATTTAGTTATACGCGCGGGAATAGTAACCATCGTATATGCATCACTTACCTTGTATTGTAGAAAAACGATTGCGATATTTGCGGCAGTCATTTGTGCTCTTTCGCTTTGTTTCGTCGGTAGTCACGGATACCCAGTACACCCTGCTTTATTATTAACGATCGGCAGTTCAATGATTCTGCTGCAGATGTTTGCGCGCAACACTTCTGTTTTGTATCCACTTATTGCAGGGTTGCTAACGGGATTGGCAGCTCTATTCAGGTACGACGTTGGTTTTTTCACATTTATTGTACATATCTTCGCCGCAATTCTAATCCTTTCACAATCTAAGCATGGCCAAAATAACAAAGTCCGTTATATCTTTCACAAGTTGCTGCCCTACGTTCTAGCATCTGGGTTTCCCGTTGTGGCAATGTTAATTTGGTACGGATTCAATGGAGTGCTCTACTCGTTTATCCATGACGTTATTACATTTCCTAGTGAAAACTATACCCGCACACGAGGCCTGCATTCCCAGGAGTCTTTCAACGATTTCTACGTCCGGCACTGTGGTGATATATCTTCCAGTAGTTATTGCTTGTTTCGCGCTTCTTAGTTTCCTCAAGAGAGACTTTCTGCTATCTAAGTCTTATCCTCATTCACCTATAAGCAATGTTTTTTCTCGTACTAATGGGACTGAATTCCTGATAGTTTTCTCACTGCTGACCATAATGTTTTATCTAAAAGGTGTTGTGCGCGTGACTCTGCCACAGCTGCAATTTGCATTAATACTTTCAATGATGATTCTTGCATTGCTGATGGAAATATCTATAACTAATACAAGATGGTTTAAAGTCATGCTGGTAACATTGGCTGCAATCTCTTGTGTCGCAACACTAACTCTTAGTTATCAAAGAGCGACCACTGGGTAAATCCAATTTCATTACAGTCCGTAGTCTAATCCGAGTTATCTAAACAACTTTGCGTGCACTGATATACCTGAATTCCACAAACTCTTAAATCAAAACAACTTTGTACTCTCTGATGTACCTGAGTTCTACAAACTCTTATCAAGCTCCGGCATATCTAGAATAGAGGCTGATTCTGTTGGCTCACCTGTCAGTCGAAAAACATCGGCATTTTTTGTGGACCCGGATCGGGAAGCTGCAATTCGGTTTATTGTGCAAAATACTTCTCCGGATGAACGTATTTTTATTGGACTGTCTAGACACGATAAGATTTTTGTGAACGACGTTTCCAGCTACTTTCAAGCAAATCGTTTACCCGCAACAAAATGGCATCACTTTGACCCTGGACTTCAAACTAGTGCCAAGATTCAATCTGAAATAATTGATGATCTGGAACGGAACAAACCTGGCTATATTTGGCTGGAATCAACGTGGGAAAATCATAGCGAGCCCAATGAGAGCGTTATTAGCAGTGGAGTAACAATCCTTGATGAATATATCCGTGGCAAATATAAATTAGAGCAAAGCTTTGGACAAATATCGGTGTGGCAACGTAGGATAATGTAATATTCATTACAAAATGATTAGAAGATGGGCGGTTTTTTCAAGAAACCACCCTATTGATTTATAGGGATTTTGTCTGGCCACCATACGGGGTAAATAGTGGACTTATCTACATTTAGTTAGGTCTATAAATCAACGAATGAATTCCCTGGGGTGTCTAGATCGATAAAATAGGCTGGCCTTCATTTAGCAGTTTTGTGGATAAGGGTATAACTGGAGACAAATGGTGGAACAATCACCCAATTATGGAACTAGGAAGCGATGCCAAGCACTCGATCAGGTATCAGCCCACTTACTAGATAAGATGGATAAAAGACCAATAGATCCATGATTAGAATCTACCAGTTTATGTTAGCCGTTCTCTTGTGCGTAGCCATCTCCATTTTCTTTGTGGCCGCATCAGGTCGTCAAGAATGGACAAAAGTTGACACTAAAAAAGCCACCTCACCTGTTTATTATCATCCTAACTCTCTTTTAGGGTCAAAAAAGTGGAAGATTCTGTGGCTTAGGGTAATTTATGATAAGGAAATGTTAGCTAGGGTGCTTGATAACAACAAAGAGCACATCGATGCATATTCACACACCCTTCTGAAAGTTTACATAAACTGCGTAAATTCGAGTTATACGCTTTTCGAAGAGTTTAATTATAGTATTAATGGCAATCCCCTCGGCGGTCGTTTGGATTTTCTGAAACCATGGCAATATACAAAGATCCTTCCAGGGACAGCCGAAAATGTATGGAAAAATTTTGCTTGCAACACTGGGCCCTTAAAGCAAATGGTAGTTACCCTAAAAACTATTATGGCTAAATCGAGATAGTATTCATGGCGATTCCCTCGGCTGTGGTTCGGACTTTCTGGAACCACGACAATATACAAAGATTCTTCCAGGGACAGCCGAAAATGTATGGAAAAAATTTGGGTAGCATTAGTGGATTAAGAAGTTATTGTGATACTGGTGGTCGTCTATAGTTGTATTACTTTGGCGGTTATTCTATCGAAATGATATTGTCTGCTCAACCTGACTTTCTCCTATTATTAGCTTTCAACACCCGTATAAATTGTATTATGTTCAGTTGACCCGTTGCCCATGCAGAAGCAATAAATTAAAGGGCAACTTAAAACACTCTGGTATAAGAATTGATGTGAATGTTGAAACAGGTAACGTATAAAAAGCATATATCTGAAATCTGAAGAAAATGATAACAGTAATAATTTATGCTTAAATTTCCATTTTTGCTAAAGTTTCGGACAAACGTATCCATGAACAACAGTCATGAAGTATTCATTATAGTTGGATTGAATGTCCGCTTTGTGCCAAAAGCGGACATTCACTAAAACTACTCCCCTACCATGACCTTGTCATGGGGTACTGTTGGGACACATATCTCTTATAAATTTTTTATTGTTTCCTGGTTCTTCCATCTTAACTACAGAAGTCAATTTTATGGTTTTCTTTCTGTTTTTGATTAATAATTAATGTATTATCAGGCACTTCGACAAGTAAAAATTAATTATGAATTTAGAAAATAAATTAATTACAGTCATTTGTCCGGTTCACAACGAAGAAAAAGTTATCCCGCTTTTCTTCGATAGAATACTTCCTGTATTTAATGAACTATCTAGTCGATATCGGACAAATTTACTTTTTGTAAATAATGCATCCACGGATGCAACCTATCAAACGATCGACCGCCTAAGAGAGCAAAATTCTTTCGTCTATGTTATTTCTCTAAGTAGGGATTACGGTTACCAGTCTTCTCTTGAGTGCGGTCTTAACAATGCTCAGGGTGATCTCATAGTATTCATTGACGTGGATTGTGAAGATCCACCAGAAATGATTCTGGAGTTCGTCAGCTATTATGAACAGGGTTATGACCTCGTCTATGGTAAGCGGGTCGACCGGGAGGAGATTCGCGTAATCACGTGGATGCGCAATCTCTTTTATCATATTGTTCGCCGAGTGGGAGATGAAGATATTATTATGTACATGGCCGAATTTTCGCTTATGACCTCGGAGGTTCGTGATGCCGTGATTGAGAGTCATAACTCGTTCCCATTCATTCGCAGCTCGATTAGCCGCGTTGGTTTCAAGAGAGCTGGCATACCTTACAAGCGGCACCGCCGAATCGCCGGGAAAACCCATTACAACCTAATCAACATGACAATATTTGCTATCGCCGGGATTTTGTCCTCGACTACTCTGCCGCTACGCTTGCCTATCTACCTATTTCCGTTTTGGATTCTACTAACTGCGCTTCTTGGCGCGGCGCAGATCATGACCGGGAGTCCCTGGTTCTTGCTAGTCAATGCTTTGTCCACCTGCGCGTACATTGGAAGCACAGCCGCGTTTACGGCGCTGTATATGGCTCGTACCTATAAGAATGGATTAGGGCGGCCCAATTATGTGATCCACAAACGTTACACGCACCTACAGACCGAATGAATACGCCTTCTTTGCAGATGAACGACAACCCTGAAGTGACGAGAAATGAGCCATGTCTGGCCAGCGATTTCATTAGTTTTGATGGCGGTTTTAGTGCACGCGGTGTGCTGCAGCAACCGGACCGTTATCGCTATTGGGATAAAGGTGCTTCACAAGCACTTTGCATATCGCGCGGTGCGGGGCTTTCGTATGCAGCAGCCAGTTTCGGGGGTCAAGGAATATCTGTCTCTCACGCGGCATTTGACCGGGTGATCGATTACGATTCAGAAAACAAAATCGTTGAAGTGGAAACTGGGATCACGCTTTACGGGCTTCATGCCTTTCTGACATCGCGTGGTTTGTATCTTCAGGTCCAACCAGGTCATGGTCGCATCACAGTTGGTGGGTGCATTGCGGTGGATGTTCCTGGCAAAAATCATGCGCGTGATGGCACGTTTATGAGCCAGGTTGTCTCGTTGACGCTGTTTCACCCAGACCATGGGATGCTTGAGCTTTCACGAGAGCGCGAGCCTGAGTTGTTCCGATTGACTTGTGGCGGATACGGTTTGACTGGCCACATCCTTCGGGCGCGCTTGCGCGCCACTCCCATTCCTTCTCAGGTTGTCGACTTGAAGGCAGTGAAGTTTGCAGATGCCATGGAGGGGCTCGCACTGTTAGAGCGTGCCGCGCTTGAAGCGGACATAGTGTATACCTGGCATGATATGGCGTGTTCAGATGCCGGTTTTGGTGCTGGGCTACTTTTTCAGGCAAATTTTTCAGAGAATTCTCATCCAAATTCTCTGAAGACCGGCGACTCGGCGCCGTTACTGACCGCTAAAATGCGCGCAAGCTGGCCTGTTCCCTTACTTAATTCGATGACGACACCAATCATGAACTTTTTATTTCGGTTTCAGCAGCGGCGGCATTGGCAGGTATGAAATTGCCTTTGAGCCAAGTCCTTTTTCCAGTTCACAAGTCTCAGATATATTTTCTATTTTTTGGTAAAGGTGGGTTTCATGAATATCAGGTGTTATTGCCGTTAAATGCGATGCGCAGCTATCTTGAGGCCATACACTCGTTTGTGCGAAAATCCAGTATAACGATTACTCTGGTTTCTGCTAAGGCCTTCTCTGGCCCCCAGGATCTGCTCAGATTTTCCGGAAAAGGTATTAGCCTTGCGCTCAACGTTCCTCGTGGAGGGCGCGGGAATGAGTTCATGTCTTACCTTGACGAGCAAACGGTTGCACTTGGTGGTATACCAAACATCATTAAGGATTCGCGACTACCACGTACAGTCATGGATGCTTGTTACCCTGAGGCTGATCATTTTCGTTCCTTGTTGCGAACATTCGATCCCAAAAGACTTTTCCGATCAGAGATTTCAGAAAGGCTTGATCTATGAGAGCGCTGGTTGTTGGTGCCACGGCAGGGGTTGGGCGCGCCCTATCCGAGGCGTTGGCTACTCGTGGTTCAGCACTGTTATTAGTTGCGAGCGACATACGCGACCTGAACGCACTTGCCGCGCATCTTCGCCTCGTTTGCCGCGTCGAGGTGCAGGTGGTTGCCACCGATGCAACAGATGTTTCAGAATTTGTCGATAAGGTCCGCAGCAGTGCAGTTGATTTTGGCGGAATCGACAGCGTATTCTTCCCGATTGGTGCATCGCGTCCGGATGATCGGGGCTTGTTGGATTTGTCAAAGGCGAGTGCCATACTCAACACCAATCTGGCGGTTGTAATGGGAGTGATTGCAGAACTGCTTCCAGATTTGCTTGAGCAGAAGAGTGCAAGTATCGTCGGGTTCGGTTCGGTTGCGGCTGTTCGTGGTAGAAGTACAAATGTGGTCTATTCAGCGGCTAAACGTGGGCTGGAAAGTTATTTTGAAAGCCTTCGCCACCTCACAGCTGCGTCCAGTGTGCGCGTGCAGTTATACCGCCTTGGCTATGTGGCAACGCAGCAATCTTTCGGCCAGCGACTACACTTCCCGGTTGCGACTCCGCAACAGGTTGTGCAGATAGTTCTGAATAACCTTCACCGTGATATTGGCTGCGAATTCTTTCCGTATTTCTGGATATGGATTGCCTTTGCAGTTTCCTGGCTGCCTTGGCGGATTTACAAGAAGCTTAATTTCTAATGTACCTAGCCACCAATAACTCAAATCAACTCTACTCTGACACATTGTAGAGACTATCATGAAACCCACCCAAATCGGCTTGCTGATACTTAAATTGGTCGTGACAGGCGCTCTGCTTTGGTACGTGTCATCAAAGGTCGACCTTGCTCCACTCGTGACGCGTTTTGAGAGTTTGCACCCCGGATGGGGCGTTGCCGGACTCGCCATCCTTTTGGGCTCGTTGCTGCTGACCATGGTGCGCTGGCATATCGTTAGTAACATGGTTGGTGCAGGCATCGGCTATAGATTGGCTATACGACTGATATTGTTGGGGCAGTTTTTCAATCAGGTGTTGCCGTCCTCGGTGGGCGGTGACGGTGTGCGCGCCTGGCTGCTTTCGCGTAAAGGCATTTCCATCCCTCTGGCTCTAACAAGTGTGGTCTGCGATCGAGTTATAGGATTAATCATGCTGACCATAATCGTGACAATCACTTTGCCCATTGTACTCCTAATGGGTGTCACGGCGATCCCAACAACTTTGCCGCTCGCGATAGGGGCGCTCACAATCGGTGGTTTGTTCCTTTTGTATCGCTGGGGGAGCATCATCTCAGACTGGTTGTTGGCTAAACCAATGATGCGCCCGGTGGGCGTTATTGTTCGTGACCTGAGGGTGGTTTTATTTTCCCAGCAAAGTGGCTTGCAGATTGCAATGTTGTCTGTGCTGGTGCAGGCGCTGATTATTCTGAGCCTCTACCTCCTGGCGCTGTCGTTACAAATCGAGCTTGGGGGGGTACACCTGCTAATGTTTCCTCTCATCATGCTAGTAGCTTCCATTCCGATTTCATTTGCAGGATGGGGTCTGCGTGAAAGTGCCATGGTTGTGGGGTCTAGGGTTTGCTGGAATACCTGCATCTGAGGCGCTGGCACTCTCGGTGACCTTTGGCCTTGGGCAGTTATGCATTGGCTTGCCCGGCTTGGCTATAGTTGTATTATCTAATCCTTGGAAAAGTCATTCTGTTTCAAAGATATGCAATCCTTGAATGAAACGACTTGCTGATATAGAAAATGTTGTAAAGCGAATTGTTACAGCAATAATCTTAGAAAAGTCGGTTGTTTATGTGCCGTCTAAATGGGCCTTAATTAAATAAATTAACTCCTTGATGTCGCTATCTTTTAGGGTAAGCGCTCATCATTCGTCAACGTTTCCTTTGTTCCAAAACCAAACTATAAGTAACTACCTCAATAAATGCACAAACAAACCACGCAGAAAAAGAATACTGGGGACATGAATTATTCAAAACTTAAAACCATAATAGAGATTACAGCAGTTTTTGTTTTTTCTTTTGTGTGTCTATTCTTGACTATGGATCGGGTAATAAATATTTATGACGAAGGAGTTATTCTTACTGGTGCAATGCGTGTTAACGCTGGAGATATTCCACACAGAGATTTTTATATCATGTATGGTCCGGCAGAATTTTACTTATTGTCGTGGCTATTCGATATATTTGGCCAATCAGTTATTGTTGAAAGAGTATTTGATTTAGTTATACGCGCGGGAATAGTAACCATCGTATATGCATCACTTACCTTGTATTGTAGAAAAACGATTGCGATATTTGCGGCAGTCATTTGTGCTCTTTCGCTTTGTTTCGTCGGTAGTCACGGATACCCAGTACACCCTACTTTATTATTAACGATCGGCAGTTCAATGATTCTGCTGCAGATGTTTGCGCGCAACACTTCTGTTTTGTATCCACTTATTGCAGGGTTGCTAACGGGATTGGCAGCTCTATTCAGGTACGACGTTGGTTTTTTCACATTTATTGTACATATCTTCGCCGCAATTCTAATCCTTTCACAATCTAAGCATGGCCAAAATAACAAAGTCCGTTATATCTTTCACAAGTTGCTGCCCTACGTTCTAGCATCTGGGTTTCCCGTTGTGGCAATGTTAATTTGGTACGGATTCAATGGAGTGCTCTACTCGTTTTTCCATGACGTTATTACATTTCCTAGTGAAAACTATACCCGCACACGAGGCCTACCATTCCCATGGAGTCTTAAAATATTTATACGTCCGGCACTGTGGGTGATATATCTTCCAGTAGTTATTGTTTGTTTCGCGTTTCTTAGTTTCCTCAAGAGAGACTTTCTGCTATCTAAGTCTTATCCTCATTCACCTATAAGCAATGTTTTTTCTCGTACTAATGGGATTGAATTCCTGATAGTTTTCTCACTACTGACCATAATGTTTTATCTAAAAGGTATTGTGCGTGTGAGTCGGAACAGCTGCAACTTGCATTAATACTTTCAATGATGATTCTTGCATTGCTGATGGAAATATCTATAACTAATACAAGATGGTTTAAAGTCATGATGGTAACATTAGCTACAATCACTTGTATTTCATCATGGAATGCTGGATATAAAGTAGTAATTATACAAAGCAGCAGTTTTTTTAAAACTAAAACCGAAAGGACAAGCCATAGAAACAATCTTGTAATCTCTGATGTACCTGAATTCTACAAACTCTTATCAAGCTCCGGCATATCTAGAATAGAGGCTGATTCTGTTGGCTCACCTGTCAGTCGAAAAACATCGGCATTTTTTGTGGACCCGGATCGGGAAGCAGCAATTCGGTTTATTGTGCAGAATACTTCTCCGGATGAACGTATTTTTATTGGACTGTCTAGACACGATAAAATTTTTGTGAACGATGTTTCCAGCTACTTTCAAGCAAATCGTTTACCCGCAACAAAATGGCATCATTTTGACCCTGGACTTCAAACTAGTGCCAAGATTCAGTCTGAAATAATTAATGATCTGGAACGGAACAAACCTGGCTATATTTGGCTGGAATCAACGTGGGAAAATTTTAGCGAATCAAATGAGAGCGCTAATAGTAGTGGAGTAACAATTCTTGATGAATATATCCGTGGCAAATATAAATTAGATCGAAACTTTGGACAAATATCAGTGTGGCGACTCAGGAATTTCTGAATACCCCAAAATTATAACGGTGAATAAATTATTTATAATTATATTAGTAGTTCTATTGTGTAGTGTTGCGCTCCTTTTCCTTTTGGCCGCATCAGATCCAGAGTGGATACAGGTTGATGCTAAGAGTAAAAATTCTTCTGTTCATTCTTACCTCCCAAGTAGCCTTAAAGGATCAAAACGAATAAGGTATCTATGGCTTAAAGTAATTTACAATGATGAGTCATTGGGCAAGGTGTTTGATCACAACAAAATTTACATCAATGCGTATTCACATACATTTCTGAGAGTGACCATAGATTGTACGAAGAATAGTTACGCTCCTTTAGAAGAGCACAATAAAAGTGCTAAGGGTTATACATTGGCCTCTTTTGAATTACTAGAGCCACGACAGTTTATAAAGATTCTTCCGCAAACAGCCGAGGATAGCTGGAAGAATTTTGCTTGCACAAATAATCATGCAGAACGAATGGTGATTACCCTGAAAACTTTGTTTAAGAATATTTATCAGTGACATTTGGAGATAATATAAAATGGCACAATAAAAAGAACTAGCTTCGGAACAATGTAGACTCCACATGCCTGATCTTCAACGCTACTAAAACTAACACTGTTCCATATCTGGTTCGCATTATACTGTGCCAAATTCGTGCTATATCTGAATATAGATCACATTAACTTAGACGCAGTTGAAACTGGTTATAAAAAATGGCAGGTGCTGTGAGAAGTTATTTTTATATAAACCACTAATTCAATAACTTTGCTTCATGATTTGCAGTTCAGGGACTCTGGTTTTTGCAGCCTGCAAGAACCAGTAAAAGCTTATTCCAGTTGATAGGTAGGATTTTCTATTTTCATCCGATAGGACTAATCCGGGTAATTTAGTGAGTGATTGGAATGTACTAAAATCGGACATTCAAGGCCCAAGGTACTGTTTGTATCAGATGAGAGAAGCAAAATGCATCTTGTTTGTATTAAGTCTACATTTTAATAGAGAAATTTTGGTGTATCTTTTGATTAAATACTTATCTTTATATCTGTAGTTACCTGTTGTTATATTACTTTGGAGATTGTTTTGTCGAATCGATACTCTCTGCTAAATCTGACTTTCTCCGGCCATTAGCTTTTAACAGCTGTATCATCTGTATATTCAGGTGTCCCGTTGCCCAGGCAGAAACGACAAATGAGAGGGTGAATGTACTGAGAACTACTAATAGTATGATTATTTTGGATGAGTCCACTGGTAAAATCTCGCGAGCAATCAATCCAATGGTGCTGACTATTAAGATCGGCAGGAATACATCTCGACTATACCATTTTCCCATCTCACCTTTGAGCAACCGTCGATGCATGATTGGCACTTCAAAAATTAAATATCCAAAGTTAAGAATGATCCACGCCCAGGCCGCTCCAATACCCTGGTACATTTGCACCATCCACACCATTAACGGAACTAGAAAAATTATAGCAACGACATTTTTATAAATTGCCAATTTGGTCCATCCATATGCAAGCTGTAACGCAAAAGGCAATATCATAAGAGCGTTAAGGGCTGTGCCAATTATTAGTAGTGTCAAGATTTGGTGGCTACTTTGTGCTGCCATTGTGTCCCCTAGCCATAGAGTAAGAATCTCTTTTGCAAAAATGGCGATAGTTATAGCCAATGGGAGCATGAAAACCGACATAAGCTGGCAACTTTTATGATACAGCGTGATGAGACTGCTTTCCTCTGCTAAAGCAGCAAGCTGGGTAAACCTGGGAAAGAGCGCAGAAAAAATGGGAATCACAAGACCGCGGAGTGTATTTGCTACATATAATGCCAACATGTAATAACCAAACATCTCCAGCGTAAGAATTTTACTGAGGATTATCTTATCCAGCTGGGTCAGTATGACCGTTACTAACGAAATTCCCATCATTCCTGATGCAAATCTCAAATTCTTGACTAACAACTCTTTATCAAACTTACTTTGGTGCTCAGACTTAGGTAGCAATTTCCAAAGCCGAGCTGCCAGTACAATTGTCGTAAGTAACGCAACAAAAAACTGCCAAAGGAAGAATAATAGTATTGAGGGCGAGATAAATAATAGTACGAGTACGGCCCCACTATGCTGCACCGCTACCGATACGGATTTAATTACGTTAAGTCCAACCTGTCGCTGGAGCCCCTTTAATCCACCGGAATAAATTGCGTTAGGCCACTGAGATGCCAGCAATATCCCCATGATAAGTAATGCCTGCTCAATCGTTTCACTACTAATGCTAGTTGAATTAATCCAATATTTGGCGAGTAAAGGTGCCAGAATTATCACGAAAATCCCAATCATGATACCGATTCCCCAGTACACCACCTCAAATGTCCGAACCAGATTACGTGATTCCTGTGCAGAATTGTCTGTCACGGATAATCTCGACAATTCACGATTCAAAGTTGTACTAAGCCCCATGTCCAATAGAGCAAACAAGGCACTTAAAGATAGGAAGATGCCAATGAGGCCAAATACCTCTACTCCCATAAGCTTGATATAGATCGGAACGAAGGCTAGACCGAAAATGCCTTTCCATGCCTTGCCAGCAAAGTTAGCAATAATGTTGTGAAATACCGACGGAGTTGATTTCATACGCTACAAACCTATTGGCCTAGGAATTCCTTTGCGTTGCTTCCCCAGGCAAAAAATTCATGTTTTTTCTTTTTATCCGCATCTTCCTTATCGTACTTTCTCGTCTGATTGTCTGAAATTAGCAGATTCTCTTGTGCTCTACGCCAGAATGTATTGCTGCTATCCCACTCATTCTTCTCATATCCCTTTCCGTTCCTGCCCACAACCATTGGTCTGAGCCCCATCGACTCTACTTGATTGGTAAAGCTGTATCTTCCGCTCTCCAGGATGTATGAATTCATTTTTGTTAGGGGTGCCCATCTATGAATTTTTAACATAACGTCCCGCTCAATCATAAAACCGTTAGTTCTTATGTGATAGTTTGGAAAATCTAAAAATAATCTATTGATAATCATTTTTTTTAAATACTTGTATAAATATCTTGCTAACTGGCGCAAGTAAGAAATACCTTCTTTATTTAGTCTTATAGGAGTTTTACCAATCCTTCCCCACGATCCGGTTGCGCCCACCAAACCCACGCCCGGTTGACTAATATGCTGATAAAGCTTCAGCAACCAATCTTTATCTAAAATGATACTGAACGAATTTAGAAAACAGCAGTACTTGCTGCTACATTTTTCTGCTGCAATGAAAATAGGATTGAAGATCAAAACCGAAGTCCGCAATCCTTAAGGATGAGTGAGGTACCTCTCTAAGCAATTCTTCATACGGAACAATATCAGCTTTCCGGAAAAAACCCTTATAGACAATCAATAGTTCGTGATCAATTCCTGCAGAATTTCCTAGGTATGATGCAAGAAAACTTTGAAAAGGCTCGATACCGTTCTTTCTTCTTACCAAGTGAACCACACAGATGTCTGGCACGCTAATCGCCCTATAGTTTTAATATCATATTTATAATATCTTACTTAACTATATTTTTCTAAAAACTATAGTATAAGCACTACCTTTCCCTTCAATCTTCTCAATAGGGCTCAACATGGACGCCACTAGCCTACCCACCTTGCTCAATGCCTTCCTTGTATTTCCATGTGAAATTCGCCTACGAAAAAAATGCTTCCAACCGAAAACATCAAGGTAGTTACTACCCCTATCCTTTGTGGTAATTAATTCCGCTTTCATTCCTAGTGATTCTAATTTCTCTGTAAGCAGTTTCATGGGAATTATTATCGCATGTCGCGGCGCATCAAGATGAGGCCAGTACCGTCCCATAATTCTAAATTGAAAAGCATCAGGATTAGGAGTAGCCAAAACTATTAACCCCGCCCGGCTTAAGATTTGCACAAATAGCATCCAATGTTGACCATGGATTAGACAAATGCTCAATTACATGCCAAAGAGCGATTACATCATAAGGTGCCTTATGCTGCAGTACCTCAATAGAATCATTACAATTAATGGCGTTTACACCGACAACCTCATTTAAAAATCGGCAGCAATTTTTATCCATTTCAATGGCATCAACCTCGTAACCAGCTTTCTTAGCAAGGTAGGTAAAACCACCATACGACGGGCCAATTTCTAACAACCTCCCTTTCCCTAAGAAGCGTTGAACAATTTCTATTTTGTAATTCTCATTTTTGGAAATAGCATCCAAATCCTCAACTGATTTAGGTAAGCTATGGTACTTTTCAGGATAATAATAGGCCAGATCATCTGGAATCGGCGAAATGAAGATTAACTTGCACTGAGGGGCAACAATAATAATCAAACTTTTCATGAGTAGTTTTTCGATTATAGTCTCTACTACAAAAATAGAGCGGGGACTCCGTCTGACAATAAGAACAAACTTTTTTCATGATTGATTTTTATTTCTTTCGCAATCTTACCAAATAGTACATTGACGCCACAAAAATTTATTCATAATAATATCAAATTCACATGGCTTTTTTGAATACTAGACTAACGTCAATGGAATTGGTCGTTTGGTTTTTTCTTCAAAGCCAATGGAGTGGCGCAAGGATCATCATAGCCAGCACAAGTTGGCATCGGAGTGAGGTCCAGAAAACCATCATAGACCAGCACCCGGTTGTTGTATAAATCTGCTACATAAACGTTGCCAGCGGTGTCTACCGCTACACCGTGAGGTCCATGTAGACTGCTGGCACTTACACCGCCGTTGTTGGCGGCGTTCGAGGTGAAATTTGGCTGGCCCAATACCACATCAGCTACCGTGTCCGTGGTCAGGGGTGTGTGATACTCCAGCACCCGGTTGTTGCCGTCCGCTACATAGACATTGCCCGCGGCATCCACCACTACTCCAAAGGGGTAACACAGGGTACTGGCGCTCGAACTGCCAACAGCGGCGACGATTTTGCCGTCCACGAGACCTATTTTGCACTTCTTAGATGTAAAGAAGTTTGGCTTGCCCAATACCAAGTCGGCCACCGTGTCGGTGTTTTGAGGGTCGAGATATACCAGCACCCGGTTGTTGCCGACGTCCGTTACATAGACGTTGCCCGCGGCATCCCACCCGCTACCTCGCGAGGGTCATGTAGGCTGCTGGCACTTACACCGCCGTAGTTGGCAGTGTTCGAGATGAAGTTTGGCTGACCCAATACCACATCAGCTACCGTGTCCGTGGTCAGAGGGTGTATGATACTCCAGCACCCGGTTGTTTAGTAAATCTGCTACATGGACGTTGCCAGCGGTGTCTACCGCTACACCGTGAGGTGCATGTAGGCTGCTGGCACTTACACCTCCGTTGTTGGTAGTATTCGAGGTAAAGTTTGGCTGACCCAATACTAAGTCGGCCACCGTGTCGGTGTTTTGAGGGTCGAGATATACCAGCACCCGGTTGTTG
>PVMK01188980.1_pt1 | contig 14589 bp, 17 predicted proteins | sample 1853481 | NCBI WGS metagenome assembly PVMK01 (sample SAMN08533507, study PRJNA380276) | Marine sediment metagenome, whole genome shotgun sequencing project. | reverse complement strand
GGAACCCACTCAAGGTAGAAGTCTCTATAACTAGAACTTGAGTAGCAGTAAATCCTCACGAGGAAGTTGCCATCGGCGCAATCACCAGCGTTCCAGCTGCGACCCCAGGTATCGGAACTGCTGCCCAGTATGATTGTTGCCTCACTGGTTGGTTCGCTGCTTGTTTGTTTGTAAGATGTCCATGTCGAGCCACCATCCCAGGATAGCTCTACACGCATATAGTTGGTATCAGAAGACGAACTAAGCCACCAATCCAGGCGCACTTCTATACCTTCGATCGTGCTTCCCGATGGGATTGAGAAGCCGTAGTTACCGTAGCGGTGGCGGTCATAACGGCCGTTACTGTTATAGGCATAAAGTGAACCATCGCCGTATGCGTTTTGTGGATTTTGCTCGAAACCGTTGCCGTCGCCGCCCGTGTCAGCAGCGTTGGTAGATGGGTTATGCCAGCCTGTGACAACGGCTGCCGCCGAGGGAACAACCTGGGGAACGGCCTCGAACATGGCCTCGGCCTTCCCGGCCGGTGATTGTATATTGCGGATGGCGGTTGCCATTAAGGAAGCAACCCCGCGAAAAACCTCGAGCGGGGATCCGGCGTTGTTGGCAAGTGGATGCATCTCGCTAGCGGAGATTGCCATTGAGTGAACACCCTCGGGTTCGAGCAGGGATTCAGCTGGTGGATAATGTGTGTCGAATGGGTCATGCCCCTTATACAAATCGGCAAGAACCGCTTCCACCCCCGCCTCGGCAGCGTAATAGGCTTTAAGATCATCCTCTGATTTACCCGTCAGGTCTACACTGGAGTCAATATATGAAAGGAGCGGCGCCATGACCATTGCAACAACCGCCATTATCATCAGCGCGATCAATAGGATTTGACCTCTTTGTCTTCTCAATTGCATGAACCCTTAGTAACCATTATCAATGCCCTGGATAAGAAACGGTGTATACCCAACTAATCATCTCATTCAGAGAGGATTATCCTCGATTTTACTCTAATTGTCAGCTCCTTTGCTTGGTCACCTCTGACAGCGTTCAAATGCACCTCCAGAGGTGAAAGCCCGCTGTAAAAATCGACGTCGGAGGAATTTCCCATATAGCGTGCGATTGCGATCCCCTTTTCGCGATCGATTATCCAGTCGTCACCTTCCAGGTGTTTCACGGTCTCATAACGCATCAATATACCGTCTTCATAGCGGTACTCCACTTCATAGTGGTCCGCTGGCTCTACGGTATAGTCCTCCCAGTAAAAGGTGCCATACAGGGGAGGGGAGCCAGGCGAAAACTCTCTAGCTCTCATTCCATCTAGAGTGATCCAGTCGGCCTCGGTACGCACATTGTGTATGGCGGTAAGCTCATCGCCCTCTTCAGTAGGTATTGTCATAAATACGACAAATGCCGCAACGATAGCGGGCATGATCAGAACGGTGACGGCAAGGGCAACCGTAACCTCCAGTAAAGTGAAGCCGCGTTTTCTCTTCATCAATCTAATCTCTTATCACTTTCAGAAAGATTATTAGTCTAAGGGCCGGCAGAGTAAAAGCTCACCGATGCTAGCTCGGTTGCTACGGTGTAAAGGTATCTCATATAGTCTTGAGGATCAACGGGATTCGAGTTATAAAAGAAGACGGTGTACCACCCCGCGGGAACAGTCTCACCGCCATTGAGCACTGTGGTAAGGATATACCCATCTTCCCCTAAGTATGTTACCTCATCATGCGCGATACAGACGGATCCCGGTTCTCCGCATTCAGTGCCTTCCCTTTTTTGCGGCAGCTCCTCATCATGGCACTGGGTTCTTAATTCCAGGTTTGTCTCACTTCTACAGTATGGATCGTCCATCAGCACTATACGGGGGAAATCGGGATCAGGAGCTTCCCAGTTTACAGCCTGTGTGCAATCATGATTACAATCAGCGGGAACCGAACAATTGTAACAGGTTGTATCCCACCGATTATCATAGAACTCGTTATCAAACGGGGCGTCATCCTCAGCGTGCTGGTAGAGATACACATCCATGCGGTTTGTGCTGCCATACGTTTCTTCTTGATCCACTATCCAGGTAACGGCCACGGCGCCCTCTCGCGGTATGTAGAATGTGAATGGATATCCGTAAAATACGAAAAACTCCCCACTACCTAGCGTATTCGAATCCCCTCCCGGCAAGACGGGGACAGGTACATCAATTGTTTCAATCAGGGGCAGGTCATAGAGAAAAGGTAGCACGTTAGGATTTATTTTATAACCATCCAATTCAACGGTTTTGAAATTACCGTCGCGGGTCGCTCTCAAAGAGACATACTGTACCGCCCCAGCTTCTGTACCGTCCACATTACAGACTGTAGTACTAATCCTGTAACCTTGTGGTATTTCGTCGATTGTCATATATGGGGATTGACCGTCTACTGGCTGGCAAGAACCATTATAGGTGATATAGTCCTGCGCTTTTATATAATTCATTTGGGAGCGTACCAGGTTTAGTTCGATATTGCTAATGTCCACCCGATTGACACCCAGGATACCAACATTGAGTGCCTGCATTGACCCAATAACGACCACAGCGATGACCGCTATTGCGAGCATCACCTCTAGTAATGTCTGTCCTTTCCTATTCATTCCTATTAACTATATTATATTATTATCATGTATTATTATTGTATTTCTATTAACATATATTATATCATATTATACAAGCCTATATTCGTTATTTTAGTATATCTACACATTACTTAATATATTCTCCACCTTTTTTGTAGAATTATGACTTACTATGCTGAAAAGGTAAGAATGATTGTGGTTGGGAAAACCGACCGCCTAGATACCAGCAAGAATATAGGAGTAACAGAGCAAACAGACTATCGCTGTCGCAGAGGATATGAGGAAAACACCAGGCTGAAGGAGCTGGTAGCTGACATTTCCCGGGATAATACCATCCTGAGGGAGACTGCAAGGGGAAACTACCGAGCCCTTCGAGAATATGTAGGTTAGTTAGTCACGTTTGTCAGGAGCTTGAAGTCTTTGAAAGACCGGCGTTCAGGGTACTTGGACAGGACAGGAACACACAACATTCCTCGCCCAGCAGTGCGTAGCCACCCTTCTCTTATGACAGGGATTATAGCCGACTAATAGAGGCATTTAATCAACTTTTACTCTGTACAACAGGCTCTTCGCCCCATCGTATTAAATAAGTTCCTCGGAGAAGCAACGGTGATGAGAAAGGCGAGACGGACTATGAGGGCTTTGCTGAGGATGCCAGTTAAAAGTGCTTCTAAACTAGAGCTACGTTCTCTGCCATTACTAACACCTCTGTCATTCCGAACTTGGTTCGGAATCTCAAGACCAGTTCAGTGAAACAAGGGATGCTGAAACAAGTTCAGCATGACATAGGGGAAGAAATCAGCTATAGCGGTAGTTGAAGTGGGGAGAGTTATGTAAACCTTGATAGCCTACAGCTTAGTATCGGCTTCCAGAACAAAGATTTATCGAGGCTGCTGAAATAGTCTTGATCAACACTATATCCCCCAGTCCTGGGGGATTTTTTTAAACTGAGGGGACACCCCCAGACCCCCAGTCCGCTCCCTAATCCAACTCTGCGCCGATCATTTCTATATAGCTCTCCAACCGCTCCCGCAGCTCGGGTGAGAGGTCTTCCCCTGGCAACATGCTTTTCGGTTGGATTCCAAATATTATGACCTCATTGGGATATTCCCCCAGCTGCCGTGACAACTCCAGCTCACCCAGCAGATCGCCTTCGTGCAATGAAAAATCCGCCGTTGCCTTGTTAGAGATAACATCATCCGGGGTGAACCGTCGAATTGTACCCGCAGGCTGATCCATACATGCGCAGTCTATCAGTATCGCCTTTTGTCTCCCCGCGATTGCATGCACCACAGACATAGCGGAAGATCCCAGTTCGATGAATTCAACATGATTAAAGCGTTCTGATATGGCCATTAATTCCTGAATAACATGAAGCCCGGCACCTTCGTCAGTCATCAGAAGATTGCCGAGCCCCACAACAACAACGTCTTTACGTTCCTTCATGCAGGTCTCTCCCCATCACCTCACCCCAACCCGACTCTGCAACCAGGCCCACTTGATCACACGAACTTAACATCTAGATAGTGAGTAGAGCATGATATGCAGGGATCATATGCCCTGACCAGCATCTCCAGCATATGGCGGATTTCATCCTGATCTCGATCCATAATCTGCGGAACCAGCGCCTCAAAATCCTTCTGGATGTTTCCGTGGTTCTGGTTTGTTGGGATGCAGATGTTAGCCGACGTGCACCTGCCATCATCGTCGAAAGCATACCGGTGGAACAGAACCCCACGCGGCGCTTCTACGGCCCCTACGCCCATCCCTGCTTTCTCCTTGACTCTTGGTATCTCATCCTTGATTCCCACTGTGAGAAGTTCATCTATTAACTGCAGCGCCCTCTCCACTACCTGTACGCTCTCGACAACCTGAACCACGCTGTTCATGTATGGATTGCAGCACCCCTTCTTTAAACCAAATGCCTTAGCTGTCTTTGTAGCGAGAGGCAGTAGTTGATCCGCATTCAGGTTAAATCTCGCCAGAGCCCCTACAGCGTATGAATCCCTGTGCCACTTCGCCCACTTGGCCGTGGACTGGCCTGAAACATACTCGTTGGCCACCGATTCAAACTCGTGGATATCCACCATCTCGGGTATGTCCGTACTGCCAATGTGGCCATGATAAAAAGGATAGCGACCGGGCTCGACCAGCGCAACATACTCCGTATCCCTTTCAAAGATGGGTAGATTACCTGCCAGACTCAAGACCAGTTCCGCTAGTGCTTCCAGCTTCGGAACGGTATCCTCCAGCGACTTCTTTAATCCCTTCAGCTCCTCCTCCGTAGGAAGCTTGCCGAATCCGCCGACCCTGAAGCTCACAGGATGGGTCATCCGGCCTCCAATCAGTTCCATCCACTGGTTTGCAACTCGGTGAATCGCGATAATCGTCTTCACTGCATCGGGATGAGAAGAAGCCAGTGGCACCACCGACTTAACACCCAGAAGGTCGGGGGCCACAAGGTAGCCTACATGCAGGCTGTGGCTTTCCAGTTGTTCAGCGTAGTGTGCCAGAATGCGAAGCTTGTCAGTCTGTTCCGATATCTCGACGCCCATCGCATCCTCAACAGCCTTGATCGCAGCCAGCGAGTGCGCTACAGAGCATATCCCACAGATCCGACTCACGATCACCTGGATGGCACTCCACATCCGGCCGCGCACCATCGCTTCAAAGAAGCGTGGCGCTTCAGGCACTTGCCATTCCAGCTTCTCTATCGTGCCGTCACTGGCCCTGAGAACAATGTTCCCGTGTCCTTCAACCCGCGTAATGTGACGAACGTTAATGTCAATGGTCTTACTCATAACGTAAACTCCTGCTTGCTGCCGAACAGCAGCATCCGGCCTCTCAAATCAGCAATCGTTTTCCCGTATAGCTTCATTATATCCTTTGCCGCGTTTATGTTGGGGTTGTCCACATACCCGCGGCAGCCGAAACACCAGAGACCGCCGGACGGGCACTTAGCTTCGCATCCCGCTCGAGTTATCGGACCGAGGCAAATCTCGCCATACTCATAGCGGCATGTATTGCCCTTCATCTTGCATTCCACGCAGACAGGATACGTCGGAATTACCGGCTTTTTGCCCATCAGCAAGCAGCGAATGATATAGGCGAACTCCTTGTTGTTAATAGGACAGCCGTGCACCTTGTAATCAACCCTGACAACCTCATCCAACGCCTTGGTTGGCGCCGTATCGAGATGTGCCATGTCCGCAGCATCGCCATACACGCAACGTTTTACGTCACTGATATCGAATCTGTTCTTTAGCTTATTGATGCCGCCGGTCGTCGCACAGGCACCGAGTGCAATCAGAATGTTAGCGTGCTCGCGGATTTCCTTCAGCCGTTCCTCGTCCTCAAGACGAGTGATTGAGCCTTCGACTATCGCTATGTCGTACGCATTACTGTGATCAGACATTGCCTCACGCCATTCCACGGGATTCACTACAGAGATAAGATCAAGTAGTTCCTCTTCCATATTAATTATCTGGAGCTGACATCCCTCGCAACAGGCAAAATCGAATATGGCTACCCTTGGCTCGCTCATTGAATAGCCTCCTGTACCTCTGCCAAATCGGCATATTTGAACACGGGGCCGTCCTGGCAAACGTAAAGCCCATCCATCTGGCAGTGGCCACACTTGCCGACGCCACACTTCATGTTGCGTTCCAGCGATACATAGATGTTCTTGTCGACCATCCCCATCTTATAGAGTGATACTATCGCGAACTTGTACATCACTGGAGGGCCGCAAATGATCGCCACGGTCTTCCTTGGATCAACTGCCATATCCGTCATCAGTGTGGTGATAACTCCTACGTTCCCTTTCCACTGCTCATCTCCGCGGTCTACGGTCTCCATGTAGGTCACATTCCCCTTCGATATCCATTCCTTGACCTCGTCGACGAAGAGCCGTTCCGCCGGGCTTTTAGTGCCAAACAGTATCGTCACATCCCCGTAGTCCCCGCGGTGATGCAATACATAGTTGATTGCCGAACGGACGGGCACCAGTCCCAGACCACCGCAAATAAACACAATGTCCTTCCCTTTCATCTCACCGTCTACAGGGAAGTGTGTCCCGAATGGACCGCGGATTCCCACCTTATCGCCTGGTTTGAGGCTATGCATGGCACGCGTGACGTTGCCCGCTTTACGAACGACCATCTGGAAGGAACCATTCTGAGTCGGTGACGATGAGATGGATATTGGAGCTTCGCCAATCCCGAAGATGGAGACCTCCGCAAACTGGCCGGGGAGGTGCCCCAATTCCTTGCCGCAATCGAGTTTGAGATCAATGAAGCGCTCCAGTTCCGTCATCGGCTCAGATCTCACCACCGTTGCCATTTCGGGTTGATAAATATCGTCCTGACGCGCGTACGTGTTTTCCATCACTTATCCTCCGCGAGTCGGTTGAAGACTTCGACTGGATTCGCAATATTGGCCACACAGGCTGTAATGCACCGTCCGCATCCCACGCAGGCAATCTGTCCTCCGATTTTCGGAGGTATGTACTTGCCTTTCCTGTAGTAGCGGTGGCGGTAACGTTCAGCTCTATCCTTGCGGAAATTAATGTTTCCGGCTACAGTTGCGAAATCGCTAAGCATGCAGCCATCCCACACCCGCACTCTTTCCCCGCTTTGGAGGTCCCAGTTCACTTCATCGCTAACGTCGAAACAATAGCAGGTAGGGCATACGAGGTTGCACGACCCGCAGGAAAAGCAAAGCTTAGCCCGTTCCTCCCACAGCGGATGGTCATAGCAATCTTCCAGCAGTTCTGGCCACCTGGATGGTTCCGCTATCAGTTCATGCTTCCGCAGTCGCTGTTTGTTGTAGTCCCAAACCAGTCTACGCTGTTCAAGCCAGCTCTCACTGGCGTCCGGCGTGTCGGCCAGACCGGCCATCAGCGCTTCGCCTTTCCCCGTCTTCGCGTCTACGATGTAATCATCGCCAATCTTGGTGAGAAGAACATCATACCCATCTTCGACGTGAGAAGTCCCCATGTAGCCCGCGAAGACATCCGGCGACACCTTTTGAACGTCTACAACGACGACAGTCGCATTCTCCCTCCTCGTCATGTAGTGAATGTCGCAATTTCCCTCAGAGAAGATTTCGTCCATTTGTGCCATCGCTATCATGTCATATGGATGTACCCCGAATAGAACGAAAGGCTCCGAATCAATCGTGCTTTCATACCCCACGCCCGTCTTGAATGTCAAGACGGTTTCCTTCGGTGGCTGCAGAAATGACTTTGGGGGGAGGATAGTCACGTCATAGTCCAACCGCAAATCTGCCGCCTTCGTCAACGGGCCAAAGACAAAACGGTGACCTTTGGCCTGAGCACCTATGATCTTCTGTTTCCCTATAAGGCCTTCCACCCATTCATTCAGGGTTCGGAGGTCAATCTTCTTGATGCTCATATTCCCTTACTCCGTTTCTTCCCTCGCAACTAACCGACTGTAGATTCTATCCATCTCACGAACAATATCACGCCGGCTGATTATCCCGACGACCTTTCCATCCTCTACAACCGGAACCCGTCGGATCTGGCGAGCAGCGAAGTGGTTCACTATTTCCGCAACCAGGATATCAGGTGTGTAGGTCTCTACTTTTTTTGTCATAACTTCTGATGCTCTCGTACTTGCCGCATCGCCGCTAAGCGCGAAATTCATGACATCGTGCTCGGTGACGATCCCCAGAAGCATCCCGTCGTTATCCACTACTGGTACTCCGCTGATATGCCAGCGGAGCAGTAGTTTCATCACATCGGTCACAAGCATGTCCTCTTTGGCCGTGATCACGGTGGATGTCATTATATGCTTTGCCGTTCTCTTCATGACCATACTACTACCTCCCTGGAGCACAAGCCAAACACCACCCTTACTACCTGCTCCTATGTCTGGAAGTATGATAAACTCCCTGCCAGTTTAATGTCAACGCATCCGACAAGCCCTAAGCAGCCGAGGCCAATAATGGGGTTGGGTTGAGAAATGGCACACTCTATCACTTTATCACCACTATCGAGGAACTGACTTCCGCCATCACACTTATTTCTGCCCAATATAATGGCGTATCCTAACTGTTAAAAAAGTAGGTATTTGTGCCTAGTTCTCTGTCACTCCGAACGCCTCTGTCATTCCGAACTTGTTTCGGAATCTCAAGATTAAGAGACTGCTGAAAAAGAGGTGCCCCTAGGCCGACCGACGCTTCGGCCTATAATCGGGGCTGGGAATCTACGGTCATCATCCGGCTTGACCGGATGATCCAGATGGGGTATCCCCCAGCTTCATAAATCCCCCAAGATTGGGGGATTAGGGGGTTGTTTCAGACTATTTCAGCAATCTCACTAATACAGTGAATCATAGAATGCTGAAAAGAGAGATGCTGAAACAGGTTCAGCATGACAAAGTGGAAGAAATCAGCTATAAGTGTAATTGAAGTGGGGAGAGTTATGCAAACCTGGATAGCCTACAGCTTAGTATCGGCTTCCAAAACCATAGATCTATCGTATAACTACAGGCATGATATCGTAAAAGAGATAGGAGATAAGGCTATGGGAAAGGCAATTGGCGTGGTCTCGCGTCAAGTCCTTTAATCGCCTCATCTCGTAATTTCTTTAGACTTGCCCCAAGTTTGTTGCACTCTTCAGGGGAAAGGATAGACAATATCTTGCCAATGCCTCTCATCTCACTTTGCTGTTGGAAAGCTTTTTCACCTTTTGCCGTCAATGTGATTCTTACCTGGTTCTTCCTGTCCAGATTCTTGGTTCTATTAACCAGGCCTTGCGTCTCCATGCGCATTAGTAGCTGGGATATTGTGTGAGGTTCCCGAAACAGCCAACGCGATATATGGGCAGGTATTACTGGCTCTTTAGAATTTTTCACGAAGACCAGAACTGCAGCCTGCATCATTGAGATGCCCACTTGGCTCAGTTCACTGTCGGCAACCCTGCTCATTGCATTACTAGTCTGACTCAACAGCGCCCATAGTTCACGCTTTCCGTAAGTGACTATATCGTTTCCCATATTCTACCTCCATAATGAATCCATGCGAAGAACCAAGCGATTACTACTCGTATAACTGCCGCTTGTTGACCTGCTGAACTTACAGCATGCCTGGCATCTACGAAGTGCCAGTCTCTATAATTCAACAGTACTAAAGATTACCGGCCAGGCCAATTTTGGTCCTGCCCGAATAGCGATATTCTCTGCCAGATCCCGGGAAGCTAGCTATTTAAGTGGCGAAACCTTCTCTAGATTTCCGCCACTAACTTGAAGAAATCCGTCACCGGCAAGGCAGGCATGGTCTCACTTCTGACAGCGCCGAGCATGCCTACAGCCGCTGAGGATTTGAAGACCTTAGCGATGTCCTCAGGGCCTTCGATTATGGCAACATAGTCATATTGCCCCATTGTGGCATAAGCTGCAGTGATCTTTGCCCCTTCTGCGGCCAGCTTCTCGTTATATTTGGCCAGCCTCTGGGGAGCATCCTTGAGATTCTTGGCACCTTCAGAAGTCATCTTCATCAGTACAACATAGTTTGCCATGTTCCCTCCTTCTTTACTTGAGCTTTCCCATTTCAACTTGCGCCAGGGAAATCCTCTTCCTTCATACCTTTCAGAACACCGCTTTAACACGTTTTAGGTAGCCAGAAATAAATTGTGCCAGACATTAAGGCGTATTAGATTAGCGAAGTGGACTATATCATAACCACAAATATTTGTCAATACCCCAACTCGTCCAGTACATTATTGGCTTATCACTACTGGCTCACTGTCATTGCGATCCCTTCGCTTTCCGTCATTGCGAGCCGAAGGCGAAGCAATCTCTCCTTCACATGCCTACCCACCCGCCATCCCCTAGATTGCTTCGTCGCTGGCGCTCCTCGCAATGACAGTAGTGAATTGAGTTCCAGATGGAAATCCCTCTGGCGGGGGTCTGGTGTCATTATCCGGCTTGACCGGATGATCCAGGTAGCAAGCTGAGCTAATTTCTGGATTGCCCGATCGAGTCGGGCAATGACAGGCACTGGGCGGGCAATCTCAACGCCACATGCTTACTTATCCACCACCGCTGAGATTGCTTCGTCGCCAGCGCTCCTCGCAATGACGAGTATCACTTTAGCGGGCTTTGAAACAATACCAACTATGCAGTGTTACCCACCTATTTTCTCGAGATCATCCCCCATACAATGAGACTGCTGAAATATTATCAATCAACCCCCTATATCCCCCAATCTTGGGGGACTTTTTAAATCTGGGGGACACCCCCAGACTCCCGCCAGGAAGTATCCTGCACCTCTTTTGCAGCAGTCTCATTAATATAGTGAATCATGGCTTGCTGAAAAGAGAGATGCTGAAACCAGTTCAGCATGACAAAGCTGAAGAAATCAGCTATAAGGGTAATGGAAGTTGGGAGAGTTATATAAACCTGGATAGCCTACAACTTAGTATCGGCTTCCAAAACCAAAGATTTATTATTTAATTACAGGCATGATATCGAAAAGAGATAGGAGATAAGGCTATGGGAAAGGCAATTAGCGTGGTCTCGCGTCAAGTTCTTTAAGGCTCTTAACGATAGTTGATAACATTCGCTAAAAGATGTCCGCGAGAAGAAGCGTCTCTGGCAGAGGCAACTTCAGCGCTTTGAGGCGCCCTTAGGTAGTCGTGTCCCCGGAATCGAAATCGAATTTCTCCATAGGGATCAAACCATGCTGGACTCCGAACTTAACAAGACCGACCAAATCGCCCACTTCCAACTTCTTCATCAATCGGCTTCGGTGGGTCTCCACTGTCTTGGGAGAGAGGCCAAGAATCTTGGCTGCTTCTATACTCGACTTCCCCTCAACGACAAGTTGCAGTATTTCCCGCTCGCGCAGGCTGAGGCGTGCCAGTGGACTATCTGCTCCAACTGTATCTCTGCGACGTAAGTAGTCGTCAATCACACTATCCAGTATCTTCTCGCTCAGGTAACGATGGCCATCATGGACAGCCCGAATAGCATTGACGACCTCAATGCCAGCCGATTCCTTCAGCACGTAGCCGAGGGCTCCTGCCCTCAGCGCCCGAACGATATGCTCGGTTGAGGAGTACATGGAGAGAATAATCACCCCGGTTGAGGGGCAGACCTGGAGGATTCTTCGCGTCGCATCGATGCCGTTTAATTCAGGCATGGCAATGTCCACGATAGCAACGTCAGGGCAGAGGTCTGTCACCTTATCTACTGCTTCGCGTCCATCGCTTGCATCGCCAATGACCTTGATGTCGCCATGTACTTCCATCATAGACCGCAGTCCATCGCGAACTACAGCGTGATCATCAGCTATAAGCACTGTTATACTCATCGTACTACCTCCACAACAATCTGTGTGCCGCCCCCCCCGGGGCTGGACTCGATGCGAAGAGAGCCACCTATGCTCTGGGCACGCTCGGACATCGTGACCATTCCCCAACCCGAATGCTTAGCGGATGGGGACATATCAGCAACATTAAACCCGATTCCATCATCGGTGATCACAAGATGTGCTTTCCCATCCCCTTCATTATACTTCACCGTTACATGATTAGCATTCGCATGCTTCACTATGTTTATCAATGCCTCCTGGGCAATGCGAAAAAGTACGATCTCAAGGTCAATACCCAGCCGGGGATCTGGCTCTTCCCCCTGTACAGAAATAGCGATCTCTGTTCGTAAGGCGAAGCGTTCTCCATGCCAGCGGAGAGCAGCTAACAACCCGTAGTCTTCCAGCACCGGCGGCCTAAGGTTGGCCATAATATCGCGAATGGCTTCGGTTGTCTGCTCCACAAGCCCCTGCGAATCATCCAATATGGATTGCACTTCTTCTATTTTCGCTTCAGCCATTTTTGCTTTCGCCCTGCTGAAGTTTATTCCAAGAACCGTCATGTTCTGACCGACATTATCATGCAATTCCCGTGCTATATGCTGCCGTTCAGACTCCTCCAATCCTGACAGCTGTTTGGTCATGGCACGGATACGCTCAGACGTAAGCCGCAACTCCTCCTCAACCTTATGACGCGCGGTGGTATCAATGGTTACCATCCCCAGCCCATCCCCTGTTTTAAAAGCTCTTTGGGTAAGGTACCTATTTCCTAATGTGGGGCTAGGTACAATATCATCTGCAAAGAACGGCTTTCCTGTTTCCAGAACCTTTAAATATTCATCATACCTGCCCGTCTCACGAATACCAGGTGACAACTCCGTCATGTTTTTCCCCAATACATCCTCTTTTTTCGTTCCAGGTGGGAAGAATTCCCTCAATCCCTTTTCAGTGGTGTATATTAAATCTAGATTTGAATCCCAAATATTGAATGTATCGGTTGCTGATTCCATAAAAGCCCTCAACCGCTCCTCATTCTCCTTTAACTTCTGCTCAGTTTCAACGCGCTGGGTAATGTCCGTAACCACACACCCCATCCCATCTTGTACTTTAAAAACTTTTATAGAAGTGTGCCTAAGTGCGAACCTGGGATGCATAATGGCTTCTTCTACCTGAAACGGCTCCCCTGTTTCAATAACTTCCAAATATTCTTCATACCTGCCCGTCTCCATAACTTCAGGTACGAGTTCTGCGATATGTTTCCCTATCAGTTCCTCCCTCGTCTTACCGGGCAAGAATGCCTTTACTCCTCTATCGGAGACGTCCACTAACCTCAATTGCGAATCCCAAATAGCTATAAACATCCGTTGATGAATCCATAAATGCCCTCAGCCGTTCCTCGCTCTCATGTAGATGGCGTTCAGCCTCCTTTGCGCTCAGTGATATCAGTGACTATCGTCCCCAGTCCTTCTCCTACTCTAAAAGCCCTTTATAGAAACGTGCCTGTCCCCAAATTTATGATGAGGAACAACGTCATCCGCAAAATACGGCTTGCCTGTTTTTATAACATTAAGATAATCATGATATCTGCCTGTCTTCTCTTCATCAGGGAGAAACTCCAGCATGTTTTTACCTATTAAGTCAGCTTTCTTTGTTCCAGGAGCAAAGAATGTCTGAATACCTTTTTCAGAGTTGTCTATTAAATTTAGTTTTGAATCCCAAATAGTGAAGACGTCGGTTGCTGACTCACTAAAAAGCTTCCATCGTTCTTCACGCTCCCTTAACTGTTGCTCAGCCTCGCTTTGCGCTCGGGTGATGTCCTGTACCGCGCCGACCATGATTTCAGGTTTACCATCTTCGCCAAAGCGTCTGACTTCAGGTATTGTTGCATTTATCCATCGAACCTTACCATCCGGCCGAATAACCCTGTAGGTAAGAGTTTCCCCGGAGCCTTTATCGACCACACGTTCTGCGGCCTTGTACTACTTTCTTTCTCTATCATCCGGGTGTATTAAAGTTTCCACTATGTCCTTGAACTGAGTGAATTCTTTCCCCTCAGTTCCATACAAAAGGCGTATCCCATCTGATATCACAATGTATTACTACGTAAATTCCATTGCCAGCTACCTGTGCCTGCCAGCTTCTCTGCCCGCTTCAAAAGATCCTCACTCTCCTGTAACCGTTGCTCGGCCCGCTTGCGTTCTGTGATATCCGTGATAATGGAAACAAACCCCACTAGCTGTCCCTGTTCGTCATACCTGTAATTCCAGTCAACCTGCACATCGATCACTCGCCCATCCTTGGCGCAGTTCTTTGCAAAATAAGGCGCAGGCAAAGGTTGCTCGTTCACGAGCTTGGTAAAATACGCCTTGTAGCTCCTCCTTCTCGTGATCAGTGCATTATGCAAATCCCATATATATTTCCCTTTGATAGCTCTCCCTCAGCATACCCCATTCATCTCGTGATGGGCTTTATTGCTAAAGCTTATTAACCCTGAAATATCATTCTCCTGAATTCCATGGGGAGAAGTTTCCACAAGCATCCGATACTGCGCTTCGCTCTCCCGCAAACTACGCTCAGCCTTGCTTGCGCTCCCTGAGGTCCCGCTCAACGGAAATTAATCCCACGACATTTCCGTCACCGTCCCGTAACAGAGAAGCA
>PVMK01115706.1_pt1 | contig 14589 bp, 10 predicted proteins | sample 1853481 | NCBI WGS metagenome assembly PVMK01 (sample SAMN08533507, study PRJNA380276) | Marine sediment metagenome, whole genome shotgun sequencing project. | reverse complement strand
AAAACCGAAAAAGGCGACGAAGATGAGGTTGCACTTAAGCTACATCCTGAAGACAGCACGAACATAATAGTAAACCAGCTCAGCGACTTCGAAGCTGTTCAGCAGATTGCGGAATTAATGATTGGCGAGCAATGCCTGATCGACGGCCTCCTGTAGCGAATAGACCGGCATAACGGCATCATCGCCCGAGGCCAGGATCGGGCCGACTATGCACCCTATCGCGACGAATTTCAGAAGTTGTCTTAGCATTGGTCAGACGCTCCCCACTTCATGCCACTTGCGAATCGCTGCGTGGGTGTAACCGCCCCGCCGGTTGGCGGGGCGGCGCAACCCCAGTGTCAGCGACTAGGAACTTGTAAACGAGAGGACGATCGACCCCCCCGGCAGGGCATTGTCGAGGCCGGCGGACATCGTTCCGTTCCAGAGGCCGTTACTGTCAATCTGGCTGTTCAACGAACACGTCGTGTTGACACCGCCCCAGATACAAATAGTCGGTGGCGCATTGCAGTTGCCGCTGCTGTCGAGCGTACAGCTCCACGGCGGGTCGGCCGGGTTAGGCCCCGATACCTGTATAAAATTCACGACATTGGTACTCGGGCAGAACGTCTCCCAATCACCGTCGAACCCATCGACGGGGTGATCACCCGGGTTCGAGCTAACCATCGTCGTCACGGTGTGGACAGTGGCGAAACACTCACCCAAAACCGAACTGCCGCTACCACTTCCGCTTCCACTGGAGCTTCCACTGGAGCTGCCGCTGTTATTGTTACTGTCTGAGTTTGCCACGATGAGTCCGATGGCGGTCGCAGCGCCCAAGCCGACGCCGATCCACAAACCGGGTTTGCCGGCCGCCACGCTGACGGCCATCTGGCCGCCCGGATAATTGACGGTGTACTCACCGTCTCCCGGAAAGTCGTAGGCCAGGATACCGTCGTCATCGGTCTCTTGCTCGACTTCGGTACCGTCGGGGAACACGATCGTAACCTTGGTATTCGCCAGCGAGTTACCCTGCGCATCCACTATCGTCACATTTTTCACGACGGCGTATGCAACCGGTATTGCCATCACCATCGTCAGTGCCACACAAATGGCAACAAACAGTGCCAGGCAGCGTTCACGTAATTTACTTGCGCCTTTCATTTTGTCGTCTCCTTTATCTAGTTTGCTTCGGGTTTAACGTTATTCCTTACAGTTTTCGGCAATGAACACTGCATGGGCGCGGCTGATTTCGGTCTAGCCCAGATCCAGTACGAATCGAGCTTCCCGCTGCTGGCCATTCTTGTGTTCGCCGATCAAACGCAGGGTCCATTGACTGGCTCCCGCGAAATGCTTTACCTCCAGATCATCCAGGCCACTTTCCAGGACCGGGCTCTTGATTGTCTTCGACACTTTTTTCCACTTTGTCGGTGTCGACCCCTCACCGATTTCGATCCAGGCCTCGCCCGGTTTGTCCGCATTGAAGGTGCCGGTGATTTGCAGTAACGGGCCACGTTTGCCCTGAATGACGGTCACGCCAGTGATGGAAACCTCGACGAAGAATTCCGGCGACTGTGTCAAGGCCGCCCGGGCGTCGAGCAATCCGTAACCGGTATGCTGATCGACGCCCGGCTCATCGATGTCCCGGGCCGACTGGGTCAGGATTCGCATCAATTGCTCGACCGTGAGGTCCGGGTTCTTTGCCAGTACGAGCGACGCGACCCCGGTGACGAGCGGCGCGGCGAAAGAAGTTCCGCTGGCCCGGTAGAACCACGCTTCGGGTCCGACAAACCAGTCGCCCGGCGCATAATCCTCGAGGTCCGCGACATGCGCGAAATCGGTATAGCGCGCGCGTAAGGACAGCACATCTATCCCCGGAGCAACGATATCGACGCTCGCGCCCCAGTTGGAGAAATCGGCGTGCTGGTCATTTACGTCAGTCGCACCAACGGTCAGCACATGCGGAGAGGCCGCCGGGCCAAAATTCGCCGTATCGACGCCGGAGTTTCCGGCCGCAACGACGACGAGAACTTCGTGTTCGTAGGCGTAATCGATCGCGCGTTGCTCGAATGGCGATATTTCCAGGCCGCCGAGGCTCAGGTTAATAATCTGCGCGCCGTTCGCAACCGCATAATGGATCGCCTCGGAGATTCCACTGCTTCTGCCGCGCCCGATGAAGTTCAGAACCTTCAGGGGCATGATTTTCGCGCCGCGATTGATGCCGGCGATACCGAGGTTGTTCCCGGTCGCGGCCGCGATGACGCCGGCAACGTGGGTGCCATGGCCGGCCTGGTCATACGGATTGTTGTCGTTGTCGACGAAGTTCCAGCCGATCAGGTCATCGATGAAGCCGTTTTCGTCGTCATCGATTCCGTTTTCCTTCTCGCGGGTATTGCGCCAGACACTGGTCTTATAGAGATCGGGATGAAAGTAGTCGATTCCGCTGTCGATGACCGCGACGATGACCGGATTATTCTCCCCGGTCTCGATCTCCCAGGCCGACGTTTTGCCGTCGGCCGAGCCGAAACCGATGCGCTTCAGCGCCCATTGATCGTCGTAGGCTTGCTGCCAGGTGCCATTGCTGCGGAAAAAGGGATCATTCACGTCAGCGCCGGCAACGGTCAACCCGGCCAGCGACACGATTGTGAAAAGCCCGAACTGGACAGCCAATCTAACCTGCATCATGTCGTACACAATTCCACCAATATTTGACGTTGGTCACGTGTACCCAGGTTCCGGTTCAAAATCCGATCGCGCTATCAGACTGGCACCGGTATCGGCGAATAGCGGGTTCATCAGCTCAGACCGGATTGCAATCTGTGTCGCGTCCCAACTTTTTCTAGTTACTTATTGAGCGGCGAAAAGCTGTTTTGATTGGAAAAACTATAGCATAGATGGCGTTGGCTGCCTTGCCGGATGGGACGATACAGCGACTACCCGGCGAATGCCGTCGAGGTCTATGGCGCCGCAAGGGCCCTTCGGAATGGAAGCCGTGGGTCTAAGCGCGATATAGCCTTCTGCGTCTGATGACTTCCGACCGAATGTCAGCGACCAGCTCCGGTCCGTAGAATAAAAAAACAAACACTGTGATGAATCCAATTTCCATTGCCGTCTCCTTTCATCCGTAAGTCACGCGGACGGGCAATGGGGTTCATACGGTGGCGCACGCGGCGCGGCGGGAAAACCGGTCCGTATCGGGATGGGGAAAGGGCGCGAAGGCGGCCGGAGCGATACGGCACCCGGCCGAGGTCTCAACCGAGTTCGAGCAGGAACCGGGCTTCGCGCGTTTTGCCGCTCTCGTGCTCGACAACCAGTCGCAGCGTCCAGACCTTCGCTTTGCTGACCTCGCCCGTGTCGAGCTCGGCGACAATGCCGTCGACAACCGGTTGACTGAGATCTTTTGCAGCGCGGGTCCATTTCACCGGTTCGTCGCCCCGGCCGAGCTCGATCGTCGCGCGCTTGAATCGATCCGCGTTCCCGGTGCCGTGGACCTGAATCACCGGCTGGCCATTCTTCATTACGACGGTTACTCCGCTGATGAACGTGTCGATGAAGAATTCACGGTCGATGCTCAACGCGGCGCCGGCATCGAGCAATCCGTAGCCCGTATATTGGTCCACACCGGGGACGCCGATGTCATTGGCAGACTGGAGGAGCATTCGTTTGATATCGTCAGGCGTCGCATCCGGGTATTTCGTCAGCAGCAGCGACGCGACACCCGTGACGAACGGTGCCGCGAACGACGTACCGGACGCGCGGTAATAATCCGCGTGCTCGCCGACGTAACTCGCGCCGCGTTCGTAGTTCGACTTTGCCATGATCCGGATGAAATCTGTGCGCGCGGCGCGCAACGACAGGATCTCGTTGCCGGGGGCGGAGATATCAACCGCGCTGCCCCAGTTCGAGAAGTTGCTATGTTCGTCATTGGTATCGCTGGCGCCGACAGTAATGACGTTTTCAAACGACGCCGGAGTGAAGTTCGCCACGTCCTTCGCCTCGTTGCCGGACGCGACGACTACGGTCACGCCTTGCTCCCAGGCATAGTTAATCGCTTTCAGTTCGAGTGGAGAGTAGGCCTCGACGGCGAGACTCAGGTTAATGATGTCGGCGCCTTCGCCGACCGCGTAGTAGATCGCTTTGGCAATACGTGTGCTGTAACCCCGGCCGCCGAGGTTCATGACCCTGAGCGGCATGATCGCAACGTGCGGATTGATGCCGGCGATGCCTTCGCCGTTGTCGGTAGCGGCCACGATCAGCCCGCTGACGTGTGTGCCGTGACCGAGCCAGTCCCATGGGTTATTGTCCTGATCGACGAAATTCCAGCCGATCAGGTCGTCGACGTAGCCGTTGTCATCATCGTCAATTCCGTTGCGTTTCTCGTCCGGGTTGATCCAGACCGCACCTTCGCCGAGATCGCGGTGAAAATAGTCGAGTCCGGAATCTATGACCGCAACAACGATCTGCTTACGGCCTTCGGTCAGACGACCCGGGTCATCGAGTTGTTCGTAGCCGATGTGCTTGAGCCCCCACTGATCATCATAGTCCTGGCCCCAGCTGCCTTTCGACTGGAAATACGGATCGTTCGGGGCGGCGAGTGCACTACAGCACATCGCTGCACTGACCAACAGCAGGGCCGGGGCCAGAAACTTATTTGTTGTTGTCGGCAGCATCGGTTACTCCGCCCCGGTGTCAAATTCGGACAGGTCGGGTGCTTCTCCGTCGTCCTGATAACCCGTGTCATCGGGGGCACCCAAACCAAAACGGCGAATAAACTCTTCGTCGCTCATTTCTTCATCGTCGCCATCGACAGCCGCCCGGGTGGTCGTCTCCCGCGACAGCACGGTCCCGTCTTCCTCACAAACGGTCGTGATCGTGATCCGGACTTCGCCGTTGATCACGCCCATGCCGAGCGCGGTGATTTGCGCGTCAACCGCAGCCAGGGCTGAGGCGCGTGCGGCTTCGGCCACCGCCTGGTTGTAGTTGTTGTCGATGTAGGCGGTCCAGTATGCGTACTCCGACTGGTAGTCGCGCAGCGCCTGCAGGTATTCCTGCTGCGCGCCTTTCAGCCGTTTGCCGCAGTCCTCGAGTGCCTGCCTCGCCGTCTCGTATTCTTCCTGCAGCTGTTCGGCTGCCCTGGCCAACCGTTCGCGGTTCGAGCGGCCCGCGCGTGCCGCCTGACGCGCGCGATCGCTCGAATATTGATTGGTGCCCAGGATGTCCGTCAGCTCGCCGCTGGTCCAGTTCGCCGGCGATCCCGGTACGCGATCGGCCGCTCTTTTGCGATCGCCCCGTTGTGGAAAATTACCGGCTTTGGCCCAGCGGTCACGGAATCCCCAGCGTCTCGCCGAGTCGTTCACCTCCTGTTCGAGCGCGTCCTGATCGGGTAACTCATCCCATTTCTTTGCCAGCTCCGGCAAGGTGAGTTCGATCGCGGCCATCCGCGCCGTGTTGTACTCGATACAGTCCTCGATCGATCGCAGCGTATCGCGCGCGTCATCGAGCGCGTCGCGCTCATCGGAGACTTTCTCGTCCCGGTTTCTGAGGTCTGCCTCGCGCGCGCCATCGACCGCCGTTTCGCTCGCACCCTCGGCGACATCATCGTAGAAGTCGTCGAGCCCGAGATCCGGGTACTGGTCGCGGAACGTGCCAACCTGCGCGATGATCTCGTTCGTCAACTGGGTACGGGCGTTGATGATGACCAGATCGTCCTGCATGCTTGCGACTGCCTCGGCATACTTCGTGACGAATTCGCCCATGCCCGGCACTTTGCCCGCGACCTCGGACAGCATGCCGAGATATTGCGAGAACGCCTGGGCGGCCTTGAGCGGATCGTCGCGGCCTTCTTCCGCGAGTTGAATCCACTCGTAAATATTGCCCGCCTGCTCGACGAGTTCGCCGGCCTTTGTGATACGGTCTGCATTTGTGGAGATACCGCCGAGCACGTTACCGAGTTCTTCAAAGCGGTCGCCGCGCAACGTATCGAGGCTGCCGGCCAGATCGCTGATATCCTCGGCGGTGACGTCCAGGCCGTTCTCGAGTTTATACTTCAGATATTCCAGTTTCGTCAGCGTGTCGAGTCCGGCCTGACCGACCTCGACGCCTTGGAGGATTGAGTCAATGTCCGCGCCGCCGACGGTACCGAGGTTGATGCGCTCGGACAGCGGCAACGCATCGTCGGAGAAGCGGATCTTCGTCTTGGGTAACGCCGGGCCGCCGGTGCCGGACCCACAGGCCAGGCCTTGCATCAATTTGAATGCCGCCTTCGCGTCGGTAACCTGTTCGTCCGGATGATCCTCGCGGCCCTTGCGGCCCCAGCGTTTACCGAGCAAGTACCCCTCGGCCGTGCCGCTCTGCGCGTAATCCCGAAAGGTGATCCGGGACGGCGGGGTACGCGTGTGGCTCTTTGCGACCTGGTTGCATGAGACGGTGTAGAAAATCTCAAGATCGCCGAAATCGCCGCTCGCGTCGCCGCTTATGTCACTGTCGCTGTCACTATCACTGTCGTCAGGATCCTGCCCCATGCTGATCAGATCCGGTGGCAGATCGCCACAACCCTGGCGCAGGTTGTTGTCGTCCGGCGACCGGTGAATCTTGACCTCAATGTCGTATCCACCGCCGGCCTCTTCGGGCACGGCCGTCGTATCCGTGACGACGACGTTCGGGTCCGAGGTCTGGCCGAGGTTCGGTTTCGCCCGCGTATGCACCGAACACGCGATCGTGTCGGCCGCGACGCTCATCGCGGCATCGCCTGCGCAACTTGCTCCGTCGCCGGCCACATCGCTTCCGGTGGCGACCGGCGTGCTGATCAATGGTGTGAAAGGATTGGCGACCGGGGGTACGGGTCCTGCTATCGGCGAGCCGATGATCGCGCTGTACGGTTGATCCTCTTCGGTTCCGGGGCATTGCTGGTCGCAGGCGAGCAACGCGTTCAGTGCGGCGGAGCCCTCAGTCTGTTTGGCCGCGCGCACGCCGGAAAGATGTGCGTAGCGCGACCGCATCTCGACGGCTGAACGCGCGTAGTTTTTGGTCTCTATCGCGGCCGCGTCGTATCGATTATGCCTTTCAGCGATCTGATTCATTTCGCGGGAGATGTGATTGAACTCATCCGCGATTTCGTTATGCGCCTGGACTTTATCCTGGCAATGGTCGCACGTCGAAGTCGCATAGCTGGCGAGAGTGACGATTGAAAGATCGCCGTTCGGATCGCCGTATGACGGGTACTCCCTCGGATCGAGAAACCCGCCGTACCTTGTACCGGCCTCGTCGAATCGCTCACCCTGGTAGTTGGTACCGTTCTCATTGAACAGCAGATAGCCGCCGCCATTTCCAAATTCGACGCGGTATGGAAAATAATTGCCGAACTGATCCTGGGTTTCCCACCAGGTCATGGTGGAGGAATGTGCAGGCTGGAACGAGCGAGCGCTTTCCGCGGCCCTGCCGGCCGGTGTTTTTGTAACCGGACTGATGACGTTGCCGTCACCGTCGAATTTCACGATGTACTCGATCATGCCAGACCGCCCGTAATACAGCAGTTCATGCCCTTCGTAGTAGCCGTCCATACCGATCGACGTCGATACCTTCCGTCTTGTGTTTTTGATCTTGTTTTCGTTTGCGTAGTCATCGACTTTTAGATCCGACTTGGCGCGTTCCGTGGCCGTGGATCGATATAGTTCGTCCTCGCGAATCCTCGACGCATCGCTTGCTCTCTCGATCTCCTCCATCATTTCGTCCCAGTGCTCCCGCTCCTGGTTTGCCAGCTCTCGGCTCTCCTCTGCGGTCGGGACGTGTCCGGACTGATATGGTGCGACCGGCCCGTCGACGGGTGGCGGTTCGATGAATTCGATATCGGCGACGGCGGTCGAGACTGAAAGGAGCAGGGCGCACAGCAGCAGACTCCGACCGCGGGAAAAGCGGACGTGCCGGTCCGATAACGAGCTGCGGATCGGGTCTGGCGTCACCTTGGACAGCGCTCCTGGTCAATCGGCCTTAGTAAACTGGAGTATTGGCTATGCTGCCACATAACCTGCGCGGCAGCATCGCCGAGAACCATTAGGCACGGGTAACGCGAATGGGGTTCAATACTGCGGGACAACGCCGGGATGGTATCTCCTGGCCCGCCAACGGTGGAACCGGTTGGGGCATTCCGGGGACAATTTACTTTGCATTGACGACGGGCTGATAAGAGATTCTAAACAGCAGAGAAACCGACCATAAATGCCTTAGTGGTGCCGGTGTTAGCTTATTGACTTATTGCGCACGCAAGCAAAGCTGCAAATAAGACAATAAGCTAACACCGGCACCGTTTCTGAAGATCGCCATCCCGGCGCCAAGCCAGATCAGTGCAACGATCCAGAAATCACGCTTTGATGGAAATATTGAGCCGCCAAACGGGACCGCTATCATCCGTTAACCTCGAATACGGCACCTGACTTGCCTATATAATATAAGGCGTATGGCGAAAGCGCCAGAATGGCTGAGTTGAGCGCGCGATTGCAGCAGCGCTGCGTGGTCCGGTACATCACGACTTGACGCCTGATCGAAGTAATTGACTATGCCCAAAAATATTCGTTTCACTCGTATCCTTACAAGAACCAGCGGCGTCGCATATGAACTGCAACGCCTCCACTTTTCACAATTCCGACCGCCCGCGGAAGCGTGGCAACCGCAGATCAACGTCTATTGCTATGATGACCGACTCGAGGTTTGCATCGACCTTGCCGGCGTCGATCGGAAAAATGTCGAAATCCACGTCGAACCCCGGAAACTCGTGATCCGCGGCACTCGCCCCTCGCCCGAGCCAACGGGCGGCGATCCCGCGTTCCCTTGCCGGCAGATTCTGGCAATGGAGATCGAAAACGGCCCATTCGAGCGCATCTTTAACCTGCCCACCGAAGTGAATCCGGACGCGGTCACCGCGCGGCAGGAAGAAGGGCTGCTCTGGATTCAGTTACCGGTCGGATCCTGACCGGGGCCTTCCTGCTCGCATGAACGACCTGCCCCAGCAAAGCGACCAACCCGAGGCGCCACCCCCCTCAGGGCCCGCCGGGAAACCGGGCTCTGAACAGGCATCAGTCGCAGCGCGAGATATTCCGGAATGGCTTCCCATATTGCCGGTGCGGAACGCACTCTTCTTCCCGGGCTCCATTTCACCGCTGACCGTCGGGCGCCCCGAAAGCCTGCAACTACTCGAGGAAAATCTGCAGAACAGCAAATATCTGGGCCTCGTCCTGCAACGAGATGCCGAGATAGAAACACCGGCGCCCGATGACCTCTACGATGTCGGAGTCCTCGTGAAAGTCCTCAAGCTGCTGCGGCCGGAAGAAAACCCCGCCATCGTACTGACACAGGTCGAACGAAGACTTCGCCTGACCGAATTTTCCCAGACCAAGTCCTATCTGAAGGCAAAGGTTGAACTGCTCGAGGACCGGTTGCCCGACGCTGACGATGAGATCTGGCTGGCAACGGTGCGCAATCTCCGCGACTCGTCGACAAGGCTGATCGATCTCCTCGAGGGAATCCCGCCGGAAGCGGGCATGGCCGTCCAGGGCATTGACGACCCGGCGGTTTTGACTGATTTCCTCGCGAACAACCTGAGCATCGAGGTGATCGAGAAACAGAAATTGCTGGAGGAAACGGATGTCGCGCGAAGAGTCGCGAGTGTCCAGGAGCATATCGACAACCAGCTTCGAATCGCGGAGCTGCAACAGAAACTGCGCGCGGATGTCCAATCGGAGTTCACCGACGCACAGAAACGAGCCTATCTCCGGGAGCAGCTCCGTGCCATCCAGAAGGAACTGGGTATTGAGGGCAGTACCGAGGAACAGGCCGAAGACCTCCGCAAACGCCTCAAGGAAAGCGGGCTGCCGGAGGCCGCCATGGAACAGGCCGAGCGGGAGCTGAAACGCCTCGAAATCATCCCTCCGGCAAGCCCGGACCACTCAGTCATCATCAGTTATCTCGAGTCCCTCGCTGAATTGCCCTGGAACAAGCTCAGTCAAGACAACCTGGACCTCGATAAGGCCCAGACAATTCTCGACCGCGATCATTATGGCCTGAAAAAAGTGAAGAAGCGGCTCATCGAATATCTCGCGGTACGCAAACTGAACCCGACGGGCCACGGCCCGATCCTGTGTTTCGTTGGTCCTCCCGGAGTCGGCAAGACCAGCGTAGGCCAATCCATTGCCGATGCACTCGGACGCAAGTTCGCCCGTATCAGTCTCGGCGGCATTCGCGATGAGGCGGAAATTCGAGGTCACCGCCGTACTTACATCGGCTCGATGCCGGGACGTATCATCCAGGAACTCCGGCGAGCGGGAACCCGTAATCCCGTATTCATGCTGGATGAGGTCGACAAAATCGGCATGGATTTCCGCGGTGACCCGGCCAGTGCACTCCTCGAAGTCCTCGATCCTGCCCAGAATCAGTCTTTCTCGGATCGTTATCTCGACGTCCCGTTCGACCTGTCGCAAGTCATGTTCATCGCGACCTGCAATACGCTCGATACGATCCCCACGGCGCTGCGCGACCGGATGGAAGTCATCGAGTTGCCCGGCTATACGGAAGAGGAAAAGCTGCACATCGCGAATGGTTATCTCGTAACGCGCCAACTCAAGGAAAATGGCCTCGATGCCGAACAATGTCGTTGGTCCGACGATGCTATACGCACCGTCATCGAGGATTACACGCGCGAAGCCGGTGTTCGCAACCTCGAGCGCCGTATCGGCGCGGTTTGTCGCAACATCGCCTCACAGATTGCCAAAGGTGAAACAGCGGCCACCGAAATTTCACCCGAAAAAGTACGTGAGGTTCTCGGTCCGGCAGAATTCATTCGCGAGGAGAAACTCAAGACGAGCCGACCGGGAGTCGTCACCGGGTTGGCCTACACGGCCGCCGGCGGCGATACGCTCCACATCGAGGCGATCAGTTATCCGGGCAAGGGCAATATCATCCTGACCGGGCAACTCGGCGACGTCATGCAGGAATCGGTCCGGGCCGCGTATAGCCTCGTCCGGAGTAAAGCCGAACAGTTGGATATCGAACCCGGACGATTCGAAGAAACCGACGTGCATGTCCACGTCCCGGCAGGAGCTGTGCCCAAGGATGGCCCGTCTGCGGGCATCGCGATGTTTGCGGCGCTCGTTTCTCTGTACACCAACCGTCCGGTCAACAAAGATGTTGCGATGACCGGCGAGATCACCCTCCGCGGCCTGGTCCTTCCCATCGGCGGCCTCAAGGAAAAGACCATCGCCGCGCTACGCAGCGGCGTTAAGACGGTGCTCGTTCCCAAACTCAATGAGAAAGACCTTCCCGAGTTGCCCGAGGAAGTCAAAGAACGCCTGACTATCATCCCAGTCGAGACAGTCGATGAAGTGCTGAAGTACGCTCTGGAAAAGGATTGATCAATAAAGCCAACGCCGGAAGCATTAGCACACTGGGTACCGGTGTTAGATACGTAACTCCGGCACCGTTCCTGTCATTCAGTTCGTCTGCGGCTGGAGCTTCTTCATCGCCTGGTCGATCGAGAAGCACCCCGGGGTCTGGCCAATCCGTTCGACCTCATTTTGTCCGAGAGTGATCAGCTGGCGACCGGGGGTTCCCGCGTTACCTCGCTGAACGGACTGATGTAATGCGCGTCGATCGCCACCAGCGCGGATTCCGGGTGTCGCCTCGACATCATCGATTGGACCGTCGCAATTTTTCCCTGCCGAGCGTAAATCAGAACAAGGTATCTGCCGGCCTCGATATCGTCATGAAATTGAGTCAGCTTTTTATTTTCGGTCGCGACTCCGTACAGGCCACCCTCCCAGCTGCCGAATAGCGTCGCGAAAACGACGACGGCAACAGAGGCAAAACTCGACACCTCCCCAAAGGGCTGGATAACCATCAGCAACATCGCGCCGATCAGACCGGCGATGAAGCCCAACGAGGCGCCAACAAATCCTGCGCTCATGAAATCCATGGTTTCAATATAGTTACTCGAATGGATACGCTCTTTTTTTAGTCCCGCCTCGTCTTTGCTGATCACGTGGATATACCATTGATCAACACCAACGGCACGCAGATCATCAGAAATAGTGTGAGTGCTATTCAGGTCTGGCGAGAGATAGTAGAGGCATTTCATGATTCTTCCTCCTGGATTGTTCGCCGGAACAACCTCAAAAAGATAGCACGAAGCAACGCAGCAATTAGCCCGGGAACAGGGTCAAACTATTTTCTGACAGGTGCCAATTTGTCCTGATCGACACCCAGCACCCGGGCGACGCCCGTCAGCCCCCAGATGATGGCGGCCACCATCAACGTCCCGCCATACATGATCATCGTCAGGCGTGGCGCGCCAAAGATGCTTTCCGCCGCATTGGCGTAGTACACGGCCATGATCAGCAGTGGCGGCACTGCGATCGCGAGTTTCGTTTTGGTGCTCAGGCCCAGGCCGTGCATCTGGATGATCAGGAAAGTCGAAACGCCGCCGAACAGGAAATACGACCATGGCGTGCGGCCGGGCTGGTTCATGATGTAGTACGCCACCACGGATCCGTGAATCACGAACAGGGACTCCAGGAACACGGTCCACCAGCGGTTGGTGTGAAAACGCGTAAAGAACAGGCTGCTCTGCAGGATCAGCAAACTCATGTAGGCGAACCCGGCCAGGTGTCCGGAGGTCATCTCGACCGGGTGGTACCAGAACGTGTAAATAATGGCCCACGAAAAGTAATAACCGTGGTAGCGACGCGCGGCATCGCCAACGCCATACAAAGCCCGGACGGGTTTACCCAGAAACAGGCCACGACGGCGATTCTCCATCAGGATGATCACGAACAACATCAACGTGACGGACCCCATCGATGTAGCCTCGTGCACGTCCTGGGCCAGGCCGTCATAGGTCAGCTTGGTCTGCGCGATGTGCAGCAACACGAAGAACGCGTTGACACCCAGCGCCCAGAGATTGAATTGATGCAGCCCGAATATATAGCGCGGCCGGGCACGTTGGGCGTACGCAATCAGGAACCAGATCGAGATCTGATGCAGGCTGTACGGGACCCAGGCGGCGAGACGCGTCCAGACGGTCGCGTCGGGCAGTTTCCAGTAGTACCACCAGTCCCCATGATCCGGCACGAATTCGATGTCGGCGCTGTAGGGCGCCATCAGCACGATCACGCCCATGATCGCGGCGCAGCCGAGCAAGCCCCACCAGTGCTTAAAGGGAAAGACGGGCTCGGTGGCCTGGGGCTGTTTTTGCAATGCGTCAGAACTCATTCGGTTGTGGTGTCAGACACCAGATTTCTAAGCGATTCTACCGCAAGATAATGGGGCCTGACCGCATTCCAGGCCGGCGTTACAAAATGTTACAGGCGCGCGGAGAAAGTGGGTGTCTGACACCAATGACCGCGCTAAGCGCGGCGAAACCAGTAAAAGCCCACCGACAGGTCAGGTCCCACACGTTCGGGTAACCCGCTCGCTTCCAGGCGATCGAATTCGTGCTCTTGCAACTCGGGGGCAAAATATTCTACGAGCTGTGGCCTTGATGCCCGTCGGGCGCCCGCGCGCAAGCGGTCGCCATCCGTGCGACTTTCCCAGTGTGCCAGCACGAAGTCCCCGTTCGGATGCAGCCATTGCAGAATCTTCGCCCTGTAACCTGCGATTTTATCCCGGCTCATGTTGTGCAAGAGGCCGGAGTCCAGAAGAAGATCGAACCGGGCATCCCTCTCCCACTCGGTGACGTCCGCACACACCAGTTCGAGTTCGACGCCGGCCGTCTCCGCACGCTTCGCCGTCATGTCCAGGGCGTCACGCATGAAGTCCAGGCTGGTCACCTGCCAGCCCAGCTTCGCGAGATGTACCGAATCCACGCCGGATCCACAACCCATGTCCAGAGCCGTTCCGGGCTTGCCGCGAGCGCGGTGGACCGGGTCGAGGAAGCGGTTGGCTTCGTCACGCTGCCACGGGAGTTTCTCGCCGGCTTCGGCATTACGGTAGTACTCTTTAAACTTGTCGATTTCCGCCATGATCATCCGACTCGCTGCGATGGGTTGATTTTAGCGATCAACGAGAAGAATACGAACCTCGCCAAATCTAAATACGGACATTGTTCACCCATTATGCGAATATGACGGCGCTCAATTTTCGATTCATACCCGCTTCCCGGTGGGTACAGGAGGTTGATTCAGATGACTCAGCGCAGCATGACATCACAGTCCAAGCATGATTCAGCAGTTCGGCGAATCGCCAGAGATCTCAAGGCGAAAGGCTATGACGTGAGAGCGGATGTGACAGGTTTTTTTCAGCCTCAAACATTCGGCGGATACAAACCCGACGTGGTGGCGACAAAGGGTAAGTATCGAAAGATTATCGAAGTCGAAACCACGGAATCAGTTGCGAGTGCGCGGGATATTGCGCAGCAGAGCGCCTTCCGTCGTGTGGCGAACCGTTCGCAAAATACCGTTTTTCGCCGCGACATTGTAAAAACCAGACAGTAATTGAGTTACTCCCGGGATCAGGCTCCCGGCATTGAGATCTGACCCTGCTGACCCTCGATTACGATCCCGACGGGCTCCCGGCCACGAGGTCCGGGTTGGTTTTCCACGCGAAATCCTCGGCGCGCTCCTGGTCCCGCAC
>PVMK01143342.1_pt1 | contig 14590 bp, 16 predicted proteins | sample 1853481 | NCBI WGS metagenome assembly PVMK01 (sample SAMN08533507, study PRJNA380276) | Marine sediment metagenome, whole genome shotgun sequencing project. | reverse complement strand
ATTAATCAGCCGCTAAGATTAACCACATGCCGACGGCCCAACCATTAGAACTGACGTTTGACAGTCAATCGGTATCTGCAAAATTTATCGACCCCGGCGGCACGATCGCAGAACGAATAATTGAAATCCGCACAAATCCCATTACCGGGCGCACCTGCCGCATCTCATTTAGCCGTAGTGATGAAAAAGAACCCGGAACCGAGTCACTGCCGCATCCGCCGCCGGATGCGGCTAAAACTGCCCAATGCCCGTTTTGCCGGCCGCAGGTAAACTCTAAAACACCTCAGTTGCATCCCGATCTGTCGTCCTCAGGGCGACTGGTCCAGGGCGATTCGCTTCTGTTTCCCAATCTGTTTCCTTACGGCAGCTATTCCGCCGTCAGCCTTTTCGACAATACCCACTTTGTTGAAATCGGCAATGCCTCCGCTGAGTCATATGCAAACAGCTTCTTAAATTGCAGCCGGTATCTGGCAAAAATCAAAAATCACGATCCCGCAGCCGTATATATGGCCATCACCCAGAATCATCTACCTTCAGCCGGCGGCTCTTTACTTCATCCTCATCTGCAAATAAACGCTGACCGGTTGCCGGCCAACCACCAGCGTATTTTACTGCAACGCGCCAATGATTTTTATCACCAAAGCGGAAATTATCTGTTTTCCAGCTACCTTGACCATGAGATGGCTGAAGGGTCCCGTTATATCGGAACAACAGGTTCATGGCAATGGATGGCCGCATTTGCGCCCGAAGGATTCTTTGAAATATGGGGCATCCTGCCGCAAAAGACCTCATTTCAACAAATGAGCGCGTCAGACTGGCGGGACCTTGCCCGGGGCATTCTTAAAACCCAACGGTTTTATCGTGACCTGAACCGCAACGGATACAATCTGGGCCTGCTGTCTGTTGAAATGCCTACCAGCCGTCTCGAGCTACGAATCGTCATCATGGTGCGATCGAATTACGCCCCCTGGGTACGCAGTGATTATACCGGGTTTGAGGTTATGCTCGGTGATATGACCACATTTAGCGCCCCGGAACAAACAGCCGAATGGGCACGCTCTTTTTTTTCATCTTGACCCGCCTTTAGCGATGCTTATTCTAGTTTTTAACCTCAGCTAAGCCGTTGCATTTTATGCCAGATAGCATAAGTGCCTCGGCTTTAGCTTTAGGTCTTAATAATAGGAGGCTGACCATGATATCGACCGATAAATATTGCGACAATCATGCCGCCACCGAGCGCATGTCCGATTTGGTTAAGAATTTATCAATAGCAGAACAACGCATCCTTGCCAGGCTGCTCAATAACTGGGAAAAAAGAGAGCAACGTTTACATCCTCGAATTCCCTGCACCATTATCACCGAATATCGTGCGTTGAACCGGATGCACAAAGACACGATTAAAAACATCAGTCTGGACGGTGCCTTTATCGAAAGTACCAACCACTTTCCCGTTGACCTGGAAATCAACCAGCGCTTTTTCTTGCCCAATTTTGAAATTCCAATCCGATCTCAAAGCAAGATTGTCTGGGCGACTTCATTTGGATTTGGCGTACAATTTGAAATCGCCGAAAGCAGGAAATAAAAGTGGCAAACCCGCGGAGAACGTAGCTCATTAAGACAAATCGAAAAAGGGCCATTTGCGGATGGAAACTCGTTACATTTTATAGAGGCTGACCCGTCATTAAGCCGGGGAGGCTTCCTGCGGTGCTTCAATGTCCTTTTGACAGACGATATATTCCCGGATTCGATTGCCGTCCATCTCATTGACCGTGACCAGAAAGCCGCCAAGCAAGATTTCATCCTTTTCCCGGGGGATCCTTCCGATCTGGTTCAGAACATAGCCGGAAAAGGTGTCATAGTCTTTTGAATCGGGAATATCCATGGGTATCTCATCATTGACCTCATCTATTTCGGATTTGCCCAGAACCCGCCATGCATCCTTTTTTGAGCTTTACGACATGCGGCTCGAATCGGTCGGTTTCATCAACAATCTCTCCAACAATCTCTTCAAGGGCGTCCTCAAGCGTTATCAGTCCGGGAATACGCCGCCATGCTCGTCGACAATTATCGCGAGGTGCTGTTTTCGTTTTTTAAATTGCTGAAGCAGATTATCCAGTTTCTTATTTTCAGGCACAAAATAAGATTCGCGCATGATTTTGCGCACATCAACCGCTTCATCGGACGTGGCCTGGTGCTTGAGCAGATCTTTGATGTTTAAAATACCCACCACATGATCGATATCTCCCTCGATAACCGGAATTCGCGTAAAACCGGAGTTAACGATCTCCTCAAGATTTAATTCCTCATTCACATCTATGACAAACATATCCGCCCGCGGAGTCATGATCTCTGAAGCATTGGTGTCGTCGAATTCAAATATATTGTGGATCAATTCTCTTTCTTCTTCTTTAATTTCGCCTTCTTCTTCAACCACCTCGACAAAGGTCATCAATTCCGCTTCTGTGACCTGCGGTTTCTTATGGATTTTACCGGTCAGTTTGGGGATGAAATTTAAAAATACAATCAGCGGTGTAAACAAAACCGAAAGCCAGTATAACGGAAAACGACCAGGCGTGCGACTAGGATGTTGTTGCGCGTGGCAATGGATTTGGGAAAAAATTCACCAAAAATTAAAATAAGAAAGGTCATGACGCCGGTGGCAATCCCCGACCGCATGGCTCTCCAACAAACCGATGGTGATAGCGGTGGCGATAGCGGAGGCACCGACATTGACAACGTTGTTGCCAATGAGGATGGTTGAAAGAAGCCGGTGAGGGTCATCTTTCATTTTTTTTATCAGCTTATTGGTAGGCCCTTTTTGTTTGGCAAGATGAATTGCTTTGGCTTTGCTGATGGTGAACAGGGCGGTTTCAGCAGATGAGAAAAATCCGGAAAGCACAAGCAAGACTATCAAGACTACGACTTGATCAATTAACATAAATGATACTAGTTGTAACCTCCTGATAAAGCGTATTCATATTGAACAAACCACTATGATTGTTTAATATAATGATATTCGATGAGTATGTCAATTACCAAGTCTATCCGAACACGGCATGCCATATTTATGCGGCTGAATTATTTCAATAAGCTGTCGGCAGGTCATGTCAGCGCCGGACGGCGGCGCTGACGCTTGCTGCTAAACCCGATTATAAAGCCGACGATAAGTACCCCCGAGCCGGCTAGAAACCATTTAATGTAAGTGTTCATTCCCAGCCTCGAGAGCTGTTCTTCAAGCTTTTGCGCCTTGGCGGTCTGTTCGGCCAGCTGTGAAGCGGCACGCTTATACCTGGTTTTAAGGGTTAAAAATTCGGCGGCTTCTGTTTTCAGCGTCTCGTAATCCGTGCGCACTTTAACCAACTGTTTTTGATCGGCTTTAAACTCGGTGCTGAGTTTCTTATTTTCCGCTTTGAGCCTGTTATTTTCTTCCAATAATTCAGCGGCTTGAACCATCAGATTTTTATGCTTGGTCTCCAAGCGTTGAAGCTTGATATTGTTGGTTTCATTGGGTGTTAGATATCTGCTCAGAACCCAGCCTTCCTTGCCATTGGGCAGCTGCACCTGAGACCAATCATCTCCGAATTCAACAATTTCCATCATCTGCCCGGAATCGATCACAGCGAGTATTTTGTTTTCGATACTCGGCCCGGTTCTCAGCGTTAACTTCAAAATATCAGAAACATACATTGTTTTTCCATAAACAGAAGCCGAAAATAGACATAACAGCAGCACCACCCCCAACAATCTGAAAGCACTTCAACAAAAAATTCATCTCCGAGGCCCTTTCCGTCTGATTTTAATGATCATGCCTTAAACGCGGACAGCTGCGAGTAGTTGATCAGATTAAAGATTGATAAATCCCGGTTTAAGCTTTATTCTACAACATTCTGTTAAATTAGTAAATTCTGATAACAACGCCTTAAAAAATATTGACAGACGTGTTATTTTTTAGTTAGTACCTTAGAAATTATTTTTTTGCATTTTGTGGCAAAACATTTACGCCACCAAGACACAAAGACGCAAAGATGAATATTAACCAAAAGTTTCGCTTGGTGTCTTGGTGCCTGTGTGGCAATTTGTTCCGGCTTGTCCGGGTTAGGTACTACCTCTAATTATATTGATATTTCCAAATAACGGTGGTGTCCCTCTATGATAGCGTATGATTTACAATGTGTAAACGGCCATGCATTCGAAGGCTGGTTTGAAGACAGTGAGGCCTATCAGACCCAGAAAAAAAAGGAATTGATCGCCTGCCCGATCTGCAATAATACCGGTGTGTCCAGAATACCGTCCACCTTTGCGATCAAATCCTCAGCGATCCCCAAAAGAGCATCTTTGGAGGAAGAAAATTTAAAAAAAATTGGCAAAGAAATCGTTGATTTTGTTGAGAAAAACTTTGATAACGTCGGATGTGATTTTGCCAAAGAAGCTTTAAAAATCCATTACGGGGTCGAGGAGCCGCGAAATATCCGAGGCGTCAGTACCAAAGAAGAGGAAACAATGCTAAAAGAAGAGGGTATCGACTTTATTAAAATTCCCATGCCGGCACCTCCGGATACCGACGCCTAATCCCTTCCTAAAAGCTATCCCCTAAAAAAGCTATAACGGTTGTCAAAAATTTGTTCTAATATTCTGTCATTGCGAGGAGCTTAGCGACGAAGCAATCTTTTGGAAAACCTGAGAGATTGCTTCGCTGCGCTCGCAATGACTTTTGAAAAATTCGCTAAGTCAATCGGAACATATTTTTGACAATTACTATAAAAGACAGCATTTAAACCAGCGCTCGGGCTGCGGCTTCAGCAAGCTCGAGCACATAGCTCGGAAAAATCCCAACGACCACCATCACAACAATGAGTACCGCGGCAAGCACTTTAACCGCAGGGGATAGTTGCAGCGGGGGTAACGCTTCATCCGCTGGCAACATATAGGCCGCTTTTAATACCCGCAGGTAGTAATAGAGGGAAATAACCACATTAATCATGGCGATGAGCACCAGCGTGAAGTAACCCTGCTCCATCGCAGCCAGGAAGACGAAAAGTTTCCCGGTGAATCCAATGGTCGGCGGGATGCCGGCAAGACTGAAAATGGAAACCATCAATGCCATCGCCAGTAGCGGAGAGCGTTGATGCAGACCGGCCAGCTGATCAATCTGTAAGTTGCGGTCATCATCGGCCACCTTGACCACCACCAGAAATGCGGTGAATTTCATCACCAATAAAGCCAGGGCATAAAAAATGACCCCGCTGTAACCGGCCGGGCTCATACTCAATATCCCGATCAATACGTACCCGGCATGGGCGATCGTCGAATAGGCCAGCAGGCGTTTGATGTCTTTTTGAACGATGGCCGCCAGGTTGCCCACGGTCATCGAAACGATGGACAGCATCACCAGAATGTGCACCAGATAATTGCCGGCCGCAGCGTTGCCGGTTAAAGCAACCATTCGTATCAGAAGCGCCATGGCAGCCACTTTGGAAGCCGTGGCAATATAAGCGGTGACCTGATTGGCGGCCCCCTGGTAGACATCCGGCGCCCAGAAATGGAAGGGGAAAACGGCGAGTTTAAAAAAGAACCCGCTGAGGGTCAGCAGCAGTCCGATGACAACAGCGGGTTTGTCGATCAGCCCCGGAAGCACCGCTGCCATCTCATTGACATAGGTGGCCTGGGTGGTTCCGTAAAGCAACGCCAGGCCAAAAAGCATCAGAGCCGAGGCAGAGATTCCGATCAGAAAATATTTAATAGCGGCCTCGATGCCCATATCTTTGCCTCTCCTAAAAGCCACCAGTATGTAAAGGCAGTAGCTGGAAAGCTCAAGGGAAACATAGATGGCCAGCAGGTGCACGCTGCTGACCAGCATCATCATCGCCAGGGTGCCGACAAATAACAGAAGATAAAATTCCGGATGGTGCTTTGCTTTGATAGCGGTGAGATTGGGGCACAGACAAATCACCAGAAACAACCCCAGGGACAGCAATACCTTAAATACCTGGGAAAACAGATCAACCTGATAAGTGTTAAAAAAGAGGACTCCCTCTGATTTGACGGTGATCAGGCAAACCAAAATACCGGTAGCCGCCAGAAAAAGGGCGCTGAAATAATTGCGCCGGGATTTTGCGCGCGGCAACATCGACAGCGCCAGAAAGCACAGGCTCGCCAGCAAATAATAGATTTCGGGGCTAAAGATCATCCACTTCATCATGGCAACCCGTTAATAAATGGAATCGAAGCTGTCGCTATCACATCAAACAGCAGAGACGGAAAAAACCCCAAAAACACCAGAACCGCAACCAGGATCATCCGGGGCACCCCCAGGCCGAAGGGTACATCCGTCAGCTGCTCATACTGCTCATTTTTAGGACCGTAAAAGGTTTTTTGCACGACCCGCAGCATAAACAGCGCACTGATCACCAGGGCGGCAATGGCCATTGCGCCGCGAACCGGATACACCTTAAAGGCAGAGATAAAAACCACCAGTTCTCCCCAGAAGCTCGCCAAACAGGGTACGCCCATACTCGCCATGGCCGCCACAATAAAGTAAGTGGAGGCCACGGGCATAATTTTACTCAAGCCGCCCAGCTGGCCGATTACTTTCGTATGGGTTTTATCATAAATATAGCCCACTGAAGAAAAGAACAATGCGGTCATCACCCCGTGGGCAAACATCTGAAAAACCGCACCGTTGAGACCGTTGACGCTGACGGTTGACAACCCCAGACCGACAATTCCCATGTGAGATACGCTGGAGTATCCAATGACATATTTAAGATCGGTCTGGCGCAAACCGGCCAGCGCGCCATAAACGATACCGATTGCAGCCAGCAACGCCATCAGCTGGGCCCAATACTGCCAACCCTGCGGACAAAGAAAAATAGCCACCCGCAACACGCCGAATGCACCAATTTTCATGAGCACGCCGGCATGCACCATGCTGACCGCGTGGGGCGCGGCGACATGACCTATCGGCGACCAGGTATGAAAGGGCCAGACAGCAGCCAGAATACCGAAACCCAGAAACAGCAAAATAAACGCAAATTTCTGCTGATCGGCCGTAAAGGTCCCGGGCTGCATCAAGGAGACAATATCAAACGTATTCAGACCGGATTTGACAAAAAGATAGACAATCGCCGGCAATATCAAGGCGCTGCCGGCCAGCAGATACAGCGTTAATTTCATGGCCGCATATTCTTTACGCGTGGTGCCCCAGACGACGATGAGCAGATACATCGGAAATAAGGAAACATCATACCAGACAAAAATGAAAAACAGGTCCATGCTCATAAAGAGCCCGAACACACCGGTGACCAGCAAAAAATAGAAGGCATAAAATTCTTTGACACGGGTTTGCATTTCCCACATCGTCAGTACGCCGGTAAAAAATACAATTCCGGTCAGCAGCAGATTGGGCAGATTGAATCCGTCGGCAGCGTTAAAATAGGTAATGCCCAGGGACTTGACCCACAGGATTTTTTCCACAAACTGAAGACCGCCTGTGCTTTTGTCATAGGCCAAAAACAGGTACAGGGACAACGCCAGCGGGATTCCGGAAAAAACCGCACTGACCCACTTGATTTCCTGCTTCCGGCGCTCCGGAAGAAAGAGGATAATCAACAGGCCGATCACGCAGCTTAAAAGGATGCATGAAAGATACGGAAAACGGGCAAACTCCATTTTCATCTACTTAGCCCTTTAAGTTGGGCATATATAAACCCAGGATTGCTAATTAATAAGATTAAGAAAATACGTCCCATCCAAAAATTCGAAGCACGAAAGAAGAAATTCGAAACAAATTCAAAATGGTAATTGTTGACAGTGTTATATTGAAATAAAAGCATTTTATTTCTTTCAAACGCTAGAAGAAAAAATACAACGCCAGCAGAACCATGACGATAAAAATAACCAGCAGCCGGTATTGAACCATCCCCAGGTGCAGGCGGGACAGAATCCGGCCGGTTTCAACGATTCCTTTGCCCAGCCCGTCAATGCTGCGGTCGATGACACGATCGTCATTTTGCTTACAGCTTTCGGCAAATATTTTATAAACGATATATTTCAGACACAGGCGATAAAAGTGATCGATATACCAGCGTTCGGCGAAAAAAGTATTCAGCGCCGGAATCCGCTCTACAAAGCCGATCCGATCGGCTTCCCGGCGCCCGAATTCCAGCCAGGCCAAGCCCACCCCGGCGGCGGCAATGGCCAGGGCCGCAAAAGGCAACCACGAATGCGGGGCCAGGTTATGGGTATCAATCTTTAACCGGCCGGCAATAAAATGATCCAGAGGGGCCTCATACAGGCCCAGCAACGCGGTGACTGCGGCCAGAATGATTAAGGGCCAGACCATCACCCCGTAATGCGTTGCGCTGTGTTCGGCGGCATGCCCGTGGGCAGTTTCACCTGCGGATGTCGGCATATCCGGTTTCGGAAACATCAGAATAAAGATCAGCCGGAAGGCGTAATAGGCGGTCAAAAACACGCCCAGCAGCCCCGCCACCAGCCAGATCGGATTTTTCAAAGCAGCCAGCCCGGCCAGGATCAATTCCTTGCTGAAAAATCCGGACAACGGCGGCAGGCCTGCCAGGGCTGCGGCGGCGATAATGATGCAGATCATCGGGATTTTCAGCGTGCGCCCGCCCTGTCGGCTGATCTCGAAAATATCATTGGATTCATAGGCGTGGATAAAAACGCCGGAACAAAGAAAAAGCAAGGCCTTGAACCCGGCGTGGGTCGTCAGGTGATAAATACCGGCAAAATAGCTGCCGGCCGCCAGGCCCATGATCATAAACCCCAGCTGGCTGATGGTTGAGTAGGCCCACACCTGTTTAATATCCCGGCTGACCATCGCCATGGTGGACGCCATCAGCATACTGAGGGTGCCGATTGCCAGAAAAATGGCCATGGCGGTGGACGACAGGCTGAAAAACGGGAAGAGACGTGCAAACAGGTAAACACCGGCTGCCACCATCGTGGCGGAGTGCAACAGGGCGCTCACCGGAGTCGGACCTTCCATAGCGTCCGGCAACCACGTCAGCAGCGGAAACTGGGCGCTTTTGCCGATGATTCCTCCAAAAATCAGCAGCGCAGAAACGGTAATGAGCGCCGGCGGCATTGTTGCGGCGGCTTGCGGATCGTTCATTTCCAGTATATTCAGATTGCCGAGGTGGGTCAAAGCAAGAAGCAACCCGATAAAAAATGCCACATCCCCCAGCCGGGTCATTACAAAGGCTTTTTTACCGGCTTGGGTGGCACTGAATTTTTCATACCAGAAACCGATTAACAGATAAGAAGAGAGCCCCACCAGTTCCCAGAAAATATAGAGCTGCAGCATGGTGGGCGAAAGCGTCAGACCCATCATCGCCCAGGCAAAAAGGGACATAAAGGCATAGTATCTGGAGAACCCCGGATCGCCGGCCATATAGCCGATCGAATATACCTGAACCAAAAAGCTGATCCCGGTCACCACCACCAGCATCAACAGACTGACCGGATCCAGAAGGTAACCGAAGGGGATCTGGATGTCACCTGAGACCACCCAGCGAAAGGTGAATTGAAGCGGAGAAGCCATCTCCCCAGTGTTTGCCAAGCAGAAAAAGAGCACTTAAAAGTGATAGCGCAATCGCGCTAATCGACAACCCTGCCGAAAACCGCGGATAGGCCCGGGTAAAGACCATAATAAAAACAAAAGCGACAAACGGCAGCAGCGTCGTCAGCATGGCCGCAATCAAAGTCGCATCGTTCATCCCCGGATGAGATCATACTTTCGCTCGCATTGTCAAGGATTTGGAGTACTGAAAATATTGGAGTGTTGGAGCGATAAGATTGCGGAATGCAGATTGCGGATTTCGGATTTTAAAACTTGTACGGCACATCTGATATTTCAATCTGCAATCCGCAATCCAAAATCCGCAATTTATTTTACTCCAGCACTCCATGTCCATGCTCCAGAAATATCTTTTTAACATTTAAGAAGATTATACGCCCCCGGATCAAATGATCCGGTTCTCCTGTAAGCATAAACAATCAAAGCCAGCCCAACAGATACCTCTACGGCTGCCACTGCTAAAATAAAAAGGGCAAACACCTGACCTTCCAGTTGTTGCCAGCGCAATGCAGCACCCACAAAGGCTATGGAGGCGGCGTTTAGCATAATTTCCACGCCCAGCACAATCATGATCAGGTTGCGCCGCGCAACCGCACAAAATATCCCCATCAGGAAAAGAATCCCGGCTAATATAAGAACATGGCCAAATGGAACGATCATAGTTTGTCTCGAATAATAGTATTATAAAGTGAATGATAATACTTATAAATCACGCATTGATTTGCCAGATTGCTTCGTCGTCCGCACGGGCGGACTCCTCGCAATGACCCAACCAGAGGTATTGGTTTAACCTGTCATTGCGAGTCTGCGTCAGCGGGCGAAGCAATCTCATGTTTTAGATACTTTTGCTTCTTGATAGATTTGATTCTAGTTCAGTTATCCTCCTCGGGTTTTTTGTGTCCCAGATAAAGAGCACCGACTAGTGCAATCAATAGCAGCAACGAGACGATTTCGATGACGAGCCAGTGTCTCTGAAACAGATATTCTCCGAATGCTTTTGGTTTGGCCAGCGCGATCTCCAGCGTAACCTGGCTGCCGGGAGCGGAAGAAACAATCCCGGCACCGATAATAAGATAGACGACACCGATCAGGACGATCGGCAGCCATTGCTGAATCGGAAACAACGGCTCTTCGGAAGCCTCCACTTTGACCATCATGATGATAAATAAAAACAGGATCATGATGGCACCGGCATAGATGATCACTTCCAGCACCGCCAGGAGGGGCGCCCCGAAAAGGTAAAACATCATGGCGCTGCCGAAAAAAGAAAAAACCAGATACACCACGACATGCACCAGGTTGCGCCGGGTAATCGCCAGGCCGGTGGTTACTAAAATAATGGCTGCTAAAACATAAAATATGAGCGCATAAATTGTCATAATTCCAGTTTTTACTATTTTAAGGTGTCAGGTGTCGGGTGTCAGCAGGCAAATTTAGGAATTGCGAATTCAGGAATTTAGGAATTGAAGGTATTCTGTCATTCTAATCCCTAAATCCCTCAATTCCTGAATTCCTCAATCATTGAATCCTGACACCTGACACCAAATTATTTGGTTATTGTTATTTGCCCTCCATTAAGCCATCAACAATCCTTAATGACTACGGCAAATTACTCTTTATGTTAACCGGCCGATCCTCCTTTACGTGTTCTCCTTTTTTCCCGACCTCGCTGACCACGCCTGCATATTTGTAAAAATTATATTCTTTGTCTTTCCCCTGATGATCTACAAGCAGATCCTTTTTCTCGTATACCAGTGTCAGGATATCTCTTTGACAATTTTCAAACTGCGGTGTCAGCTGAATGGCGGAAGTCGGACAGGCTTCTTCGCACAGACCGCAATAGATACAGCGGGCAAAGTTAATTCGAAACCATTCAGCATATCGCCGCCCGTCTTCTCTTTCGGCCGATTGCATGGAGATGCAGCTGACCGGACAAACCGCCGAACACAGATAACAGGCCACACAGCGTTCACCGCCGTCCGGATCCCGGGTCAGAATGATGCGGGCCCGGCTGCGTGCCGGCAGTGGACGTTTGTATTCCGGGTATTCTTCCGTTATGGGCTTTCGGAAGAGATGTTTAAATGTTGTAGCAAAGCCAATCGCGAGAGCCTTTATTGCATCTAATGCGTCATTCATTGATAATGCGCTTCCTTTTTTCTTTAAAGCAGAATACGTTTAAACGCGATGTTGGTTGTTCGTCGTCCGTTGCCCATAGAGGGCATAGCCAGCTTATTGTTATCTTGTCTCCAATTGCTAATTGCCACCCTCAACACCAGGGAAACATATTGGGCCAGGCGCTTTGGACCGGATAACAGAACTCTGTAATTGAATTCACAACTCAATCTCAACGGACAACGGACAAATATTATATTAATAAAATTGCTCCCGTAATCATAATATTCAACAGGGCTGCAGGAATGAGGACCTTCCATCCCAGCGCCATAAGCTGATCATAACGCAGCCGCGGCAGGGTCCCTCGAACCCAGATCATTATCAGCGCCACAAAAATGATTTTGATAAAAAGCCATACCGGCGGCGGCAAAACGGGGCCCCGCCAGCCGCCCAGGAAAAGGACCGCCACCAGAGCACCCAGTACCTGCAAATGCACATATTCTCCCAGAAAGAAAAGCCCGAAGCGAATTCCACTGTATTCGGTGTGGTAGCCGGCCCCCAGTTCATTCTCAGCCTCGGGCAGATCAAAGGGAATCCGTTTGCTTTCAGCCATGGCACTAATCATGAAGATGACAAACGCTAACGGCTGGACCAAAATAAACGGGTATTTCTCCTGGGCCTTAACAATTTCCACGATGCTGAAGGAGTCCGCCAGCATGACAATCGGAACCAGGGAAAGCCCCAGGGCAAGCTCATAGCTGATCATCTGAGCCGCTCCGCGGATACCGCCCAAGAGGCTGTATTTCGAATTTGAGGCCCAGCCGCCCAATGCGACCCCGTAGACCCCTAAAGAAGAAAGCGCAAAAACATAAAGCAGCCCCACGTTCAGGTCCGAAATAACGAGCGGCACTTTTTCCCCAAAAATAGTTAAGCTGCTTCCAAACGGAACGACGGCAAACATCATCAGGGCCGTCGTGGCTACCACCGCAGGTGCCAGAAGAAAAATAAAACGATCCGCCTGCGCCGGAACGATATCCTCCTTGGTGAGCATCTTGATGGTATCCGCAATCGGCTGAAGCAGCCCCAACTTGCCGGCCCGGATCGGGCCGTAGCGAATCTGCAGTCTTGCCAAAAATTTACGCTCCAGCCACACGAGGTAGGCGGCTATCAGCAGCAAAACCAGAAGTACAACACCCAATTTTGCAATCAGGATGATGAATCCCACAATCCAGGTTACCATAACCAGCACCGTTTACCATTGGAATAATGGAAATTTGGAATGTTGGAATAATGGGTTTAGCGGATCAAATCCGCCAAGTTTTTTTTGAATGCATACCTTTAGTACCCAATATTCCATTCTTCCCGCATTCCATTATTCCGAAAATAAATTATTCGCTTAGGTTGCCTTCCGTATCTGGTCTTTTCGCACCAGCGTCCGGCCGGTTCCCATTTTTTGCCAATCCCGGTCGTTGTGCCGGGGGATGACCAGCGTGCCGGCGGCCATATCATCGGCCACCGGCAAGTTGGCCTCGATGGTTCCTCGATCCAGTTCAAGGGACACCACATCCCCATCAGCCAGGTTCAATTCTGCCGCATCGCCTGGACACATCAAAACTGCAGGCGTCCCGGCAAGATCTGCCAGACAATCAGACAAGGCAGAAAGCGCTTCGGTGCCAAATGTCCGCTCAACGGCAATCAGTTCCAAACGGTCCTCGATCGCCGAACTGCCTATAGGCGGTTCAATTGAAAAGCGCGCGGAAAAGTCCGGCGCCCGAAAATACGCACACCGTCAGCGGGAATTTCTTCAATGGCCCCCAGATCTTTAAATCCGGATTCGGTCTCTGCCAGCCAATTCCATATGCCGGCTCGCAGATCCTTTGCAGCCGGCTGGTATCCATGTCCATCATCTATCAAATAAGCCAGCAGCTGCCAGGCCGCTGCAGGCTCATTGCCCGGGATTCCCGTGCCATAGATCCGGGGCGGATGGTCCCCACCGCCGGTCAGGGCGATGGGGATGCCGCCCCTGTAAGCGGCTGTGCGACCTGGGCCCTTGCTTCCTGATTGGTATAAACGCCCCCCGATTCATACAGCGTTGTCGTGGGAAGGAATATATGGGCTTTCTGCGCGGCTTCAGAATTCATATAGTCCATCACAACCATCAGTTCCAGACGCTCCAGTGCTTTTTCAAGCCTTTGTCGATCCGGAAATTTCCAGAAAGGATCGCTTTCCACCAGAATAAGCCCTTGAATTGAACCCTTTTCAATATCCTCGATAAGGGTTTCAACTGACGCCGTTTCATCCGAAAGCAATCCGGCTGCAAATGCATTCGCACCGGGCATTAAATAAAACAAACCCGCCTGTTTGCCGGCGGCCTGCAATAGCAGGGCAACGTCGGCTGCCAGAGCGGGCGTCTGCTGACGCACTGTTTCCGTTGCACAAACGATGATCGGACGTTGGCTGATTCTCAGTTTTTCAGCCAGAACGGATATGTTTTCCTGCTGTGACCGCGTCACCTGTTCAATTTCCGGAAGGGCCGCATAGAATTTGCGGCCGGATGCCCCCTGTTCTTCCAGAGCATCGGGATCGATCGCCGCTTTTATCAACGCCCCGAGGTAACCATTGACCCCATCCGGTTTTGCGGGCAAATGCTCAAATTCAAAAGGCAGAAAAACCGGGCGGGGTCGATGACGGCAACCGTTGCATGATTTCGCTGAGCCTGGCGCATGGCCAATGCCAGCAATGGCGCTTCATTAACCGCATCGGCGCCGACCACCGCAACAAAATCGGCTGATTCAATCTCACGCAGCGAGACCATCAGATCGGGTTCGAGTCTGGAAACAGCGGATTTCACTCTGCGGGCGATTGCCGCATCCACAACAT
>PVMK01123243.1_pt1 | contig 14591 bp, 10 predicted proteins | sample 1853481 | NCBI WGS metagenome assembly PVMK01 (sample SAMN08533507, study PRJNA380276) | Marine sediment metagenome, whole genome shotgun sequencing project. | reverse complement strand
GTATCGAGGTCGTCGAACGTGCCGTCGCCTGCGTCGAAGGCCGGTTGATTGAACAGCACTGGAATCAGCGGGCGGAAGATGATGTTGCGGCCCTTGTCGCCCACGGGAAACGGTAATACGGGCTGGAATTGGTATGACCACGCATCCTGATCGTCCGCGTCCGGGAGGTCGCCCTTGTAGCTCAGGAGCACGAGGTTGTTGGACAGGCTCGCGAGCGAACCAGCGGGGTTGGACAGTTCCTTGGCGGCGGCATCCGCACTCTGGCCTTTGGTTGTAGGGTGCCCCGCATCCGCAGCTGATACCGTGTTTGACCAGATTAAACCGATCATCCACAACGTCGCGACAAACCCCAACCTGGCATTTCCCGATCGCAGCATCACTTTCCTGAGCCGCCGCGTGAGTCGCGAGGCCGAGCATCAGCACCGGCAGCAGAAGTGCTCCTGCCATGGCCTTGGTTGAAAGGGTCACGGCGAAATGGTTGCTTGTCTTCATCTCTCTCCCCTCGTGTCTGACTCTCGAGACTTCCTGGCAGCGGGACAACACGGCTAGTGACTTTTCGAGATCCGAACCGGCCCGAAATACCCCGGTCACGTAGATGTCCCCGTTCGCCAGCGGAATGAAGAAGCCCCCCCATCGTGTTGAAGATGGGGCTCGTCCCAAGCGTGGTGCGGCGACTTCCTTTCCGGTGGTCCAGTCGATGGCAATCAGGCTGTAAACCCCATCTTTCAGCTCGGCCAGGTGTACCGTGTTGGTCGCCAGAGAAATGGGATGCAAACGCCCACTGCATTCCATAGTCTGTGGTCCACGCGCTCTTGAACGAGTGGGTTTTCGGGTCCCAAATGAATTTCTCAGAGCCTCGCGGTGCGGCACGCGAGACACCAGCCGACATCACCGTGGAGTACAGGTCGAGCTTGCCGTTTGCACCATTGACCCGATCCGGCCACGCTGATGCAAACATCATCGTGCCGTAGCCGTAAACATGCGGAGACCACTCAATGGTTGCCGGAACTTTGATAGAGAGCGGTAATTCACCAGCAATCCGCCGCGACTGGGTGTTCGGATGCTGTTTGAAGTCCTTTGGAATGTCGTGTCGCCAAAACGCCACTATCTTCACGGGATCACCGGCATCGGCAATGATCACCAGGTGTTGCTCATCCGGGCCGAAACCCATCAGCGTTGGCGTGTTGCCAGCACCGCGGGAGAAGGCGCGAGGATTGGGTACATAGTCATATCCAGACTTCCAGGCCCCATCCGCCTCACGATCCGAGAGCTTACTGCCATCCCAAACGAGCCTGCGCATGTACTTCGAGGTGACCACATAGATCCCTCCCCCCTCACCCACGGTGATACCGTTATCGATAGCCTCACCTTCCAGCATGATGTGCTGCATGTTGTTCAGGTCACGATCCAGAACCGCAATGATTCCTGGCATCGCTACAACGATATGGCCGTCATACGTCATGGCCAAACCCATGAGCCGACTGATTTTCGCCGCCTGCTCGGGCTTAAGCCCGTCTTTCAGGTCAAACGACTTGGCAATCTTCATTTTCGAGCGCACATCGCCCGGCTTTTCATCTGCGACCTTATAGACGGTTGTTCCCCACCCGGCGTAGTAATTTCCATCGCGGTCGAGAAGTGTGTAGACACCAAACGCAAGGTTCTCGCCACTGACCTGGTGCTTGCTGTTGTATGCCTGTAACGGCGGCAGATACTCGTTTTCCTCGGTTCCCCCCGCTTCGATGGCCTTCGCAAGATGGCGGATTTCTTGCTCGGTCGCGTTCTGTGCGTCATAGCCGGGAATAGTGACCCGGTCGATCAGCTCAAACGCGCCATCGGTAATGCGCATTTTGGAAACCGAGTTGTTGCCCGAAAGAATCATGGCGTGTTCACCGCCGGGATAGGGGTAGTGTGCTGCGCCGACACTGGACGGTGCCATCGGCTGCCACTGGATTTGCTCGGGCGTGACGACATGGTTGCCAATCCACGCAGTGGCAGTGGTGATATCGGTGGCAGCCGAATTCGAATGAATCATTGGGTAAATGCTGCCAGCCATCAGAAACGGGTTTGTCGGCGGGAGGTTTGGCTTTTCTTCGGTTGAGGCGGCATTGGCCTTCGCCTCGACAGAGGTCGATTCTGACTTCGGACTGCAGCCGGCGACAAGCAATGCAAAAAGTACGACCACTGCTGCCATTATGCTTTTGTTCCTCATGGTCTTGATCCTTATTCTCTTACCAACATCGCCAATCGGTCTTTGCCAGGAATCCATCATGTAATCGCCAAGCCAACTGATACGATCCGCCGACGACGCCGGAACAGTGCAGAAAGGACGAAACCCGCCAAGCTCCTAACTGTTCTCATGGAGCGGCCCTTATCTGTTCATCACTTTGCCTTTACAACTCCAGGGATCTCGTACTGACCGTTCAGCACTTCGATCTCCGGTAGATACATCCGCATCAGCATGTAGAAGGGTTCCTTTGGTGCCGGTAGCCAGTTCGACTCCTTGTCTTTGCCCGGCGAGTCGGCCTGAATGTAAAGTGTTGTCGAGCCGTCGGCAGCAATCTTGAGTTTATCCGCGCTGCCGATCTTGTAGCGGTTGAGCGAGTTTTCAACCATCAGCCGCTTTTTAGCGTCGTACATGGTTATCGACCAGAACGCGCTGACCGGCGGTGTCTGCCCCTTGGGGAACGTGATCGTATACTTGCCCGAAGAGCCGTCCAGTACCTTGCCGTTGGTGTCCTTGAACGCGCTCGGATAAAAGGCCTCGATCGGGGTGTTCACGAACATTGCCTGATAACCGATCGCAGCGCGGAAGAGGTGGTTGTTCCCGTAATACTCATCCAGCACTGGTGAGAGCTGCCAGCCGTTCACGTCCCGACCCATACTGGCCGCTTTGGCGGCGAGCATGGCCTCACCATCCACGACAGCTCGCGCTAGGGATTTCTTTTCGCCATCACTGAGGGCGGACGGATCGAATCCATGATCGGCCGTCAGGCCGATGTTCTTGACCAGACCGAGAATTCCGCCGTCTGCTGACGGCGCACCATTAATCGCCAGGGTATCGCCAAGCTGCTCAAAAAACGCCAGGTCACCGCTGTATTTCTTAGCGGGAACCACCTTCACCTTGGGCGGGGTATATTTTTTGCCGTAGCTGCTCAGCGGTGTCATCGTCACCTGTTTCTGAATCGCATTGACCGCGGCAACATCCTTCTCTGAGGCGACAAAGATACGTCCGGGTATAAATCCGTTCGGCGTCGGACTGTCGATTCGTATCACATTCGCCGGCAGTTTGCCGGTCCAACCCGGTGCTACCAGCGCATAATCCTGCTCTTGAGAACCCATGGTCCGTGTGCTGGCATAGTGAAAATTGTTGGTCCAGGCATCGGCGAACTGGAAGGTGTAAAAACGCCCCTTGGTATCCGGGATATGGAGGATATAGGGCTCTTTGGAAACGTCGTACCAGGTCACCGAATACTGCGTGTCGCTGTTCGCCGACTGTATCGCCGAGAACTTCGGCCCTAATACGCCCCACGCATTCGCCATCTGATTCACCGGCGCGAAGAGCTTGCCGGTCTTGTTGAACACTTCCGGTGTAACCGGCGCGTCACCGCCCTTGGTCATTGCGTCCCGACTTTTTTGTGCCACGACCATTGGATAACCCCAGATGTAGGCCGCAACACCCATGGCGTAGGCTTGCTTCGCTTTGGCCTCGTCCGATTTAAGCGCATCCTCCTTCTCTGATGCGCTAGTCGCTGCTGTAAACAGCATCGAACACAGCAAAAACACGCTGCTGACCTTGGCGGCGGTTATGGCCTTAGTCCTCATGGTTTTACTCCTGATGGTTGTGATGTAACCCGATCGCAGAATCACTTCACTTCCTCCAAGTCAGGAAGCTGCCAGGTTTTGGTAAAGACGGCTGGCTTTGGTCCATAGAAACGGAAATACAACCAGTAGTTGGTATCAGGGGTCGTCGGCACCGAGTTCGCTTCCTGTCCAGCTTTGGTTTTGGGGCCAAAGAAGATATCAGTCGTGCCGTCGGCGTTTGCCTTGACGCCCTCGTCAGAAGAAGCGACCCCCGCCTTGGGCTGGTTCTTGAACCAGGCACTGTCCGCCGAGTTGTAAGCGATGACCGACCAGAAGTGCTCGGCAGGGACATCCTTGGGCAGGCTCAACTGATAGTTCTTGCCGCCGTCGAGGAACTGTCCGGTCTCGTCCTTACCCGTCATCAGATAGAAAGTGGCACCGCCCAAGTGCTTGAAACTCGTGTAGAAGGCGTAGTAGCCCGCGCCTCGGCCATCGACATCGAGATAGCTCGGAAAATTCCAGAACATCCCCGTCGGAATGGCTCCAGGGGGGACGGCGCTTGACCACTGCCCTTTGTCATAAAACGGCGGAATGGCCCCGTTGACATACTGGTCGAGCAAGTACTCCTGCGCTTCGGCACCGGCAGCATCGAGTATCTTCTTTCGCTTAGAATCCGGTGCGTAAGGAACGCCCTTTTCGATCCCGATGGCTTTGAGCAAGCCCATCATCGCCAGATCTTTCGACTCGATCGGCTCTTCCTGAACCATCATATTGAGCCGCTCGTAAAAGCTGGCGTCGAATTCCGTGAGGCCGTTGATGTCCTTGCCGTAGATGTCGACAAATCTGGTCTTGGGCGGGTTGTTGGCGCGCGCATAGGGATAGACTTTGATTGTCTTCACGAAGGCGGTTGCCTTCTTCAGATTCTCGTCGGAAGGATCGGCAATAATGGGGCGCATAAGCGTGTAGCCGCTGTAAGTCAGTTGCGGCAAAGTGATGTAGCCCTTGGGATACGGTCCCTGGTATCCCGGTGGTACGATCAGGTACTTTGCCCCGCGTCCCTGGTCTTTGCCCTTTGCTCCTATGTCTTCGAGGGGGCGCTGCCAGGCGTCCATCAAGGTACCGGTTAGTCCTACGTCTTTGCTCGACGCAGGGATTTCGACCACGACAGGGCCATCCTTCACGTTCCAGAAGATAAAGATGTAAGGCGTCGTGTTGTTGTTGGTGGTCGTTCTGAGTCGCCATGTCTGGACCTTCGAGTTGTAGGCGACATCGTTGTAGCCAACGCCGGCATCTTTCTTCAGCCCATCGCGCATGGCCTGGAAGTTGACGATGGGCATGCCCCAGACTGCAGCCTCGATTGCTCTGCGCTCGACCATGCGGTCTTTAACATCGGCTTGCGCCCATGTGGTCGATGCAAACAGTAGCGTAAAGAATAAAAATATCGCGGCGTTCCCGGCCGCCCTCATTGTTTTAGTCATCATGATTTTAGTCCTCATGGTTGTGACCCAAGTCGATCGCAGAATCACTTCAACTTCTCGATATCGGGCAGGACCCAGCTCTTATCGAGGAATGCCTTCTCTGGCGAGTAGAGGCGGAAGTACGTGAACCAACCCTTGCCTGGCACCGTTTGAATCCAGTTCTTCGCCTTGTCGCCAGCCGGCTTGTCTGGACCGGTATACATATCGACGGAGCCGTCGGCATTCACCAGCAGCTTCATACGAGACGAGCGACCAGCCAAACGGGTGTCGTTTAAAATAGGGGTACGCGATGAGACATCGTACACATTGAACGCCCAAAATGTCTTGGCAGGAACCTTGGCTGGTACGTGAAGGACATAATTCTGGCCCCCGTCAAGCCAGTCACCATCAGCATCCTTATAAGATGACATATAGATTTGCCCTTTCCCGGTGGTCTGGCCGTGCATGGCCATATTGTTAGTCAGCGCTTCATATAACCACTTTGCGCGGCCATCCAAATCATCGTAGTTTTTGAAGCGCTGATCTGGCTTAGCTGTGGTTGCATACTCCCAATGTGAATCTTTCACATAGAACGCAGACTTCATTCTCGGATTGGCGAAGTCGTTGGCTTTGGCCATAGCCTCACCAACAAGAACGGCTTGTTCGAGTATCTTTGTTTGACGGGCATCTGGCTTGAATGGCTTACCTTTCTCAATGCCCAATGGTTTTAACATGGCCATGAAAAAGCGATCACGTTCTTGCACTGGCTCACGGTTGATAATGTCTGAGAGGCGCTTCCAGTATTCCATGCCTCGAGGTTGCCACATACGGTATCTTTTTCCGTTAGGGGTGATGTAACCACGAGGTTTAGGATTATTGCGTTCAGAGTACGGGTAGATTTTAATCTGTTTAAGTATAGCTAACTGCTCTTTTGGATCTTCCGACATCAGGCGAAGCACCTGCATGACATTATTGCTATTTGATTTAACCACGGTGTATCCAGCTTTTTTAGCACCAGCAGGTACCTTGTTCTCTGGACCGACAAATAGATACTTACCGGGGTCCGTCATCGGGCTTAGTCCGATTTGCCAGATGTTATGCGCTGCGCCACGGATCGTACCTTTGGGTATCTCAACAATCCACGGCTCCTTAGTTAAGTCTGTCCACGAGAAGGAATAAGGTGTGGTTGTGTTAGCGGTTAAGCCTTCGCGGAGAGCGTCGTAGCCCTTGGCAAACACAATCTGGCCATTCACTGCGCCAAGGTCATGAGTGTTAGCGTATTCCCATTGTGCAAACCCTACGATCGGGATCGACCAAAGATAAGCTTGGCTGGCACGCTGAAAATCTATTTCGTTTAACAGCTTTTGTTGTGTTTCGTCAGTTGGATATCCATTGTCGAAGTCGTGGGTGAAGCTCAGCTTGCCAATGCGCGTGTCGATGGTTTCCGCCGCCTGGACAGGACCCGCGCTAAAAGTGAGGGCCAATAGCAGCAGCATTGCGAAACTTGCTGACGTCCTGATAGTGTTAGTCCTCATGGTGTTAGTCCTCATGGTGTTAGTCCTCATGCTTGCGGCCTTTGACATTCACAAAATCACTTCACCTTCTTAATGTCATTGATCGGCCAGGAGCGATCAAAATAAGTTTTCGTAGGTGCATACAGACGGAAATAGGCAAACCAGTCTTCACCTTTATTGGTCTTTATCCAGTTCGACTCGTGCCCTGCCGGCGCTTTAGGACCGAAATAGAGATCGACCGCCCCATCCTTATTGTTTTTAAGTCCTTTTAGCTTGCTACTGAGTTCGGTGCGATTGTTGTCACCATTGAGAATAATGCCCCGCGTAGCCACGTTATAAAGAGTGAACGCCCAGAATTGGGCCGCCGGTGGATTTGGAGCCACGGTAAATTTGTAGTTTTTACCACCATCGAGCCAATTGCCATCCTCATCCTGATAAACGCCTAAATAGACAGAGCCTTTACCCGGAATTTTGGCCTTCATTGAAGGTGAGACGCCATAGGCCGAATAGGTCCACGCAACCCGATCTTCAAACTGCTCGGTGTAGCGAGTCATATGTTCCGGCTGTAGGGTCAATGGCAGGAACCAGCGCGAATCATCGCGGTATTTGGCTTCTTCCGAGCGAGGGACAAAGGATATCGCCATCGCCATTTTTTCACCGGCAAATGCCGCCCGCCGCATAATTTCCTGCTGACGCTTGGTCGGTTTAAAGGGTTTACCCTTCTCAATACCAATCGCCTTGAGACTATTCATAAAGTAGCGATCAACCTCTAGTACCCGTTCCTGCTGAACAATCTCATTCAGCCTCTCCCAGTAAGCCATCCCCTTGGGTGCCGCGATAAAGTAGGTTTTATCGCCTTGCTTGGCCTGGAATACTTTGTTTTTGGGTGGATTGCTGCGCTGCGAATAGGGATAGATGCGATAGGCCTTGGCCAACGCTTGATCTTTCTCCGGGTTTAAGATACGCAGCGCGGTCAAAATAACGTTGGTTCGCACCGGTATCACCCGCCAACCTTTGGTCAACGCCTCATCCGGTGCCTGCTGATTAGGCCCGATATACATAATCGTCTCAGGATTCTTTCCCGCCGGTGCAATAAGGCCAGTATCAGCCACCCAGCGCTGCTGGTAGTCCATGATCATGCCGACGACTTGTCCCCCGGGGGTCTCCATCACCATCGGGCCGTTTTCTTTGAAATTGTAGAAATTAACGATGTACTGAACGATGGTGTTGGGGGTCAACATGCCGGGAACCGATGGGTCCTTGTACAGATACAGGAAATCGGTCGAGTTTTTAGCACCGTAATACTTGTTGGAATGGTGCTGGCCGGCTACGGTCATTTGCGGCATGGCCCACAGGTAGGCCTGCACCGCACCCTGATAGTCCAGTTCCTCGAACAGCGCGGGGATTGTTTGTTGTTCGGGTAGCCCATTCGCCGTCAAAGGGAATGAACCTTGGGTGGTGACGACTTCTTTGGGATCTTCCGCAGCCAGCGTCGTTGAAGGTGATAACAGCAACAGTGCAAAAAAGAAGAAAGACACGATGCTTCCGGCTGCCGTTATGATTTTAGTCCTCATTGTATTATTTCTCACTTCACTTTCTGCACATCAGGTAATTGCCAGCTTTTAGTAAAGAGTGGCGTTTTGGGACCGTAGAAGCGGAATAGCAAGAAGAAACGTTTCCCCTTAACGGTAGGCATCCAGTTGACGCCCTCACCTTTGGGAGCTTTTGGACCAAAATAAATATCAATGGAGCCATCTTTATTTTTCTTAAGCCCATCGGTTAAAGAGCCAACCATTTGCTTGCCTTCTGGCGTACCTTTAATCCAAGAAGCTGTTTCATTATCGTGTGTGATTACCGACCAGTATTGATTCACAGGCACATTGGCTGGTACAGATAGCTTGTAGTTTTGACCGCCCTCAAGCCACTGACCCTTTGCATCTTTGGCACCCGTTAAATAGAAGGTAGCTCTACCTAATCGCTCTGTACTACTAAACACACCAAAATACATACCACCGCGCGTATCGATATCGACAAAGCTTGGTTGCACATAACTAAACTGCGTCGCGACACTGCCGGGCAAATTTAGTGTTGTCCATTGCTTATCAGTATAAAAATGTGGCGGTAGCGTTTCATAAAACAACTTCATGACATACTGATGTGCTTCGGAAGCGGCGGCCTCATAAATATTTTTTTGGCTAGCATCCATCTTGAAAGTGCCGCCTTTGCGAATCCCAACATCATTGAGAATTCCCAACATAGCCAGGTCTTTCTCTTCAATAATTTCGGTATTGAGGATTTGTTGCAGCTTGCCAAAATAAGTCGCATCGTAATCAACAATGGCATGTATTGATTTACCGTAAATATCTACATGCTTGGTTTTAGGTGGTTTGGCCGCTTTAGAGAATGGATAGATATTAATTGTTTTAGCCCAAGCTGCTTGCTTTGCCATGCTTTGCGCGCTGTTATCAACAGTACCGGGGCGCAGTAAGAAATAGCCTTCGTAGGTTTTTGATTGCAGGACTAAATAGCCTTCGGGCAATTCACCCACTTGGTAATTTGGAGGGAGTAATAAGTATTTTGCTCCAACACCGCCATCTCTACCCTTTCCACCCACATCAGCTAAAGGTCGTTGCCAGGAGTCCATGAACACACCAAACAGAGCGACATCAGCAGTTTGACTGGGAATCTCGATCACCATAGGACCATCTTTTAGGGTCCAATAAGCCATGATGTAAGGCACCGAGTTACCCGTTGGGATCTCTAATTTTGCGGTCTGAATTTTCGAGTGATATGCCACATCACCATAATTAACCCCGCCACCATTCTTCAAGCCATCTTTAATGGCCTTGTAGTTCATTAATGGCACACTCCAGAGAATAGACTCAAAAGCCCGTGAGTGCAGTAAGCGCGTTTCCATATCGGTAGCGGCGGCCGCCTGGGCATGACCTAAGCTAAAAGTGATGGCCAATAGCAGCAGCATTGCGAAACTTGCTGCCGTCCTCATGGTTTTAGTCCTCATGGTGTTAGTCCTCATGTTTCGACCTGAGCCGTGCTCAGAATTAGTTCGCCTTTTCAAAGTCAGGAATCACCCAACTCCCATTAAAATGGGCTTTAGTGGGTCCATACAAACGGAAGTAAGGAAACCATGCTTTACCTGCCAAGGTGGGCACCCAGTTTTTCTCAAAACCTTTGGGTGCAGATGGCCCGGCATAAAGATCGATTGAACCGTCTGCATTTTTAACGAGATCATGACGCGAATTGATATCAACATGGTCGGTGTTATTTTTAATCAGCATCCGGGTATCCACATCGTAAAACGTCATCGACCAGAAATTTTTCGCCGGAACATTTACGGGCAAATGAAGCCGGTAGTTATTGGCACCGTCCAACCAATTCCCCTCGCTATCTTTGTAGGTTGAAAGATAGATCGATCCGACCCCGGGCGTTTTGGTTACCATGCCATGAGACGCGGTTGCGGCTTCATAAAACCATGCACCACGCTCATCAAGTTGGGTGTAATACTCCGTCTCCTGAGTTGGGTCGAGCACCAGTGCGAACTCCCAATTTACCCCGTCAGCGTAATGAGCCAGGTCCATGTCACGTTTGGCAAAATCATTGACCCGGGCCATCGCCTCGCCAATCAAAGTCGCTTCGGTCAAGAGCTTCACTTGCCGCCCCGTGGGCTTGAACGGCTTGCCTTTTTCGATGCCGATGGAGCGCAACATTGCCATCATGATGCGATCGCGCTCATGCACAGGTTCTACGTGGACCCACCCAGCCAACGCCTCCCAGAACGCCATGCCGCGCGGGGTATTAGCGACTACCGATGACCCTTGTTTCATGTGTCCCAAGCGCACAGATTTGGCGGACTCTTTTTTACTGTACGAATAGATGCGCATTTTTTCGCGCATGGCATTTTGTACTTTCACATCGGGCGACAAGAAGCGGAACAGGAACAGGTTATTAAAGTTTGGCGACTGCACCACGATATAGTCGCTGGCATCCTCGGGCGCCTTTTGACCCGGCCCCAACAGCAGGTATTTACCGCCCTTACCCTTATCCACGCCGGGCAGTCCCACATCCATCACCGGGCGTTGCCACAAATCATCGACAAAACCGGCGGAGGCTCCCGCCGGGATATCGATCACCACCGGCCCCATCGCGGCTAAATCCAGCCAAGACAACATATAAGGGGTGGTCACATTGGCGGTTAAAAACCGCGAGAGATCGGGTTTTTTTGACAGCGGAATCAAATCGCCGTACTGGGCCCCTTCGGCTTCCATGAGAACATGGCGCACTTCACCGTTCGACACCAACGGCAACGCCCATAAATACGACTGCACCGCACGCTGGAAATCGCGTTCGTCATAGAGTTTTTGCACGGTTTCATCGGTCGGATAACCGTTCACAAAATCGTGAGTAAATGTGAGCTTCCCAATCCGCGTATCCAGAGTTTTCTCGTCGTTGACGGACGTACAACCGAACATCAGCGCGGTGAGCGTGGCTGCCGTCAGTAATGTCATTATTGCTTTTATTTTCATAATTTTAAGCCTCATGGTTTCTGCAGGTGCTGTCCTTATCGAATAATCACTTTACCTTTACAACCCCAGGGATCTCGTACTGTCCATTCAGCACTTCTATCTTCCGCAGATACATCCGCATCAACATGTAAAAACCTGCTTTGGGTGCCGGCAGCCAGTTCGATTCTTTGTCTTTACCCGGCGAATCGGCCTGGAGGTACAGCATTGTCGAGCCGTCGGCAGCAGCCTTAAGTTTATCCGCGCTGCCGATCTTGTAGCGGTTGAGCGAGTTTTCTACCATTAGCCGTTTTTTAACGTCGTACATGGTGACAGACCAGAATGCGCCGACTGGCGGTGTTTTTCCTTTCGGGAAAGTGATGGTGTATTTCCCAGCAGAGCCATCCAATAGCTTGCCATCGGTGTCTTTAAAGACACTTGGATAGTAGGCTTCGATCGGTGAATTTACGCCGAAGGCTTGATTGCCAATGGCCGCCCGGAAGAGGTAGCTGTTGCCAAAGTACTCATCCAATACCGCTGAGAGCTGCCAGCCGTTCACATCTCTGCCCATTTCGGCCGACTTGGCAAGGAGCATGGCCTCACCTTCCTTGGCTGCTTGCGCCAACGATTTCTTTTCGCCATCACTGAGAGTGGACGGATCAAAGCCATGATCGACCGTCAAGCCGATGTTCTTGACCAGGCCGAGAATCCCGGCGTCTGCCGCCGGCGCACCATTCATCACCAGGGTATCGCCAAGCTGCTCAAAAAACGCCAAATCGCCAATGTATTTCTTAGCAGGAACTACCTTCACTTTGGGTGGGGTGTATTTCCCCCCGTAACTGCTCAGCGGGGTCATCGACACCTGTTTTTGAATCTTGTTAACCGCAGCGACATCTTTCTCATTCGCAACAAACCAACGGCCGACAATAAAGCCGGTGGGAGTCGGCATATCAAGACGTGTCACCTTTGCCGGAAGTTTGCCGGTCCAACCCGGAGCCACGAGGGCATAATTCTGATCTTGCGAACCCATGGTCCGGGTGCTGGCATAATGAAAATTATTCGTCCAGGCATCGATAAATTGGAAGGTGTAATAACGGCCCTTGGCATCCGGTATATGCAGGATATAAGGTTCCTTCGAGACATCGAACCAGGTCACCGAATACTGCGTGTCACTATTGGCCGACTGAATCGCCGAGAACTTTGGGCCGAGTACGCCCCAAGCATTCGCAATCTGATTCACCGGCGCGAAGAGTTTGCCGCTCTTATTGAAGACTTCCGGAGTTACCGGCGCGTCCCCGCCCTTGGTCATCGCGTCTCGGCTTGTCTGCATCACGACCATCGGGGCACCCCAGATGTAGGCAGTAACACCTATGGCGTAGGCCTGTTTCGCTTTGGACTCGTCCGGTTTCATCGCGGCCTTCTTTTCTGCAGCGAAAGTCCCTGAGGAAAACAGCATTGAAGCTAGCAATAACAACGCGATGCTCCTGATTGTCCTCATAGTTTTAGTCCTCATTGTTTTATTCCTCATTGTTTTGACCTTCGATGGCCTTTATCCAAATTTCGCTTTCCAGGAAAAACTTTCTTCCAGTCCTTCTTCATATCCACGATGATCCAGCCCATCCGGCTTAAAACTCAACTGCGACGAGGGCGATGGGACCATCGATGTAAATTTTAACATCGGCATCCTTTTTCCTGAGTTCCATAACTTTCATCGAGCGGTAACCACCTTGGATGTTCCAACCGACGCCCCAGCCGCTGAACCGGTACCCGGCCAGCGCGCGCCAATTCCAGGTCTCGTGATTATCGTCTACGCCAAATCCCCCGTAATCAGCATCCATGCGAAGGTTCCAGTGCTCGGTCAGGTCCACGAATGCACGCAGGCCGATCGAGGGCACATAGTTGGATAACTTAATGGACGTGGAATCTTTTTCCGGACCGAGATCGACGTCGATGTCAACCGGGTCGTATAATAAACGTGCCCCGGCGAAGGGTTCAACAGTCAGCGTCGGTGGGCGTGCTCCCGTGCCGAGGGCCCATTGACCGAGTTGGTAGCTGAGGCCTACGTCCAGGAGAAATCCTTGATCGTCCCATTCCAATGTGGCCGGGCCAACATCAAGATCGCCGCTGATCTTGAACGCCAGCAGATGGGCATAGAGGCCGAACGATCCCTTGCGAACCTCGGCTTCGATCGGGATTTCATAATCGAGGACATCGAGGAGCCAGTCCAGGTCTTCGTGGATTGTTTCGCTTTCTTCCTCGGTTTCAACACCAAATTTTACGGTTGTCGGCGCCCAACCGGACAACGCAATCATTGTCCGCCAGGGCCCCTCAAGCGTCGGTGCCATAAAGCCACCGGGAGCGGCAACCGGGTGCCCGGTTCCTTCAGCCGATTCTGCTGCTGCCGAAAACGTGGCAAATAAGCCGATAAGTATCAGTGCGGCGGCAAGGCCTTTTATTAACCCTCTACATTTCATTTTAGATATCTCCTTATTTGAAGTCGGAATCAGCCCACACTACTTGGGAAAAAGGAAGGTAATGTTAAACTTGGCTGTCCACTCCGCATTCGGACCGTTGTCATCCTCCGGGTTATAATAGAACGCCCCGAACAGCTTGACCGGCATTTTGCCAAGTTTCATGACCCTTCCCACCTGGGGCCCCAATGCCCATGTCCATTTATCGGATTTAAAGTCGTATGTTTGAGGGACTTCCGGTGTGCCCACATACCAGCCTTTATCAAAGTGCATGGTAATGAAAGGCTGGATTGAAAGCTTACTTACACCCTGGCGGCCTGAGCCCGAGTCGGAGCTGGCAAAATCCCAGAGTTGAAAGGCGAATATACCCCACTGAAGTTTCGGGGTCTTCATGTTGATATAGAGAGCGGACGGTCCGGCCTGCCACTTGCCGCTCCCTACGAATTCATTGTCTCCTGCAGTAGGGATCACTAACGTCGGCCCGAATCCCACCTGCACCCCTTTAGCCTTGAGCTTCGGGGACAGCATGCCTAAAAAGGTGGTGTCGCCGAAACCGCGCTTGCGATCTACGGGACCGTTAAAATTGGGCGTGGTGATATAAGGCAGCGTCGTCCTCGTGATCAACAGAGGTACTTTCTCCCAGGGCAATTTAAAGGGAATGACCGGCTGGAGAGTAGTCACATTGGAGTAACCGTTCGAATTGTGGTTACTCCCGCTATACCCATTCTGCACCTGGAACTGAATCAGATTGGCAATCGGATTGGTGGCCGATTCAGCGAGGTTGGCGTGACCACCGGTCGGGGGCTCTGCCTTATGCGGCGACTCGTGCGG
>PVMK01126235.1_pt1 | contig 14593 bp, 17 predicted proteins | sample 1853481 | NCBI WGS metagenome assembly PVMK01 (sample SAMN08533507, study PRJNA380276) | Marine sediment metagenome, whole genome shotgun sequencing project. | reverse complement strand
ATGGAAGGGTAACGTCAGAGAACTTGAAAACGCGGTGGAACAGGCTGTTATTTTGTCCAGCAGCGAAACCATAAATTCTGATGACATATCACTTTCAGATGATAAAAGTAATACTGAACTCCGGGTATACATTCCTGACAACCGGCTTGACTACAAAGAGGTAATTCAGGAGATATCCGAACAGGCTGAAAAACGTCTCATTCAAAAAGCTTTAAAAGCAACTGGAAACAACCAGTCCAAAGCAGCAAAACTCCTTGGCATCGGAAGAAGAACCCTTATCAACAAACTCCAGAATATTTGATTCAAAATTTAATTATCCCTGACAGAAACAGCCGGCATTAACTCTACACTTATCATCTACACCCCAAACTGTGCATCAAAATGCACAACTGCGCATAGATATGCGCAACTTTTTGCTTTTTAATGCCCCGCCCTAGACCCAATAAAAAAAATATCCTCCATAATTACAATTACTTATAAATATATTTTACTATTTTTCTATCCCCGGCATTCCTCCTGCAATTTAACCTAAGCGAGAGCACAACAAAACAGGGATGTTAAAAAAAGGGGATAAAAATGAGAATACACAAAGACATATACCAGCTTCTTGGCTTAAGCGAAAAATCAACTTCAAGTTTAGTTAAAAAGATGTTTAGAAAATTTGCCAAAAGAAATCATCCTGATTTTTTTCCAGAAGATAAAATAAGAGAAGAAAAATTTAAAATAGTTACCTCTGCCTATCAGAACTGGAAAAATATTCAGAAGACCTTAGCTGAAATGAATAGAATAAAAAACAACTCTTCAGCTGAATTTCAGCCGTGGGCATTTAAATATGCAGCCAGAAAATACCAGGAGGTCATGGTCTAGCCATAATTAATACTTCGTCTCATAAAAAAAGACCGGGATGCACCTTGCCCGGTCTTTTTAATTATTTAAACACACACTCTTTCCTTTATAGACAGAACACAAACACTATAAAAACCTTCCAAAACTTGATTTTCATGTGCTAACATTAAATAATTGACCGGGATTAAAAATGATAAAAAACACTTCTCTTTTTCATTTGTTTTTCCGATAAAAATTAAATAAACTTTTTGCCATTTATTAAAATACCTGCACAAAGGAGAATAAATGAATATAAGCCTTAAAGGAAAAGTACTTATTCCTACTCTTATCCTTATTCTAATCGGAACTATTTCCACAGCAACAGTCTCTATAATAAATTCAAAAAACATGCTGAGTCAAAATATTATTGAGCAGCTCAACCAGAATGTCGGGATCAACACTGGGACATATTGAATCCTGGGCTCGACAACAGGAACCAGGACATCATCCTCTGGTCAGGAGACGTCAGCATTGTTCAGGGCGTGATTATGGCTCAGGGAAGCAGTATCTTTATAAATGAAATGAATGACAATCTCAAAAGATATAATAAGGCCAACCCGTTTTATGAAGAAATAGGCATTGCCCATAGTTCAGGTTCAATAATTACAACTTCCCTGCAAAAAACCCTTGACTCAAATATTTCAGAAAATAAAAGCATAAGCACAAAAGACTATTTTAAACAGTCCATGAAAGGTGAAACTTTCATAACCAGGGTACAGCCAAGTGAATTAACCTCAAAACCTGTTTTTATAATTTCCTCTCCCATTAAAGACATGGCAGATGAGATAATTGGGTGTTCTTTACGGTATCGTCGACCTCCACTTTTTCACGAAAAAATTTGTAGGGCCCTAGAAAGATCGGGGAAGAGGGTCTTGTCTATATTTTCAACAAAGAAGGCACAATCATTTCCCATCCTGACGATACAATGATCATGGCCGTAAACATTACAAAATATAATGCTTACGGGCAAAAGATGGTCTCCCTGGTAAACGGGCCTGATTACAGCAGAAGCTAACGAAAAAGAGGTGATGCTGGCTTTCAGAAACAGCAGGAAACTCGGCTGGACCATTGTTGCACAGGCAAGTGTCAGCGAACTCATGGGGCCGGTCAAAACCCTTTTCCGAATCAACATCCTGATTACCCTGTTAATACTTGTGGCATCAGCAATTACCATCTATTTTCTTGCATCAAAAATCAGCAACCCCATACAGAGCATCACGGCTTCTCTGAGCCTGGTGGGAGACCAGGTCTTAAACGCTTCAGCCCAAGTATCACAGTCAAGCCAGGTTTTAGCTGAAGGCGCAACAGAACAAGCATCTTCCCTCGAGGAAACATCGGCCTCTTTAGAAGAACTGGCATCAGTGGCAAATTGCAATGCTGACAATGCTCAGGAAGCAAGCAACTTGTCCAATCAGACAAGTGATGAGGCCGCTGCCGGTGCAGAGTCAATGCAGAAACTGATGAATGCAATGTCAGGGATCAATGAAAGCAGTCAGGAGGTTGCAAAGATCGCAAAAGGAATAGAGGAAATAGCGTTCCAGACAAATCTTCTTGCTTTAAATGCTGCTGTTGAGGCGGCCCGGGCCGGTGAAGCAGGGGCAGGTTTTGCAGTCGTTGCGGAAGAGGTAAGAAGTCTTGCCCAAAGATCATCAGAACAGGCAAAGACCACAAGTAAACTAATCACAGAAAGCAGGACAAGAACAGAAGAAGGCACAAAGCAGGCAACTGAAGCAAACGAATCTCTACAGTCCATCTTAACCAGCGTTAAGAAGGTAACAGGCCTGGTAAAGGAAATAACCGATGCGAGCAAGGAACAGGCCCTTGGAATTGAACAGATAAATATGGCTGTTTCAAAAATTGACCATGTGGTCCAGCAGAACTCGGCCAGCGCGGAAGAGTCCGCATCCGCCAGCGGGGAACTTTCCGGACAGGCCTACAGTATGAAGTCTCTGGTTGAAAAACTGGACACTCTGGTTCTTGGACTAAACAAAAAGTCGAGCAAAAGCATTGATGAGCCGATACAGCAAAAACCTGTGCAGCTGCCGGAGAAAAAATACACCCCTCTGCCTATATCAGATGATTCTAAAGAAAAATTAAAGCCTGAAGAAGTAATTCCATTTGATGATGACGATGATGATTTTAAAGATTTTTAGTAAGATCCGATAAATTTACTCAAAAGGAAACAGTGGGACTTACCCTTGGATGAGGAAACAAAAAAAAGAGCCGGCACCTTGACCTTTGTGCTTCAGCAGGTTTAGGTCGGGCCCTTCACCAGACTTCTGCAATGATCCCTTAAGTTGTCGGTGGCAATAAAAAATTCCCGCATGGCCATAATCCAGTAGTACATCCCCTTTTCCGTAAGCGTGATTGTTTTATCAGCCTCTTTAACAGAGGCGGACAGCTTAAGCAGCATCCTTTCAAGAGGCATGGCTTTTTCAAGTGGCTTATTGAATTTTTTTTCAAAAGCGCTTTTATCCATTGAAAGCCCAAACAGCTTCATCAGGAAATAATAGTGCATGCTTTCCTGTTTTGAAAACTTCTTCATTCCTGCCACAGGAAATTTCCCCTGCTCTATTCTCCCTATATATTCATCAATGGAGAAACTGTTTGAGTAAATACTGTCATTAAAGTATCCGAATGCCCCGCTTCCCGCTCCAACATACTTGTCATAGGAGATAATATATTCATCGATCATGGATTTTTTCCGGGAGAAGCACCATGCCGTGGATCCGGTATAGGTATCCCGCATCCTGTCAAGGATAGTAAAATAAAACTTTTTCTCCTTTTTATAGTCAACCCGGCCCACACTATTTTTTAAAGCATTTTCAACCGAGGTTGCCGCCATTAAAGGATAAAAGGTCACCTGCTCCGGCAAAAGCTCCTCAATAATATCGAGATCTTTCTTCAGATGGTCTTCTGTCTGCAGCGGAATATTAAAAATCAAATCAACATTTAAGGTGTCGAACCTGCCCACAGCACTTCTTACTTTTTCTTTGATCTCCTCCCCGCTGCCATACTTCTCATATCGCCCGATATGTTTTAGAATCCTGTTATCAAAGGTCTGTACCCCAACGCTCAGCCGGTTTATTCCGGCCCCCACGAGACGATCCATCTTTTCAGCTGTCAGGTGGTTCGGGTTGGTCTCAACAGAGATCTCTTTAATTTTAAAAAGGCTTTTCGCCAGACCAATGGTCTCAATCAGCCGGTCAATGGCGATGGTAGGGGTCCCGCCGCCGATGTACATCCCGCTGAAATCATATCCGTGCCCCTGATACATCTTCAGCTCTTTTTGAAGGGCATTAAAATATTTGTCAGCAATATTTTTATTGTACTCATACCGGTGGAATGAACAGTAAGGACAAAGTGTTTCACAAAAAGGGATGTGCACGTAAAGCAGATAATCATCCAAATCATCCTCTGCTCTTACGGGGACATCAAACAATCCGGTCTGGTCAAATTCGATGGCCGCCCGCATTCTCTTCCGGTAAAACCGGTTCAGTATCGGTTCAACAATATACATTTGATAAACAGCTCCTTATTTTCTTAATACAGCCTGTCTGATAAAAAAGTCTTTGTTCTTAAATAAAATATCCATCACCCTTAGAGAAACCTTATACGGGAATAGTTGGTAGGTGTAAAGATCTTTATTGGCTTTATTAATACGCTTGATCCCGAAAAAGTTTTTACTTTGCAGAAAAAACGAGGTGAGGATCTTTCCGGCTTCTTCCATCGGAATCGGATTTTTTAAGGTTAGACAATACATATCCTGATCACTTTCCACTCTCAAGGGAACATCCTTTGGATGCCAGTCTGAAACAGCTGTATTTTTAAGCTGCTCAATATTAATATCAGCAAGCAATAACTGTTTAATAAAGTTTACCCACCGTGCGAGTCTTAAAAGAGTAACAAGATCAAGCCTTGAAAATCCTTCTGTCTCCACCGGAAAAAGGCTTGAACGGAGCATGGAATAATCCTCACCAAGAGCGTAACCGTTTTCTTCCATCTCCTGATAAACTTTTGTTCCGGGACTGGGATAAAATATGCTTGGCCCGATAAAAGTGTCTTTTTCTGCCAGATACAAAATAGAAGAAACCATATCTTCAAGACGATGACCGGGTATCCCCAGAATAATATAGGTGTTCACCGGAAAACCAAGTCTTGCCGCCTGTTTTAAAACAGTTTCCGCATGAGAAAGGTCTACCGGCCTGTTCATCTCTCTGTTTAAATCTTTTGAACTGCTGCCAAGGGCCAGGTCGAGATGTTTAAACCCGGCTCTTTTCATTTTGCAAAGCAGTTCTTCTGTGAGTGAAAAGATCGATAAGCCGTTCATCGCATAAAGGTCAATTGCCTGCTCTCCGAACTCTTCAATTATCAAGTCAAGGATCTTCTCCGCACGGGAAGGGTCAAGGGTAAAATTATCGTCTTCTATATCAAAAGCTGTAATATCATAGTCCTTAACACATGCTTTCATTTCTGCGATCACATTTTCAGGAGAACGTGTTCGAAAACCTGTTCCCATGGTGCTTGCAACCGAGCAGTATGAACAGCCCTGGGGACAGCCTCGGCTGGTTAACAGCATGGTACATTTTCTCTGTCTGATTTTGTAAGCTTGTGTATCCAGTAAATTTCTCGCTGGAAAAGAAATACTGTCAATATCGGAAATATAGTTTTTTAAAGGATTAATCCTGATGCCGGCGTCTTTCCTGTATCCCACACCCTCCAGTTCAGAGACGCTTTTTTCTTCTGCAATTGCCTCAACCAGATCTGCAAAGGTCCTTTCAGCTTCTCCGATCACTACGTAATCAACACATTCACTTTTAAGCACCGCTTTTGGCAGTACACTTGCGTGCGCCCCCCCAAACACCACCGGGATGTCTGAATTCACCGCCTTTACCGCTTCAGCCGTGCTGATGGATTCTGAAACATAAGGGGTAAACTGACAGGAGATACCAACCAGATCAGGAGCTGTTTTTTTGACATGTAATGAAATTTCATCAAAGGAAAGACCAAAATGGTAAAAGCCTGAATAGAGTCTGAAAGGGCTAAGGTCTCCTTCCGGGAAAAACTCTTTAATATATGAAAATTTTTCAGGAAGAGGAATTTTTTTTCTCCGCCCCCTTACCTGACAGTCCAGTATTTCAACTTCGTGATTTTTTTCTGCTAGAACAGCTGCAAGACTGGCAAGGCCAATAGGCTGTGTCCTGATGGGTGTCTGGTAAAAGTCTCGCACAGGAGGCTGGATAAGAAGAATCTTCATTTTTCTAATTGTATATTATCATAAACAAACTGAACACCGGACATATTCAATTTAATGTACGAACTGTTGACTATAGGTTTCGTTAAGAGTGCTATTGGTTATATATACCTGTAGGCTTCAATTCTGTTCGTCCATTTATGAAGCGATCCCAGAACGCTTTACTGTAAAAACTATCTATATCTGTAGCTTTAGTGTCCCAAGATGCTAACGTTAACAAGAGGAATACTTTATACACATATTCTCGAACACTTCTGAAGTACAACACAGGCTCCATCCAAGTTATTGGCCCATCTCCATCTGGAGGTGTATCATTGTAAACATATAGCCCACTATCCGTTTGTTCATAATGGACAATAATTTTATGCCGAAGCCATTTTAATCTTTTTGCTTGAACATTATCCAACAAATTGGACTCTCTATCAATACTGTCCCATTCTCTATTAATTAAATTTATCTGGTCCTCAATATAGTGTTTCTTCAATATCTCTACTTGATATTTTTTTCATCTTCAGAAATGTCTCCGCTAAATGATATCTCTAAGCATTCAGTATCAGAATAATAAGCTTTGAGAGCATCCAAAGCGAAATTATCTCTTCTTAGTTCTTTGAGAATAGATCGCACGCTACCTGTTCTGTTGTCATCATCAAATACACACCCCCATAGATCTACAATTAACACTCTAAATAATTGTAGCCTCAATGTTTGAACTACATGTGCCTCGTACGTGTGGTTGATAGAATTGTTTAGACGGTCATTGTCAATCAACTCACAAAATACCAGTTGGGATCTTTCAGCTAATTCGAAACGTCTTTGAAGCTCATACGCAACACTTATTAACCTTCTGGCAATCTCTTGCTTTTCTGGGTCAATCGAATTGCCAAAAATTTCTCTATTGGGTTCCATTCTTGCACTAAAAGACATTCCCCTTTTCTCCACACAAAGTTTTTAGTCGGTATGTGCCATAGCCTAAAACTTCAGAGCACTTCAAAAGTGAAGCTCTCCGAAACAGCATAGGGCATCACTTGTCCCAGTTATTTTTCCAGTATTCGTGTACCCATGACCATTCGGGGATCATCTGCGTCATGAACTTCATAATTTCAAATGCCTGTTCCCGTTCTTCGGTCTGATCTGCAAAGGACTGTTTTGTTTTGATGGCCTGGACCATAAGGCGGCCCATATCGGCGGCTTCCTGCGTAAGTTTTTCTTTTTCGTCGTCATCTTCCAGCTGAGCACGTACTGCACCCAAGCTGCCTAAAAGCCACATGCCATTACTCCTCATGACTTTTAAAAGATACTCTTCAACCTCGGCAGGGTCAGAGCCTCCGGAAGTTACCAGAGCAGCGCCATATTTGCCGTTAAGAAGCTGACAATGCAGCAGCAGATTGCTGCGATCTAAAAGAGCCTTCATTTGGGGAGTTACGTTGAAGGTAAAATTAGGTGTTGCCAACACTATACCGTCAGACTCTAAATACGAACGCTTTATTTGGTCAAAATCATCTTTCTGAACACATTCTCCGGTTTTGTGACAGTTGTTTTGGCAGCTATTACAGGGATTGATTTTCAGCTTGTTAAGCTCAAAGACCTCTGTGTCAGCTCCGGCCTCTTCCGCAGCCGCAAGCAGGGGCTTTAACAATCGTGCCGTATATCCTTTCATTCCTTTGGGGCTAGCAATAATTGCAGTGATCTTCATAGTTGTCGTCCTTTGTCTCGGGTTCGTGGTTTGGGTGATCTTGATATTTTATCAATCACTAAATGTGATGCTCCCCGCCTACAAGGCGGGGCATCCCGGTAATTAAGATTGATTTATTGGATTGTATCGCTCGACCCCGTCCAAAAGGACGGGCTTCCGCGAAACACTCCGGCCAACAGTTGCAATAATACCTTTAATTATTACAGTGCTGAAAAAAGCATGGTACTTTTAGTTATATGAAAAGATGATCAGTATGTGATTGAAAAGGAATCAAACTCTCCGGTAAAAGGTTCTTCTTTAACCTCAACTTTTGTCACGGAAGAATATGCCGGCCCCTGATGACACCAGAACACAGCCCTTTCCACATCTTCTTTTTTTCCCTCAAAAAGCGCTTCTACTCTTCCGTCATAAAGGTTTTTTACCCAGCCTTTGATATGTAGTTATTGGCTGTTTTTTGAGTCTCCGCACGAAAGAATATACCCTGGACTCTTCCCTCTATAAAAACATGCATCCGTTTGTCAGCCATATCATCAGCCCTCCAACATCCGGGCAACAGCACTTACCTTTGCCCTAAGGTTAAGCATGAATGGATCACGGTTCTGCATATGCTCACCTTTACTGTCATATTCTTCTGTGGTTATCCGTTCCACAACCTTTTCCTGCTCACCATCATATTCATTAAGATAGTTGTCGATCATATCTCTGTATTCATTTACCGCACCAATTGCCTCTGAAATAAAAAGGATTATATCCTCTCCAATTAGAATCCCGTTATGGGCAATACAGAGAACTTTCGGTTTAAGCCCTGCTATTTTTTTTAATGACGACAGATAGTCTTCAAAGCTGGTGAGAAAAGGCGTATGGATGAATGTACCTTCGGCAACACCTGCTGACTCACCACAAAAAAGCACTCCCTTTTCAGGGAAGAAATAACTCAGACAGTCTCGGGTATGACCCGGGGTTTCAAATATCCGGCAGGAATCATTCCCCAGCTTAAGGACACCCCCTTCCTTAAGTCTATAGTCAACCTCAAAAGCTTCAAAACTTACATCTTCGCCTTTAAGCTCATCCTTCATCTCTTTTTCATACTCCTGATTAAGCTTCTCCATCAGCTCAACCGCATTGGGACGCAGAATCACATCTGCGGCCTTTTCACTTGCCGCGATTTTTATGCCGGGAATATTTCTTAACAAATATGGCGCTGCGCCGCAGTGGTCAAAATGAGAATGGGTAAGTGCAAGAATAAGAGAGGAAGGATCTTTCAGGTTCTGCCTTATTTTTTCAAGGTAAAGTGGCCCGAATGCCGACACCCCCGGATCAAACAGAACAGGTTTCTCCCCGCAATACAAAAATGCCGGGACATGACCGTTTCCCAGCATCAAAATATTTTCAAATTTGTCTTTAAAATTAAATTCTTTTTTCATGATTCATTAATAATATATTCCATCTCATCACCGAATCTTCCAGACCATGAGCGTGGCGGTCTGGCAACCCATTTCATGGTCTCATCCTTTACCGGGTGTGAAAATGACAGGAAAAAACAATGAAGCGCCAGATTTTTTCCATCCAGCTCTCTTTTTGCCCCATATTTAAAATCGCCAAGAATCGGAAAACCCATATGGGAAAGCTGTGCCCTTATCTGGTGGGGACGACCTGTCTTTAAAAGCACCTCAACCAGGGTCACACCGCTTTTCCATGCCACAGCTTTCCATGAAAGTTCGGCATACTGGGCAGAAGGCGTATTTTTTGAGGTTACCCGAACCTTCTTATCTCTTTTAACCAGATAGTTTTTACATACACCTTCTCCCTCACAGTCACCTTCAACCATTGCAAAATAGCGTTTTTTAGGCAAATTATCTCGGTACTGGGCTGAAAGCCTTGAGGCCGCTTTTGAGGTCCTGGCAAGAACCATCACCCCTGAAGCAGGCCTGTCAAGCCGATGGACCAGACCCACAAACACATTCCCGGGCTTATTGAACTTTTTCTTAAGATGCTCCTTTGCCAAAGTCACCAGATCAATATCTCCGGTTTCATCTGCCTGGGCAAGAAGCCCCTGCTGCTTGTTAACAACCAGCAGATGATTATCCATATAGATCACATCAAGCTTCATATTTTTTTATTTAGCCTTCTTTTTAGCTAGACGACTGATAAGTTTTTTCGGCTTTATAATGAAAGCGCTCATGCGTTGCTTCACCGATTTTTTCAACTTCATCTCAGGCCTTATATCCGGAAGATTTTCATAAAAGCATTTAGCAGTATGTTCTTTTTCTGTTTTCACAGTTATTTCCCTGACTATTCCAACCTTAAGTTGTCCGCTCACAGCAGGTCTCCTGTCATTTTATGGTTATAAAAACTAAATTCTATTTAAATATATAAGTTTAATCAGAGTGATTACCAATGTCAAGAATCTAAAAAAACAAAGCGCAGAACATTGCCATGCTCTGCGCAAAATAACTACAAATTAAAAAGATAATGTTCTTCCTGAGCAACAACAATTTCAGGAACTTTCGATTTCATCAAGAACCTTCTGGACCTTTGATCTTATCTTGAACGTACTTACAAGAACCACAATAAAAGTTACAGCCAGACAAACAGCGGTGACCTCTAGACCGGTTTTTTCAAGGATGAACATCAGCAAAATTGTTGCGACTATATTATAGACCCTTTTAATGACTTTTGGCTTTCTCCACATGTACATGGCAGAATGACCAAGAAGCACTGATCTGTCTTCTGAACCCAGTATCTTATAGCAAATTTTTAATATGAAAAAGACAGGAATAGCAAAATAGAGTGTCCAGGCAATACCTCCCAGGAAAAATTTCATTGTTTTCAGATATTCATAATTAGCGCTGGCAAGCAATACCACCACAAAAAACGGGATTAAAAACAAAAGTAAATTGGCATATTCTCTTTGCTGTTTATATTCTCCTTCCAGCCAGACGTTTTTTACTTCCTGTTCACATTTCTGTGACAGATGTAGTGTAGCAAGTAGGCTCTTTTCTCGTTCTGAAAAATCCCTCATTTTTCCCCCTTTTCTGCATATTAAGACTTTTGTTTAATCTAAATATCGTATCTATTCTTTGACTTCTTATGTTTAATACTAATAAACAACTTGTAATTCAATGATTATTTTATTTTTTAGTAAAAAACATATTTATTTTTTCATCCTAATTCCCACCAATAATGATTTTTTAGCTAAAGAGTATAAAAAATAATTGTTGTGCAATGATAACTATCTTAAATTGCCAGGTCCAACCCCGCTTCACTATTACCACATATTATATTCTTAGCCTTTTCAATATGCGTCAACATAATATAATATATATGTTGACATTTCTTTATTCCTAGGTTTAATTCAAGCTATATTTAATGTATTGAAAGTTCATTAATATTATATTGGCATATCATGATTAATTCGTTAAAAAGTGTTATCATTTTAACTATTTTCATCGTTCTGTTTCCCCCGGTAAATGGATGGGGTAAAAAACAGGCATGTCTTTTCCATGCAGGCGATATTTTCCCTTCTTATATTTTCTCTTCCCGGCTGACCCCTGAAGATCTCAACTATCTTGGACTTACACGAAGCCTTAAGCACTACCTTGGATTTGAGGAGACCTCCACCTTTACCCTTATGGATATTCAGGCTGAACTGATTATTGTCGAAGTTATTAATGTGTACTGCACCTCGTGCCAGGCCCAGGCCCCGGTAATGAACAAAGTATATAAACTTATCCAGCAAGAAGAAAGCCTCAGGGGAAAAAGTTAAACTTATTTCTATATGCTCAGGAAATAACCTCAATGAGACAAACACCTTTAAGAAAAAGTATTCTATTCCATTTCCCATGATACCCGACCCGAAGTTCGATGCCTATGAAGCAATCGGCGACCCCTGTGGAACACCGTTTATTCTGTTGGTAAGAAAAAACATGGATAAGGGAATTATCACCTGGTCCCATATAGGTCTTGTCAGCAGTCCTTTGTACTTTGTTCAGGAAACCTGGGATGCGCTAAAGACGGACATTAAAGATATTGCCGCAAAAGCCGATGAGAAACGCTCCCGCGTGCTTGCCGTACAAAAACCAAAACCATTCCTAACCGACGAGGAACTGAAAAAAAGGATTCGTGAAAGAATGGAATCGCTGTTATTTAAATTAAACAGCCTGGAAAGGGTATATCTTAACAAAAACAAGGATATCTTTATCGGACAGATTAAAGCAGAAGGAGTTGATAAGACCTTATTCTTTAAACTCATCAGCCGAAATCCTGTATGCGACGTATGCCATGCTGTTCATTTTATTATTGCCTTTGACGATACAGGTACAGTCATTGATTTTATTCCGCTCAATATAACAAAATACGGCAACATCCCCTGGAACAAGAGAGAAATCGAAAAAACCTTGAGAATTTTGCTGGGAAAATCAGTTTTAAAGCCAATTGAGTTTAATCCTCAGGTGGATGCAGTATCAAAGGCAACCATGTCATCTGCTCTAATTTTTAATGCAGTTGAAAAAATTGGGAAAGATTATTTTGAGTTACAAACGGCAGGCTACATAAAAGAGTAATCGACACTGTTTTCGGTACGAACGGAGACATGAGCATACTGACAAACCTCTCATTTATTTTACCCATTTTCAACAGCATTTTGAATACTTTTGCACGAAACACAGTTTTTCCATTGTCTACCTACCTTTGGCCCAGGCAAAACCTGCCTGATTGAAAAAACGACATGTGGAGCAACGACAGCAGCGAAAAACCCATTTGCGTTGCACCTGGGTGGAACGTTCCCCTGATTGCCAGTAGCGGGATTATCGGAGATCCGGAGTTGAGAAGGATATTTCCACTGTTGTTAAACAACAGCTTATGATTTTCCTTTTTCAAAAACTCCTGGTTTGTACCAACATAAAAAAACAATGGGAAAACGCTCTCAAGATTTATCGACGCAGCAGACTGCACACTGTTTCTCGAGGCGTCCGATGCGTGCCCTCCGTTATTGCAATCCTGTCTGTATTCACCGGCAGATATCATTCTGACAGAAAATAATTCACGATGCATTTTCTCATCTCCATCACATGAGCTCTGTGAAGCACGCGCCTCGGGTGTGTAAATAATAAGCACTCCAAGAAATATCAGCCAAAAAAGATGGGCAGGAAATACAATACGCAAGAAAAAGGATGTCCAACAAAATTTTTGCATTACAGCACCTCCTGTAGTTTATAATTTTCAATATATTCCGTGCAAGACTCAGCCCATAGGAAGTGCTTCATCTGCCCGGCAGCTTTGCGTCCCGCACTTTCGTGCGGTTTGCCTTTTTCAGGAACTATTGACACTATATAATTTGCTCATTTATTCATGCCATTAGGGAGACCCCTTATGGCAAACGTTCTGCCTGATTTAATTATTGCTTTATTTTTTAATTGCCGCCAGCGAAGTATTTACAATTATTTTGTGTAATATTAACCTTTTTGACAGTAGAATTGCTTATTGTTAAATTCTTAAAAAAATACTATAATAAAAGATATGTACTTGCAAACCGTGCTGGCTCAACAAATCTTCAAAATTTACTAAACCGATACACAATTTAAAATAAATGCGCCATGCTTAAAAATATTCCATTATTTTCCTGTCTTAGTGAATCGGATCTGGCCGATATTGAAAAGGTTGCGGTAAGAAAAACGTTCCCGAAAAACACCATCTTATTAAGCGAAGGCGATAGCACAGACGCTCTATATGTAATCTGTGAAGGCAAGGTCAAAGTGACTATTGATGACAATGAAGGCAAAGAGATAATCCTGTCCATGCTCGGGCCGGGTGAATACTTTGGGGAAATGGCCCTTCTGGATGATGAGCCCCGATCAGCAAGCGTCACGACAAAAGAAACCACCCAGATGTTAATCATTTCTAAAAATGATTTCATGGATATTCTTTCATCAAAACAGTTTGCTTTTAATCTTTTGAAAGATTTAACAAAGAGACTTCGGGAGGCAAACAAAAAAATTGAGAGTCTTGCTCTTCTTGATGTATACGGTCGTGTAGCCAGAATACTTAACCAGTTCGCAAAATCTCAGGAAGGGAAAATGGTAATTGAAGAGAAACTGACCCATCAGGAGATTGCAAACATGATAGGATCTTCACGTGAAATGGTCAGTCTTATACTAAAAGAATTGTCAAACGGCGGATACATAACCATAGACAAAAAACAGATCACGATCAACAGAAAACTTCCCTATTCCTGGTAGACTTTTCGCGGTTCTCATCGTAACAGCATCACATAACATAAAATCCTTACTTTTACGCCCCCCAGGTGATGCACCCCTCCGCCGCAATTTGTTTTCTCGGCATCTTTTGGTACATATAATATATTGTTGCCTGAAGTATCTCTGTGAAAAGGCAAACTCACAAATGATAAGAAGTTGCTTTTTATAGCTTTGCCGGTTATTTTCAGTTTTATATTTTTAGTTCCTTTTTTGACTTTCCCAACACTTTTAATTGCACCCTAAGCAAAAAAATAGAATTTCTTTTTTTAATTGAATAATGTATGCTTTAGACGTTAACCAAATGTCAAAGCTTATATTTTGTCCTTTGCATGCTGGACATCAAAGCTCTGTGGCTGGTTTATAATTAATGGAGGACATTAATCGAATGTTTTGGCCCAAAAATAGACGAAGATATTTCAGAGCTGTACCTGAAGCGGAACATCCCATTCACCTTGATATCAACGGTGAAAATTTTATAGAAATTCTTACTGCAGTCAGCATAAGTCA
>PVMK01123301.1_pt1 | contig 14593 bp, 17 predicted proteins | sample 1853481 | NCBI WGS metagenome assembly PVMK01 (sample SAMN08533507, study PRJNA380276) | Marine sediment metagenome, whole genome shotgun sequencing project. | reverse complement strand
TGATGTCGATGGGTGCAAAGAAGGCGGATTTGGTTTTAAAATTAAACTTCCCTTTGGTTTTCAAGGTCAATCGGTCTTCGCGCAGCGTTTTTTGTCCATCGTGATAACGGAAATTACGGGTATCGATCTGCGCGCTGTTTAGCACCAGTCTTTGGGCATCCATCGATGCGCTGATTCGAATATGCGAGTTACCCGCCAGCCGGATACTATTGGAAAGTTTGTTGAAATTTCGTAACAGATTCGAAATCTGCTGCAAATTAAAGTTGGCGTCGATGGACAGATTGTCGGCTGTGGGTAAATTTTCCCCGGGATCTAACTGAAAGCGGGTGGCGCTGAATTTTCCTCGGGCCACCGATGACTGAATGGTTAAATTCGGCTTCTGAAATTCACTGGTGGTTAAACGCTCGCCTTTTCGAACGGTGGTAGTTAAATCGGCTTTGACATCCTGCTTTGGAAGGATGGGACCTCCGTTACGCTTCAAAGTCAGATTACGAATATCCAGATTTAATGATACGGCATTTAAATTGGGCGCGGTTTCATTGACCTGAAGCTTGGCAAACAGTTTGCCGGAACCGTCCCATTCCTGGATGTCGACAAATTTCTTTAATTCTCTGAGAGCTGCAGCCAGGTCCGCTGAAAGCGTTACCCGCATATTGCCAAGATCTCCCTGGCCGTCTCCATTTAAAAAAGAGGAGCGCAGCGATAAGTTGTCAATCCGGATTCCCAGAGCGCTTTTTTTCCCGCTGGCTTTTATCGACATCGGCTGATTCCAGGCGATGGGTTTGCCTTTGCGGATACCTTTTAACCGATTGACTCGAGCAGTGCTTTCAAATGCGGTGACTTCTTCTGTCGATTTGACGCTGACAGACAATGCCAGTTGGCCCTCAGACAGTGTCGTATCTTCGCGCAGCTTCAAGGTGTGGGGCAGCTGGGAAAAAACTTCAGCCAGGTTGATATCGGCTGAACCTTGAAATTGTTTCTGGCCCCGGCCGGCAACGCTTCCCTGGGCGGATCCGTTCGCCAGAGAGGACTGTAAACTCAATTGTTTTAAAGAAAGGACACCCTGGCTTATGGTGGCGTTTATTTCTGCAGATATTCCTTTAATCCGGGGATGATCTGCACCCAGCGGCCCGCCCCACAGCTCCAGTTGATTCAGAGACAACTTTCCCTTGAAGTCCAGGGCTTTAGCTGAGCTGCCCTGCAAGGTAAGATCGGCGTTTAAACGCCCTTTGCCTGACGGATAATCACCCCGGGAAGCGAGTATCGCCAGAACCTCTTCAAGTTCCCAGTTTGTGATTTTCAAGCGGGCATCGGATTGAATCGCCTTCAGATCAAGTGGATTATCCGGCGAAAGGGTCAGGGTGCCTTCGCCGGAAAAGCGGCCGACGGTGTCGCCCGATGTCAGAAAAACACGGTAAGCGATGGGTTTTTCGATATCCGATATATCCAGAAAAAGATCCAGATCTTTGACGACAATTTGTTCGCTGCGATCCGGTTTTATTGTGCGGATGGATCCATCGGTAATTTTAAGTATACCGGAAAAGGCCGGAAACCCGGCTGGTTGGGGGGGGTCCGTTTTTTCCGGTGAATCAGACGGTTGTTTGTCCGAGAGATAAAAAACCACATCCGGCTTAACGATTTCGATTCCACCCAGATTGCCGGCATCGGCTATCAGTTGAACCAGCCCGCGATATCCCTTTAACGCGGCGACTTCCACATAAAGGTTTTCCTGTCGATGGTCGTAGATGATGCCTTTGGCTTCAATGCCGCTAAACCATTTAAAGGTCCATTCTGCGACCTGCAATTGCCCGGGTAAATGCCGGTTGACTTCTGCCAGGATGCGGGGCTTCAGCAGGTTGCTGGATAAGATTGCGGGCAAAAACACCAGTCCGCTAAAAATCACAAAAAATAAGGCAATCACCGTTCCAAGCAAAACCGATTTTGTTTTCATTTTGCTCACTCAGAGATCATTTACTCAGATCTCCGTCCTTTTAATTACAACTTTCTGATTATCGGTGAGGTAGATCCGGATTATTAACAAGATAATACATAACGCTGATAATCAAAATAGAACCTATCTCAAATTTGAAAACCGACATGTTACAAGTTAGGGGCTTCGCCCCAATTGGCCTCCGGCCCGTTGGGCCTACGCCCCCAAGTGGAATGGTGGAATACTGGAATATTGGAAAAATGGGTCTTGGCCTCCGGCCCATAGAGCCTACGGCTCGGAGAGGATACTGCAATATTGGGTAAATGGCAAAATTCGGCTTGACGATAACGTTTAGAATGGATTATATTCTTTGAAAACCCACTATTCCATCGTTCCACTATCCCATTATTCCCTGGCCCAGACCTTATTTACAGAAATTGCATATTGAGACTCAAGCATCGCAATTCTAAACCGAACCCAGCGCTAACCGGACACATCGCACCAGGACGGGCCATGATTGAGGCAAAAACTCACGCCTAAAAAAATACACTGTATTTTCATTTAGTTATGGAAATTCCAAGATGTATAATTAGTATATTATCTGTCAGGTTGACAATTGAAAAGCGGGTTACCGAAGGATAAATGCCGTAAGGATTAACATGGTTTTGTTTTTTCTCATATTTTTTGCCGTTTCCGGTCTGCTGGCAACTTACATCAGCTGGCGGCTTTTTAGCAAAGCCGCCTTCAGGCGCCGCTGGAAGATTGCGATTGCACTGGGGGTCGTCGTTACGCTTTTTATGCCCGTTTTGGCGATTATGCTCCGCAGATCCGGATTTGACAACCTGGGTATCCATCTCCTTACCTGGATTGGATACCTGGGGGTGGGTTTTCTGAGTTTTATATTTTCCTATTTGGTTATTCGAGACTTGGTGTGGGTGCCGTTTGCCGGATTAAAAATGATTAAGGCGCGCATATCGAAACCGGCCCCAAGCGCGGCAGGATCCCGCCAAATCGACAATCCTTCCCGCAGGGGTTTCATTGTTAATTCAATGAATTACGGGATTATGGCTGCCGCGGCCTTGTCCACCGGTTATGGTATAGCGGAAGCCAAACAGACGCCTCGGGTGAAAAGCGTGCCGATAAAAATCGACCATTTGCCGCCGGAACTGGAAGGTTTCAGAATCGTCCAGATCACCGACATCCATGTCAGCCCCACTTTTCGACGCGCTTCCGTGGAAGAAATCGTGGCGCTGGTGAACACGCTCGATGCCGATATCGTTGTCTTAACCGGCGATCTGGTGGATGGTTTTGTCAATCAGCTTGGATATGATGTGGCGCCCTTGAAGCAGATCTCATCGGGTTCCGGGAATTTTTTTGTTACCGGCAATCACGAATATTATTCCGGTGTGATAGAATGGATCGAGGAAGTAAAGCGTCTGGGATTCACCGTGTTGTTGAATGAACACGTCGTTATTACCCGCGGCCAGGCCAGACTGCTGCTGGCGGGTGTGACCGACTATCGCGGCGGTAATTTTTTGCCCAGTCACCGTTCGGATCCCCCAAAAGGCCTTAAATGGCGCGTTACCGGCAGACGCTAAAATTCTTTTAGCCCACCAGCCGAAAAACATTTTTGATGCCGCCCAAGCCGGATACGATTTGCAGATTTCGGGACATACCCACGGCGGCCAGTTTTTCCCATGGAACCTGCTGGTGGGTTTTGTCCAGCCTTATGTATCCGGTTTGCACACCCATCAAAACACACAGATTTATGTCAGCCGGGGTACCGGTTACTGGGGCCCCCCGGTGCGTGTGGGCGCTCCCTCCGAAATCACATTAATCAAATTGGTTGCGGGTTAGAACCCAAAAGGCATCGGCACCGTAACCGCACTTAAAGATCTGCTTTACCCTTTGGCTTGCCAACTACAAACACCGAACAGGGGGCATTACGGATGACCTGTGCGGTTATATTTTCTTTGAAAAAGCGCACCCATCCCTGGCGGTCTTGCGAAGCCATCACGATGATATCCACATTGAACTCTATGGCCTTTTCAACGATTACCCGATGAATCGGTATGCCGGTAACCTGGATTTCTTCTACTACAATAGAATCTTTAAGCTTTGAAGGAATCACTTTGGCAAGCTCGGTCTGCTCTTTTATAATCCGGTGTTTCTGGACGTCTTCTAAGGATCCGGCCACGATGCGGCCGTGAACCGGAAAGGGTTCCTTGACATGCAGCACATAGAGCCTGGCCTTATGTGTCTGAGCGAGCGATGCAGCATAATTGGCGGCATACAATGAACCTTCCGAAAAATCCACCGGGACCAGGATGTTTTCAATCTTTATCATTGGGCTTTTTTCGAATTAGAATTTTTAATTGACGATTTGGGTTGGAGGTGTCAATTTTAAATTACGCGGTTATCTGGAAAGTTCCAGTTGCATACGTCCGCTAGTTATCTCACCACGAAGATCACGAAGGCAGCATATAATGAATTTACAACCGCCTTGTTATCTTCGTGCCCTTCGTGGTTGAAACAGCATAACTTGGGCTTTCTGCATATCCGTATTAAATTAAGCTGAATCCTTTATGAAGGTCTGATCATCCATGAAAAAAGAGGACATCAAAAAACTCGCTGAAAATAAAAATTTGATTTCCGGGATTTACAACTATTGCGATCGATGGTGTGAACGCTGCGCGTTTACCTCGCGCTGCATGAATTTCGCCATGACTCGGGAGCAAGATACCGATCCTGAAGCGAGTGATATAACCAATGAAAAGTTTTGGCAAAGCCTTTCTGAAATTTTTAAAGCCACGCGCGAAATGCTGGAAGAATCCGCCGAGGAGCTGGGGATTGACCTTGATTCGATCGACTTTGAGGAAACATCCCGTGATGAAGGCATCAAAGATAAAATTGTTAAAAATCATGAATGCTGCCGGGCCGCCAAAAAATACTATGAAATGGTGGATAAATTTTTTGAATCGGAATATATCCCTTCGCTGCAGGTTGTCGATAAAGTGCAGGTGCAGAATGCCGCCGAACCAAAAAAAAGCGACGGTCCGGACGGACCGGCCACGCTTGATGAAATGGTAGAAATCATTTACTGGTACCATCATTTTATTTACGTCAAGCTGATGCGATCCGTGCGGGGGACGCTGGGCAATTCTCCGGAAGTATTGGAAGAGTTTCCTAAAGATTCAGACGGCTCTGCAAAAGTGGCTTTAATTGCCATTGACCGTTCCATGGCCGCCTGGGGACATATGCACACCTTTTTCCCGTCTCACCGGGACGAGATTCTTACGATCATCGTGCACCTCGACCGCTTGCGCAACCGGGTGGAGAAAATTTTTCCGCAAGCCCGCAATTTTATCCGGCCGGGATTCGATGAAACAAATCCCAGCAGATAGCATGCGGTTACGTCTTTTTTATTGATGAACATCACTTGCAGGACCCTGTAAATCATAAAAATCTGTTTGAATTAAGATAGTTATCTGCTATACTACGACCATGGATATAATCAAATCACCCAGCATAAATAAAGCTTCCCTTACGATCGTGTCGGGTTTTGATGAAGCAACCGATAAGGCATACTGGCATTCAAAATCCCCCATCCAGCGCCTCGAAGCGATCGAATTGATGAGACAAATCATTTATGGCTACGACCCGTCTTCCGATAGACTTCAAAGAATTCTTGCATTGATTCATTTGATGATGTCCCGGTGAATGTCATCAGCTTGAAGCACTTGAAACTTAATAAAAAAGCTGCTGGCCGGCACAAAGATCTGGATGATTTGGAGAACCTGCCTTAAAAGAACTGCCCCACTTCTAACTGACTGCCTATAAGGCGGGGCTAATACGACTTGCTTGGGGCGGCGAAGCTCAGCCAGAGCGAAGACGTGTCGTTTTCCGGCCTGAATCGTCCTCCAGAGGCCATGAACTGTCGTTTTCCGGCTTAAGCTGTCAAGCGGTTTATGTTGTTTTTCAACACGCGAAAGCTGAGCCTTCAGGTCAACGTAAATGGATGACGGCAGAGTTGTAAGGCGGTCCTTTTCACCCTAACTTCAAGTATCGAATTGCCCTTGTTATGGAAGGCAGTTGTGTGCTTCGTTATGATAACGAGCCAGGCAAGGGTGATCACAAGCATGTAGGCGGGGATGAAATCCCATACGTTTTTACCACACCACAAGCATTGCTAAAAGATTTCTGGAACGATGTGGACAACTGGAGATTTTAACATGCGTACTGTAATATTGGGAATTTCTTCCCGTGATAAAAGCAACAAACGGTTGATTGGAGCTTTATACCGCTTTTCATAATAATGTTCCGAATTACGGAATTGCGGCATAAGTGGTTATAGAAAAAAACGTTTGAATAACGGAACGTTTTTTTGACAACCACTATAGAGGGAAAACCGCAAGGAACATTCATCAGCTTTGAGTCGCCTAAGCTTCTTTTCAAGGTGCTTTCAGGTAATCGATGGGATCTGCTCAAAGTTATGACAGGCGCAGGACCAATATCAATTCGTGAGGCAGCGCGTCTTCTGGGCAGAGACGGAAAAGCAGTACATAGTGATGTGCACATGCTTTTGAATGTTGGAATATTGCAAAAGACCGATAAAGGTCAAATCGAATTTCCCTTTGATGCTGTGCATGTGGATTTCATGCTGGAAGCGGCTTGATAGTCTTGAGCTAACAATAGGATTCAAGCTGACACAAAAAGCCGGTGCGGTTTTGTGCCAATTCGGAATGTCTTGGCTGGCTTTTTGTGCAGCTGATCCTGGACGTTAGCTTAAAATATAAGACCTGGAAAGCCACTATTTCTTGGAGATAGACAAACGCTTTCGGCTTGGTAGCACAGTCCTCGATCCGCAGATTCAACGGAACAATCCAAGTAAATGATCGAAAATTTAGCTGGCTTAATCAAGTGAGTATATGAAGCATTATAAACCAAAAATGGGAAAATTGATGAGACAATTCATATCTTACCTTATATGCAGTTTAATCATCACTCAATTGATAGGATGTACCTCAATGACCGAGACACAAAAAGAAAGAGAAGCGCGAATTCAGTCTTCTCCCCAATCTCAAAATGGTACGTTTGTCAATCCTAATGGGGTCTCTGCTAAACTGTTTTCACAAGAAACCTGGGAAGTCACAAAAGAATATATCTTCGGTAAACGAATCGACCCTAAGCCACTAATCGACCTCCCCATTCATCGATTGCATCCGAAACAATGGGAAAATCATCAGGCAGGGCAATTTTTTTTTCTTGGATAGGACATTCCAGCATTTTAATTTCGATGGAAAACCAACGAATTTTAGTTGATCCAGTACTGGAACAACGCGCCTCCCCTTTTTCCTGGATTGGCCCCAAGCGGTTTCATCCGTCTCCGTTCACAGCAGAGGAACTTCCAGACGTCGATGTCGTCTTGATCACCCATGACCATTATGATCATTTGGAAAAATCAACGCTTGTTACGATTAATGAAAAGGTCGACCGTTTTATCGTACCGTTAGGCATTGGCACACTATTAGAGGATTGGGGAATAAATCCCTCTAAAATCACTGAGTTGGATTGGTGGGAAACCTATTCTTCCGGTTCTCTGAAGTTTCATGCCACACCGGCAGTTCATTATGCCAGTCGCGGGTTACTTGATGCAAATCAACGATTATGGTGTTCCTGGTCGATTGTCGGGAAGGAAAAGAGGGCTTTTATTAGTGGTGATTCCGGGCTATTTTGATGGATTTAAGAATATTGGCAAACGATTGGGTCCCTTTTGATGTGACATTCCTTAAAATTGGGGCGTTCAATGACAAAGGCACTTGGCGAGCGCTTCATATGACACCCGAAGAAGCCGGACAACAGCATTTGGATCTCAGAGGGCAATTACTGGTTCCCTTGCATTGGGCAACCTTTGATTTGGCTCTTCATCCCCTGGTATGAACCCATTGAACGATTGGTCACCTTCTCCGAACAAGAATCCCGTTACCCTAATCACGCCCGAAGTCGGGGAAATAATCAATTTACGAGGTAAGCCCAAATACCGATCATTGGTGGTTGAAATATAAAACAAATAATACCAAACTATTATTTGATAAATGAAAATATATATAAAATCAAATTGCAGCTATAGAATCAGCTCAGTGACCGGGTGAGAATTAGACCGAAATCACTCTAAAAAGAACGATTCCATTTTTGACCGCCCGTATTTAGAAACCGGCTAATACGACTTGCTTGGGGCGGCGAAGCTCGCCAGAGCGAAGACGTGTCGTTTTCCGGCCTGAGTCGTCCTCCTGGGACCCTGACTTGCGTGCCGCGGCGAAGCTTGCCAGAGCGTAGACGGGTCGTTTTCCGGCTTGAGCCGGCAAGGGTTCTTTTGCCTCCGTTTTCTGCCGTGGAAAAATAAGTCCAATTAGTCAACAACGTCCCCATTCACATTCGAAAAGTTTAGCTAGATAGAATTTGAACATCAATTCTTCTGGCTGCTTGGATAAGTTTATTGTCTGAAGTGGCTATGGGATAACCTCTTTTCATTGCAAGGTCGAGATATGAAGCATCATAGCTCGAAAGGTTATTCGCCCTAGCAAAGGTTAAAAGTTCTTTCATCATGTTTTCAGGGCGTTCCTGTTCAACGATTATCGGAAGCTGTGTTAACAAGGTTATGAACCGTGTACTATCTGCCTCACTAAGATGCTTTCTACGTTCAGCCACTAACAATACATTTACGACTTCTAAGGGCCAAATCGATGGTACAACAGCCCTGGCCTCGGAAAGCTTATGCAAAATAGCATCAGCATATTTATTTGTTTCATCTTTGAAACACCATGACATAACAACAGAATTATCGATAACGAAATGTTCGGTCATTTATCGTCTACCTTCTTTGATCATTTCACGGATTGAAAGTCCCTCAAGACTATGTTTGTCCCGGAATTTACGCAGTTCGGCAATGACTGATTTGGTATCAACATTTTTTTTGGGGATCAGCGGGTTGTAGTACCGCTACTGGAACACCGTGCTTTGTGATGGTTATCCGTTCCCCTTTTAGTACACGTTCAAGTAGCTTGGGCAGATGGGTTTTTGCTTCATATGCACCGACAGTTTCCATAATTCAACTCCTTCGACTAGTTTAAGGCTAGTCTAATGTCGAATAAATTAATTGTCAAGATAATTTGAAGGATGGTGAAACAGGAAAATGGGAAAATAAAAATGCGGACATCCATTCTATATTTATATTTGGCTGGCTTTTTGTGCAGCTGATCCTGGACGTTCTACCTCTTGACACTTGACAAACAAATCCACTGTTGTACAATTGTCTTGAATACGCATATTGGAGGTATCATGGATGTTGTTATTGATACATCTGCGTTAATTGCAGTTATCGTCGGTGAACCTGAACGCAGTCGAATTGTTGAATTGACTACTGGAAACACACTCGTTGGACCCGGCTCTATTCCATGGGAGATTGGCAACGCCTTATCTGCTATGTTTAAACAGAACAGGTTGACACTTGATGAAGCCAAGAAGGGTCTTGTAATTTTCGATAGTATCCCTCTTCGGTATAGCAAGACAGACTTTGTTAATGCCTTAAAAATATCTAAACAAGCCAACATGTATGCATACGATGCCTATTTCTTGGATTGTGCTACTAGACACAAAGCACCACTATTGACGTTGGACCGCAAGCTAAAGACAGCTGCTAAAAATCTCAACGTCGAAACCATGGAGGTCTAAAATGCTAGTTTATACATATTCAGAAGCCCGGCAAAAACTCGCAAAAGTACTCGAGGAGGCTGAAAATAGCGGAAAAGTCCTAATACGAAGGAAAGACGGTCGAACCTTCGCGTTGGTTCCGGAAAAGATCGCTTCTTCACCTTTAGACGTTCCATCAATTAAAGCGGATATTACAACGCAAGAAATAGTGGATATTGTTCGAGAAGGAAGAGAGAGGTAGAACAATCGGGTCAAGCTGACCGCCAACAGCGCGGCGGTTTTTCAGACTCAGTGTTACGCATAACGTAAGGCACTTTTTTATGGTTGATTGCCTCGCATGTTGGCGGCAGGTTACCCGTAGCGATAGGGCGGACCGCTCGGTCGGCCGGCACGGTAAATTGCATTAAAATGCAATTTCCGCCCCCAGACAACTGCGGCTCATCTCGCAGCCCGACACGGACATCTCTTCATAATGATCAGAACGTTCTTATAGCCGTCGGTACAGGAACTTATATGTTAGGATAAGATATCATAGTAAGGCTTTCCCAAGAAATCGGGTAACTACGTGAGCATACGAAAGGAAATGACTGACCGATGAATATCTGTAAAAAAGTTTCTGTCAGCATATGTGTCAGATTCAGAGACATTGATTCAATGGGACATGTGAATAACGCTGTTTTCTTTACTTACTTTGAGGAAGGGAGAAAAGCGTTTCTGCACAAAATTTTCAATATCACAAATCCTGAAGATTATCATTTTATTTTAGTCCATGTTAGTTGCGATTTTTTAAAACCTGTTAAAATAAATGATCTTATCACTCTTCAGTTATGGGTCTGTGAAACAGGGAAAAAAAGTTTTACCCTGAGATACAAACTGACTGACAGCAGAGATGAGTCTGTTGTCTATGCAAAAGGCAAGTCGGTGCAGGTGTTTTATGATTACAGGAAAAATATATCAATTCCTATTCCAAATGAATTTCTTGAAAAGATATCATAATATATCGAAAGAAAAAAAGAGGAACAGCCATGTTTTTATGCTTTTTTAGATGAAATAAGTTTTAGATTCAGCTCAGTGACCAGATATGAATTAGACCGAAAGTTAATTAATCCAGATCATAATGCAGCTTTAATGCTCGGTCTGTTTGCTCCATGAGTTCAGCAGGGAGGCGTCCGAGCCGTTTGATAAGGCGGAGCTTATCTACGGCTCTGGTTTGATTGACCATAACTTTTGAACGGGTCTTCAGACCACCGGTGCGGGCCGGGACCTCAACTTCGAAAGAATAAATTTTAGTTACATTTGAAGTGATCGGCGCAATAGAAACAATAAGAGAATGGGTGTTATTGATATCGTTGGAAACCACGAGAGCCGGGCGGGTCTTTTGGGCTTCCGCGCCGACCGTCGGGTCAAAGTTGACCCAAAAGACATCTCCGCGTTTAATCGAGACCGTCATTTACAGCACCCTCAAGCTCCTGGTTAACTCTTCGAATCTCTTTGGCCGCTTCCCGGTACTCGGCAGCAAGCTTTTTATCTCTTTTTTCTTTGATCAAACGTTTTACCGCCTCAGTTATAAACTGGCTCCTTTTTCGAGACTCCACCTCATGAGACATCTCCCCAAAAACATCCTTGGGGATGCTGACATTGATACGGACGGTTTTCATTGTGTTCTCCTAGTGTGTTTGCTATCGAATAATAATATAGATTATTATTAATGTCAATTTAATTATACACTATTTAAACTGCCTGCCACGGTCCAGGTTGCGGTACTGGATGGCTTCGGCGATGTGCGCGGAACTGATATCCGTATATTTTTCCAGTCAGTGACCCGATGTGAATTAGACCGAAATCACTCTAAACCAATTTAATTTACAGTGCAGCCCTGACGCATCGGGCATAAAATGTTCTAAACTCATTTCCACCTGGAGCTGTTATTCCGACAAAGCCATTCTTATTTCCCAACCAGCTGAAATATACAACGTCAAAATAGCGTGTATGTGCCACGCTTGAAATTGAGAAATCCGACTGCGTTTGAGTCCAATAATATGCATGATTTTTTACTTCAAATACCGCACAAAGTATAGGCTCTAATTTGCCATAACCGATATTTGCTATTTCCTCAAGTTCCTCAAGCGTAGGCAACCGCCAGTCCTCGTATCCAGCAAATTCCAGATCCAGACAATAGTTGTAAGCCTCTACATATGGTCTATCATATCCGTCATCTGTCCTTAACCACATAAGATTGGTATTTTTATCCAAAACGGTGCCATCTCTGAAATCTATGTAGGTAGTGCGGTCTATTCTATCAATATAAATCTTTGGTTTTTTGACCTTTTTCTCAATTTCCGGCATATTGGGCCGCTTTACCTTCTTAATTTCTATTTGATAAGTGCCGGCATTGTCATTCTCATCATAGGCAGTCAGCGTAATGACATGTTCTCCGATAGACAGGATGCCGGTGGTAATGACTTTGCCTTGACCAATATCACCATCTAAATCCGATGTCCAAACAAAGTCTTTTTCAGCAATATTGCCTTCGTCAAAAGATGTTCTTGCGACGAGTTCTTTAGGATAGCCTTCAGTGAAAGTACGCTGCATTGAGGGAATATCGATATAAACACTGGGAGGAGCTGTTTCTGTCTTAGAGGTCGTACCTTTTTCTTCGAAAATACATCCAAAAGGAAAAACTATAGCCACCACCATTATTAGTAAGCATTTTGTTATACTTTCTCTCATCGTATCTTCCACATGGAATAACGCAGAAGATCTTTTTCTTCTGCCTAAATAAAGTTTTCGAACTAAATATCGGCAAAAAAGGGTTAAAACATGAGAAATTTTTCCAATCGTATTTAAAAGTCCATTGAATGTAGAGCTTTTTATCGTTTGGATATAATAAATTCTAAAGTAGGATGTAAAAACCGCCGATAATTCATATAAAATACGTCGATTGTTGAATTTGAACTTTTCAATTCCAATTTTCCATCTTCTTTGTGATTCTTCTGATCTTCTTTCGCAATCGCGCGCTGAACACTGATTTTTCTGCCCCGAACCGGACTCTACGGTAAGACTGTTCGTGTTGAAGATGAATATTAATAACGCTATGTGAGATGTGTTCGCTAAAGACTATTTTTTAATAGATAAATTGTCAGACGCATCTATGAAAATTTAAAGGAAAAAGAGCTGCGAAGTTTTTAATTATAAGGAACTTTTCCGAATTCGTTTCTTAATAAATGCTTTTAGTTTCTTTTTAATGCACTATGCGGAGCACTAAAATGAGAACCTTTGTTCTAATTATACTTACTATCCTTCTATTAATTTTTCACACACCGGCTTGTGCATATTATAAATGGTATGATGAAAAAGGATTCGTTCACTATACTCAGGCCGACCCGCCTGCAGATGCCAAAGATGAGGACGGCTCCAGCTGGTGGGGAACAGAACCGGATCAAGAAGAAGAGAAAAGGTTAAGAAAACAGAGACTCCAGCAAATACGCTTAAAAATTAAAAATCGCAACGCTCGCAAACCCAAGCCGGGTATTAAACCGGCGCCCCCTATCAAAGAAGATGTTTCCCAAAAACCTGAGGAAGATGAACCTGAAGATGACAATAATGAAGGGTTTTTAATACCTTCACTCAGCATATTAAAATGGTGGGATTCAACCAGAGTTGATACCGGTGAAGCAACCGGTCCGTTGTATGGTGTCTGGGGCAGTTCAAGATATGATGTTTTTGTTGTCGGAAGCGGCGAAGGGATACCAATGGGGAACAATCGGTTTTTGATAAGAGGTGGAATTTTTCACTATAATGGTCACAAATGGAGTGAAATGAGCAGCTCCGACGATGAGTTCTTAGATGGGATAATGCTCCATGCGGTCTGGGGCAGCTCGAGCAGCAATGTATATGCCGTTGGAAGTCAGTGGACGATACTTCATTATGACGGTATTGAGTGGAGTCAAATCGAAAGCGGTCTTTACTCAGATACAGGGAATGATATGGGGGAGCGCTCTCCTGAGAGTGGCTTTTGGAGTGTTTGGGGCAGTTCTGCCAATGACATATATGCCGTCGGCAGTTCAATTACTCGACGGGGTGTCGCATTGCACTTCGATGGTGATTATTGGAGTGAAATTGCCCTTTCCGATAACAACCGTGATTATTATCACTGCGTTTGGGGCACTTCCGGCAAAAATGTTTTTATTCTTGGAGCTTTGGGAAGAGTATACCATTATAATGGAAGCACATGGAAAGTAATGAATATAGGGCAACCGGTCAATCTCAGGGCTATTTGGGGGACTTCTAATAATGATGTTTTTGCCGCCGGGTATGGCGGTAAGATATTTCATTATGATGGTGAAAAATGGAGTGAAATGGATGAATTCAAAGGCATGGCCTTTAGTGGCATCTGGGGTAGCTCCGGCAAAAATGTTTATGTCGCAGGCACTCGGAGTTATAACGACGGTGTTATATATCATTATAGTGGAACAAAATGGAAGAAAATCAAGACAGTCAATAGAGTTTATTTGTCCGGGATCTGGGGCAATGGCGCTGGTGACGTTTTTGCCGTTGGAACCGGTAATTTAATATTGCACTATTCCGGCGTGTCGATATTTACTTCAGCCCTCGGCGCTCTATCCTTTGGACTGGGAATTTTTGGGTGGCGATTTATTCGAAAATTAAAAAAATGAGGTGATATTTTTGAACAAGTCCTTTTACAAATTAAAAGAAGAACCGTTTGATCAGCCGACGGCAGCCACGAATTGAGTGTTTGTTATTCGAGGGTGGTGAAATATAATGTAGAATGGAGCAAGCTTCTAAAATGATGGTCAAATGTCCAAATTGTAAAGAAGAATATGGCGTTAATCCAAGTCAATATACCCAAAGTATATTACCTGTAAATTGCAAAGCTTGTAACGCTCAGTTCAAAATAATTCTTTTGTTAGAGTTAAAAATAATTTTGAACTG
>PVMK01172608.1_pt1 | contig 14596 bp, 9 predicted proteins | sample 1853481 | NCBI WGS metagenome assembly PVMK01 (sample SAMN08533507, study PRJNA380276) | Marine sediment metagenome, whole genome shotgun sequencing project. | reverse complement strand
GTCACCTTGGTCTCTCACGCAGCTCTCTCCACGTGAGAGATGGCGCTGTTCTCGTTATGCCCTCGACAGGTGGTTAATTACGAAGAATTGGTCTCTGGCTGCAGATGGCAACGACTGAGAATCTGGGAAAAAGCCCTTGAAAATGGCTAAAACACCCTAATGGAAAGCCACTGACCGTATCGTATGTCCTCTTGCTCATGTCCTCGCTTGATGACCTTGTTAAGGCAGTCAACGAGCCAACCGGGTTACAACCATCTGCCTATAGGCAGCCTCAGATCAACGAACAGGAATATACTTTGATTTGAAGGATGAAAAGTCGCTGGGGATAGATGGCAGGTGTCACAAATAGCGTGGTAACCGGCTTTCTGCTAGCTGATAATAAGCGCTTAGTTGTCCGTTAAGTCCATAAGCTGTTGCAAGATCCCCTGCAGGGCTTCTAATTCACGGCCGTAGGTGGCCCAATCCCCAATGCGCTGGGCCGCCTCAGCCGCCTCAAAGTGCTCATTGGCAGTCTCGATTAATCTCCCGATCGTCTCATCGGGCGCGGCTGTCTCTGGGGTGGGTTCCTCAGACGGCTGGTCTGGCTGGTCCGGCTCAGGTGCAACTTCACCCTCTTCGACACTCGCGGCCTCCTCTACAAGAGAGTCGACGATACTGGGGCCGGCCTCAATGAGGGCAATAAGCGCCTCACCTAACGTCTCGCGCATCGCCAGACGATCCCCGCTGGCCACAATCACCCGCTTTAACTCCGGCAACTCGCTTGCTTCTGACAACAAATAAATCGGCTCGACATACAAGAAGCTGTTATTCATCGGGATTACGATCAAGTTGCCGCGAATGACTTTCGATCCACGCTGGTTCCAGAGCGACATTTGAGCTGATATTTCAGGATCCTGATCGATTCGAGCTTCTACCTGGATTGGACCAAAGACGAGCTCCTGCTTTGGCAACTCATAGACAATCAACTGGCCATAATTCGGTGGATCACTTCTGGCAGCGATCCAGGACACCATGTTGTTTTTACCCGCCGGTGCGTAGGGCTGGATCAACAAAAACTCGGTGCCCTCCTCTCCAGGAAGCGAGAGTATCACGTGATAGGGTTCAATCAGTTGTTGGTCACTCTCGAAGATCTCTTTTGGAATCTCCCACAGATCCTCCTGGTTATAGAACACCTGGACGTCATCCATATGGTATTTGAGGAACTGGTTCGTCTGAACCTTGAAGAAATCCTCAGGGTATCGGATGTGATCCTTGAGGGTATCTGGCATCTCTTCGAATGGTTTGAAAAGACCGGGGAAAGCGCGGTTATAAGCCTGGATAATCGGATCTTCCGGATCCGTCAAGTAGTAAGACACGGTCCCGTCGTAGGCGTCGACCGTTATCTTCACCGCGTTGCGAATATAATTGAATCCCTGCTCCGTGGGAGTGGAGTAGGGTATATGGCTGCTGAGTGTGTAGGCATCGAGCATCCAAATAAGCCGGCCATCGGCAACGATCAGGTATGGATCGCTATCCAGGCTGAGGAATGGGGTAATCGTTCTTACTCGTTCCTCGATCTGCCGGTGTAGGAGGACCCTGGTTTCGGAATCGATGTATTCGCTGAGCAGAAGATTGGTCTCGCCGAAGCGAATGGCAAAAGCCAGTCGCCGCCACAGACTGCTTAGCTCAACCCCACCTTCTCCGGCATAGCTACTCTGGGCATTTTGGTTCCCGAGCGGGTAGTCAAATTCCTCCAACTGGCTGCCGACAAAGACGACATCGTTGGACATTTCGCCGTAATAAATCTCTGGGCGCGTCACCTCTATTGGCACACTGCTCTGAGGTGGTAGATCCTTGATGAAGAATTCCGGTCTTCCTTCGGGTGTTACCACGTCAACAGGATTCATCACAACCCCGTAACCGTGCGTAAATTGTAACTTCCGATTTACCCAGGATGGCGACGGCAGATCTGCTTTGTTAAGTTCCCGACCGGCAAGCATCACCTGTCGTGTTTCCCCCTCGATATCATAGCGATCGATGTCCACGGAGCTAAACTCATAATAAGGGCGAAGCTCCTGCAACTGGGCATAAGTCTGCTGTAATGGCCGGTAATCCCACAAGCGCACGTTTTGCAGGGTATCTGTATTCTCAGCCAGATCCCGATTGGAAAGTTCGGTCACTGTACCGAACGCCCGGGAATCGACGTCGTCGAGGGCGAAACCAAAGCGGGTATACTCGATATTCCGCTCGATATAAAGTTGCTCCCGGGACAATTCATTCGGTTCAACCCCGTACCGTTGAAGCAGCAAGGGATAAACATTCCCCAATAGAAGTGCTGCCACCAGCCAAAGCCCGCCTACGACCAATACAGGGCGGATAGCAGGTCGGAAGATATTTATGGCGGTTACGATGGCCAATATAACCATCAGCGCCAGCTGGACGTAAAGAGCTGGGAGGGTCGCATTCAAATCGGTAAAGCCAGCCCCAAAAATGACCCCCCTCGTTGAATATTGGAGCTCATAGATTTCGAGCAGATAGCCTGAGGCCCACAACAAAAAGAAGAAGGTCAGGAGTATGGTTAGGTGCCGGCGGATAGCTGGCGAGTAGGTCATGCTCCAGCTCCCACGCTGTAAAGCCATCCAGTTATCAGCAAGATAGATAATGGCCACGCCGATGATGGCAATTACCGTCAGAGGGATCAGCCAACCATGTAGAAATCGATATACCGGCAACTCAAAAGCAAAGAACCCTAGATCAAGACCGAACACGGGATCTTGTACCCCAAAGCTCTGCCGGTTAAAGTAGAGGAGGAATTGCTCCCATTTTGCAGCCCCGGCCGAAGCGAAGACAAATGCGGCAAAGAGGGCCAGCCCCGATACCACCCAACTCATCCCCGGTAATTCCAGTGGACGAATGGGCGCCATGCTGACTGTTTTCAGGGCGATGTTGAAGGCTATACGCCAGTTAGTAAGCAGAAACACCGCTGCAATAATGAAAAAGATGACAAAAGCGGCGATTCGAACACCCAGCTGAGTGAGCCAAATGTTCCTATATGATTGAGTGTCAAACCAAAGCCATTCCGTATAGGTGGTGATGATCCAATTAAAGCTAAGCAACAAGGCCACTACAAGGGCGGCGATCCATATCCAGCGGCTTGTCCACCAGGGCCGAATCGGCCCTCGACCGCCACCGGATCCCCCGTCACCATTTCCGTCGCCGCCTTCTTCGTCCCAACCTTCGTCGTCGAACGCGCGCCTGAAAACCTCTGGGATGTCCACGATGTCGCGATCTCGCGTCATTGATCTCCCTCAAGATTGTGCGCCAAAAACCAGAGCCCCACAGCCGGCAAAAACGGGTTAGGATGCGCTCTGGAAGACGACACGGTATCTCTAAGACAGCTATTAGCAGTAAGACGGTTGCCCTGCCATCGCTCTGCGGCCTTAAATTTTGAGATTGGAGTATGGATTCTTGGGCTGTAAGCCGCGACTTTGGTGTTAAACGATACAGTCATATGCACACAATGCTTTTTCTATAACAGACTTGTCTAAGGATAAGTGTCATTAGATTTGACTTGTTCTCCTTCCATTGTATCCTGTTTTCATCACCTGCATTAGCCCATTAGGCATGTGCTTATTATGAGACCTTGCGAATCAAGTACATAAAACGATCGGCCCACCTCGCTGGATAGCGATGGTAGCGTGCCAACTCCATGATCCCCAATGCCGTCGTCCAGGATTGCCCCGTTTCGTCCAAGTACTGATTCGCCTAAAACAAACGGAGGGTGAGAATGACCATAAGAACGTTATCCATTGATCTGCAGAGTAAGGGGAATGGCGACATCCTCGATATCACTAGACAGGTGTCCGCCACCGTTGCCGATGCCGGATTGCCAAATGGAATTGTCACAATCTTCTGTCCATCGGCAACCAGTGCCCTGACAACCATCGAGTACGAATCAGGTTGCATCAGCGATCTTCAACGCTTGTTTGACGAAATCGTCGACCCTTCCAGACATTACGCACACAATGCACGCTGGGGAGACGGGAACGGGCACAGCCACGTTCGCGCAGCATTTCTGGGCCCGTCGCTGACCGTTCCCTTTGTAAACGGTCGTCTCACATTGGGCACCTGGCAGCAAATAGTCTTCGTCGATTTCGACAACCGCTCGCGGAGTCGATCCCTGGTAGCCCAGATAATCGGCGAGCAATAAACCGCATGAATATGGCCGCAATGTTGTCTGGGTGACGGAAAACAAATGATAATAGATTGGATAATAGGGTTCACCCGATGACGACAGGTCATACAGATTGACGGGTCAACGACCTCAACAAACTCGAGAACTTATCACGACAGGAGAGAAAATATGGAGCAGATATCCGCCCATCCGTATGATGAGACACTGGACCCAGACGATTGGCAGGCGATGCGCGCCTTAGGTCACCGGATGGTGGATGACATGATGGATCGTTTCGAAACCGTCCGTGACCGGCCGGTATGGTAGCCTATTCCAGACGAGGCAAAGACCTATTTCCGCCAGCCAGCCCCACGCGATCCTCAATCACCGGAAGAGGTTTACCGCGATTTCTTGGATAACGTTCTTGCGGAATCGGCTGGAAACATCCACCCTTGTTTCTGGGGATGGGTAATGGGAAACGGCACGCCCCTGGGTATGTTAGCTGACATGCTCGCCGCCGGAATAAATCCAAATATGGGTGGGGGTGAGCATCTGCCAGCCTATGTCGAGAAGCAGGCACTCGATTGGTGTAAGGAGATGCTCGGATATCCTGCTGATGCGAGCGGGTTGTTTGTAAGTGGCGGTTCCATGGCCAACCTGGTTGGGTTAGCTGTCGCCCGAAACACAAAGGCGATTTCCAACCTGAGGAAAAACGGTCTCTTTGGCAACCAGCGGCGGATGATCGTCTACGCTTCCAGCGAAGTTCATAGCTCTGTCCAGAAAGCTGTCGAGCTGGTAGGATTAGGCAGCGAATCCCTCCGTCTCATCCCAACTAATGATGAGTTCCAGATTGATATTAACAAACTGGAGAAAGCAATCGAACACGATCGAGCAAACGGGCATGAACCGTTTTGCATGATCGGATGTGCGGGAACCGTGAACACCGGCGCTTTTGACGATCTGGAGCAATTGGCCAACATATGTCAGCGGGAGAATCTCTGGTTTCACGTCGATGGAGCCTTTGGTGCGTTAGCTGTACTATTAGCAGATACCCTCAGCTACATCGAAAAAGAGGACGCTCCTTTTTAGGGAACGCCCTCTTAACGATGTTACAACTGACCAAGGGTTACCGATCCTCGCATCCGGACTGTTGGATGGAGTTCAGCTTCCCTTGTGTCTGAAGCTAGGCCGTTGCCTTTCGACGAAGAACGAAAGCCGCTCCGGCGACAGAAAGCATGGCGACAAAGGCTACTGGAATGAGCCAATTCGTCGTCTCGAACTCAATACTGCTTAAGGCGACGCTCGTAGGAGCCTGCTGCGTCACCGTGGCCGTATCCGTATCGGATATAATGTCCGTGCCATCCCCGTCAGTTACATACCAGGTGGCAACGTTGACTGTTGTTTCGGTGATAGTCGCGGTCTCTGTGAAAGAGTACGACTGGCCTGGTCCAACAGCAATCATGGCATCAGGACCTAATAACGTACCAAGTTGATCATCATCAACTGTTTGGTAGGTGAGGGTCGTGGTTCCAGTGTTATCCATGGTATAGCAGTAAGTAACGTCCGCGCCACCACCACCGGCCGGAACCGTAATCTCATCGGACGTCGCGCAGCTGTTCACATCCAGACCCACGGTCTTGTCAAAGATCATGTCGGGAACGGCCGCCGCCACTGTCCCTTCGATAATGAATGGAAAGCCTTGCTGCGTGAGACTGCCGCTGTCGATCGCAGCCGGCCAGGTTGCGCCGCCGTCCGTCGACTGATACCCATTGCCGGTCGTTAAAGTACCGCTGACTGTGATCGGAGGCGCCCACGGACCGGAAGCTAATGTTCCGTCCGTCTGCCAGGCAAGCCAATACGTTCCTGCGGGTATGTGTAGGCTGGCATTCACCTGGTTGGCCATAATCGGTCGATTTGTGGCTTGTCCGGTCGTTGTTTCCGTAGCGCGGTAGATGTTCGACCAGATTGTCGCGTCCAATCCACCGGCGCCGGCTATCATTGTGCCACCCGAGCCCGGATCGCCATCATATAGCATCCAATTTGTGTCAGTTATCGTCGAGGTTATCGGCGAATTTGTCTGGTAGGCGAAGAAAGTGAAACTAGTAACGTCCCACCCCCCGCCGTCGCTCACCGTGAAATCGTCCGCTATCCAAAAGCCTAATGGCAGCTGGTGCCCGTAGCCTAGCGTGTTCATCGAAAGGCTCACATTCTGCAGCACGCTCTCATCCGCGCCGCCTACACCACATCCCACACAGCTCACCAGTGGACCATTATCATATAGCGTTGCTTGCGCCCACTCGAAGTCTGTCAACGGCAAGGGGTTAGCCACTCCAGGATCGCTGCCGTCGTCAAGGTCTTTAGACGCGTCAGGTCCTTGCGAGCCAGCAGCGCCGACCTGGATCGCAAGAATGACTACCAGGAACAAGACAATCGAAGTTCCAATGGCAGCTGCAATATTACGAAAAGGTTTTCTAGACATTATGCCCTCCTAATTAGTGTAGTGTGTTGTGTTGTATGTTGATACGAGGGAGAGAACAAGTCGGTACAATCATATGTACGAAGTCGCTCCATTCAACCCCTCACGCTTCCCACCGGGTCCCATAAATCTGACCATGTGACTTCCTGTCACAGCCAATAAAGCGATTCGTCTGGCTTATTTTTCACCTCCAGTCTCTCATCATCTGATAACGGAAACTCGAATGTGCCCTGTCAAAGCCGTCCAACGCAACTCCTGAACCATGACCAGGCCCACTGTCATCAGCACCAACTTTGGATCCAGATTAATCCAACCTTAACGGTCCATTAATTGTACACGGTTGTATACTCAGTCGTCAATTCACCCTTTTCTCACGGCCTGAGCAGCCATCTGTCCACAGGCGATAACGGCTATATTTAAGTCGGAAAACCTTGGATCTTGGGTGTGTCCACGCTTATAACGATAGTAGATTTGTTGCACGATCACTGCCAGCTTGAACAAGCCGTAAACAAAATAAAAGACGGGTTCCGGCAGGTCCCGGCCGCTCTTGTCCATATAGCGCTCGATTAACTGGGCCCGCGATGGGTTGCCGGGCAAGTTCGTAGGGCTAAGCCGGAGAGCCTGGATCGCGGGCGGATCACCAGCCTCTACCCAATAGCCCAGAGTCGTGCCCAGGTCCATCAACGGGTCGCCGATAGTGGCCATCTCCCAATCAAGAACACCGCGGATTTGGGACCAATTGCCAGGGTCTAAAACAAGATTATCGTACTTGTAGTCGTTATGGATCAGCGTGGCCCCCGACTCAGGTGGCATATTCCCAGCCAGCCACGAGGAGACCTGGTCCATCTCAGGGATGTCATCTGTGCTGGATTTTTGATATCGGCCGATCCATCCCTCGACCTGTCTCCGGACGTATCCCTGGGGACGGCCGAGTTTTGCCAATCCGGCCGCCTTATAATCGACAGCGTGCAAATCCGCCAAGTTATCGATAAATGAATCGGCGATACGGCCCATGAGATCCGGTGCTGGGATCATCTCCTGTGGCATTTGCGGCCTGAGGATCACCCCCTCCAGCCGGCTCATTAGGTAGAAAGGAGCGCCTAGCACACCGTGATCCTGACAATAAAGCAGTGGTTCCGGCACTTTCTTATAGACAGGGTACAGACCGGCCAGAATCGTATGCTCGCGACCCATGTCGTGGGCCGACTTGATGTTGGCCCCAAATGGCGGTCGGCGCAGCACCATTTCATGGTCCCCAAAACGCACAAGGTAGGTTAAGTTGGAAAATCCCCTGGGAAACTGCTCGACAGTAAGGCGGCCGCTCAGGTGTGGGATGTGCTGTTCGAGGTAGGTTCGCAACCTTTGCTCGTCCAGCTCTTCACCGGCTCGTACCGGCGCCGGCTGATCGCGAAAATCTTCTGGCATAGATTATGGGTAAACCCGAACGGCGATTATTGGACGTTCAATTAGTTCACACCCCATGAGCTGACCCTGAAGGCAAAATAGGATCTGGTCGCGCGAGAGCACCAAACTCCGTTACCTGACACAATTTCAAGCCAATAGCCAATTCCATTAACCCCGTTGGTTACTAGTACTGAAGCAAACTTCTATTGATGAATAAAGCGTTGGACAATTGCTTCAGTTTAAGTGTTCCGCTCCGATTATCTACCCATCAATATTTGTTGGGCGGAACACTAGTATATAGGTACATTGACGCCATATTCCCGCAGGATCCGCCGGGCGACGACGCTCTTATGTACCTCATCAGGCCCGTCGTAGATTCGTGCCGCGCGCTCATGCCGGTACCAGTGGGCCAGGGGGGTATCATCGGTGACACCCAATCCGCCGTGTACCTGGATGGCCCGGTCGATCACGTTTTGGAGAACGCCGGCGACAAAGAACTTAATAAGTGAAATCTCCACTCGGGCAGCCTGTTGTCCCTCAATGTCGATCTTGGCCGCTGCGTCCAATACCATCAAACGAGAGGCGTGGATCTCAGCCCGGCTCTCGGCGATCCACATCTGAACTACCTGGCGTGTCGCCAGCGGCTTGCCCGGTGATAACTCTCGCCCGGCGGCCCGACGACACATCAATTCAAAGGCCCTTTCGCAGATCCCTATCCAGCGCATGCAGTGGTGGATACGTCCAGGCCCCAATCGTTCCTGGGCCAGGGCGAAACCATAACCCTCTTTGCCCAGCAGGTTGGTGGCAGGCACGCGGCAATTTTCGAAGAGCAGTTCCGAGTGACTGAAATATCCCTGGCCACTGTGCCCCATGATCGGGATTCGTCGCACCTGGGTATAGCCAGGCGTGTCCGTTGGCACAATGATCATGCTTGCTCGTCGATAAGGGCTTTCGGCGTCCGCGTTGGTAACAGCCATAACGACCGCGAAAGATGCCCCATCGGCCGCGGAAGCGAACCATTTATGCCCGTTAAGGACATATTCTTCCCCGTCCTTGGCTGCTGTGGTACTCATCCACAGAGGATTTGATCCGGCGTGTTCCGGTTCGGTCATGGCGAAGCAACTACGCACATCGCCCTCGGCCAGCGGCCTGAAAAAATGTTCTCTCTGCTGGTTCGTTCCGTGCAAATGGAGGATCTCCATATTGCCGATATCAGGCGCCTGGCAATTAAAGAGATAATGGCCCAGCGGGCTACGGCCGAGTTCCTCGCTTACCTGGGCGAATTCTGCCAGCGATAAACCGAGACCTCCCAGTTCGATCGGAAGGTGCGGCGTCCACAATCCAAGGCTCTTTACACTCTGGCGATTCTCTTCCAATAGCGGTTCCAGGTGTTGGAAACCTCGCCCCATTTCCCCTTCAAGCGGATAGACTACTTCCTCCATAAAGGCGCGGATTCGAGGCAGAATAGCCTGGACCCTTTCTGTCTTAATCACTCTCATTAGGTCCTCCCGATTAAATATGCAGCCGCGATTTTTATATCGGGCCTCCGAAGGCAGACTGGCCGATGGGAGTCGGCTTTGGGTCTGCCCCTAGTATCATGATAGAGGCAGGCCAGACCGCCGACACATTCTGATTATCACAGCGACCGGTCAACAAGGCCAATCGATCTTCCCAATCTGATCTCCACCGGCCGGCGCATCCTGGTTCAGATGCCCGGACCTCTCAGCCCCTCAAACAGATCGTCTTCTGGCTTCCGACCACCATTGACAGTACTGAAAACCCGGTAATATCCATTCCGCCCCCAAAGAGCTCTATGCTCATCTTCGGTTAGCCTGGCGAAGGCGCTATACGCCGGCAGCTGGCTTTGGTGACAGCCAACCGCCTCCCAAACAGTTGACCAGTATTTTCTGGCATCGATTCTGGTTGTAATCGCCCATTCATCCCAGGATGTAAATGTTCGACTCTCTCCGTCGACGAGCATAACGAGGTCTCCAAATACCCGTTCATAAAAATTCTGTTCGGCCAGTGTCCAAACTCGATAGTAGAATTTGGACACGGCGTGAATTGGCTTGTTTCCGGCTGAATAGTTTGGGTCGGCTGCGCGCAGGATGGCTGCCGCTGTAAATTGTGAGATGGCAATATGATCGGGGTGGCCGTACGATCCGTCAGGCCCAAAGGTGATCACCACTTGTGGTCTTATTTCCCGCAGCAACTGGGCGAGCCTGGCCACTATTGCGTTCGGTTCCGCCTGGTCTAATTCCCCGTCCATATAATCTAGGAGATGTACTTCCTTAATGCCCAGCACTTTTGCGGCCGCCAACAGTTCTGCCTCTCGAATATTCCCCAGTTGCTTCATGCCGGGGTTCTCTTCCTCTGCGCCCTGCCAGCCAATCTGGCCACGCGTTGCGGTTATCAAGTATGTTTCGATGTCGCTAGCAGAATACTTGGCTAACGTGCCCCCAAAACCAAGAGATTCATCGTCAGGGTGGGCCAGGATGCTCATTAGAGTCAACGGTTTGCTCATCATTCCTCCAGAAGACCATTTGCCCTCCGGGCAAAACTATTCCGCATCGTTTTTTCTGGCAAGGTAGCTATCAAGTCGTCGATGATTTCTTGGGCTATCAAGATCGTCTTCCCTGAATCCGACTCTCGTGACTGGACTCGATATACGCGCGAAAGGGTTCCATAAAGCTTCCACAGCAGCGACTTTTCACCGAAGTACTGGGCATTCTCGATGCCTGCCAGCAACAAACGTTCTGCTTCTGAATGTTTTCCCGTGGCTAGCATAATTCTGGCCCAGAGATGCCACAATATGGATATGGTCCCTTCGACTGGCTCCGACGTTTCAACTGATGCCATGCGTTCGACGATATTTAGAGCAAGTGAGAGGTCGCCTTCGGCCAGCGCCAGTTCAGCCCGCGCCTTCCACATCAGTCGTTGTCCAATCGAAATCATCGGTATTTCGGGTGTAAGGACCGGTGCGAGACAGGACCGAGCTTGCGCCAGGTCTCCCAACAGTACATGAGCTTGAGCCAATGGCCCGGTTGAAGAACTGATAAAGTTTTGCGAATCGACCTCCTTAGCGTGAAAGAGCGCGAGTTCATACTTTTCTTTGGCCAGCTTCAAATCCAGGAGATCGAGGTAGAGATGGCCTAGTGTATTATTAGCTCCTGCCATCCATTGGACGTGGTCGATTTCGACGGCTATCGCGAGTCCACTTTGAGCCTGATCAAATGCCGCCCCAAATCTGCCCATCGCACCATAAATCTGGGCCAATGACCAACGAGCATACGATTCGCCAGCCCTCCAACCAATTTCGCGAGACATCTGCAATGCTCGTTCTCCATCAATGACCGCTTCACCAAGAGTGGAGCTCGGACTAGCGGACCGGGTTTGGTAGATCGGCGCCGAATACGTTCGTGCGGTCAAACTCGAAACCAATCCGGTGCGGTCGCCCAATGCCTCGAACTGGGTAATGGCATCGGAATGGTACGCTTTACTTGCCCCGGGATCCCCGCCCAGGAGAGAGGCCATGCCCAAAAGATCCAACGTGTCGGCCAGCCCACGAGGGTCGTCGAGGCTTTCAAAGATCGTCTTGGCCTCCTGGTGGTACTGTATCCCTTCGCGAGGTCGCTCGGCGTTGACATACCAATTGCCCAACCGATTGAGACTTCTGCCCAAGGCAACAGGGTCATCGAGCTCTCGGGCAATTTCCAGTGCTTGTTGGAAATACTTTTCCGTATTCTGATAGTTACGCGCGGCCCACAACATGCCCAGGTCCAGTAACGCCCTCCAGACCTCTTGCATTCGCCCTGACTCCTTTGCGGTTTCCAATACGACTTCGAGATCAGTGAGGGCCTGGTCAAACATACCCATAATTTCATAAGCCAGTCCGCGACCACGGTGCAGTATAATCTTGTTTTCCACACTTATTGGCATTCCATCTTCGATGTCAATTGCTTTAGAAAAGTGGTCGATGGCCTCTTTATGGGCGTGCAGCCTGGCAGCATTATCTCCGGCCCGGACAAGATATTTGAGTGAGCGATCGTGGTCACCGGATCGGAGAAAGTGGTGTGCCAACAGAGGCGCATGTTCGTCCAATCTATCGGCGAACAACTGCTCCATGATTTCCCCAGTGCGCTGGTGAAAATGCCGCCGCCGCTTAAGTAAAATTGTGTTGTAGGCGGCCTCCTGGGTTAATACATGACGGAATATGTATTCCAGCTCTGGAATTCGGGCAGTCTCCTGGATCAAGCCGACCTGTTGCAGGGTGAGTAATTGCTGGTCTAGCCGGTCAACGTTGGTAGCTATCAGATCAAGAACCCGGTAGTAGAACGATCGCCCGATTACTGCAGCTAGCTGCAACGTGCGGCGAGTGTTTTCCTGCAAACGGTCAATTCGAGCCACCAATACGGCTTCCAGGCTGTCTGGAACATCTATCTCACCGATATCACCAGCCAAGCGCCAACCTTCTCCATCTTCTGTAGGAAGAATTGTTTCGCTTTCAATCATCTCCCACACAATCTCTTGAACAAATAATGGGTTACCCTCGGCTTTCTTTAAGATGAGATCTCTTGCTTCCTTAGGTAAATCCGAAGCCTGAAACAGACTGTCGATTAGGGTATCACTTTCATGTGCTTTCAGCGGGCTGAGCCAGAGCTCCTGATACCGATGATGGTAATCATTCTCGGCAAGCTGCTTAAGGCTCCAGGCCGGCGATTGGCGATCAGGACGGAACACACATAGGAAAAATATTGGCGCATGTTCGGCAATCGCAAATAAATGACGAACTAGCTCTACCGAGGCGGCATCGGCCCAATGTAAATCATCTAAGACAATGATGACGGGATGGAGTTCGGCTTGATATTGCCAAAACGCGCCCATGGCGGCAAATAGCTCTCTCTTTAGCTCCTCTCCACTCAGAGATTGTAGTCCATTTTCCAGCTCTAAAGAAAAAAGGGAGCCCAGGACAGAGTTCATTTGAGCCCGCATTTCTTCGGGGAGTGTTTGAACGAGCCTGATGATTCTCCTCTTGACAATTTCCGGCGAATCATTTTGCGCGCACTCACACACCCGGCGCAGCAGACGCTGGAGAAGACCATAGGGTTGGCTGGCTTCAAATGATAGGCTAAAGGTGTCATACCACTCGATCAAGGAACTATCCAAGGTCTCAAGTCTTAGCTCATGGATCAGCCGGCTCTTTCCAAGCCCGGCCTCGCCAATAAGGCAAGCAATCTGTCCCGATCCTTGCTGAAGATGGACACGGGAACGGCGCAGAATTTCCATTTCGTCGTCCCGGCCGATCAAAGGGGCATCTAGACCGGACGCGCTTCGCAGCTCCCCGATATTGGCTCTCAGCCCCAATACTTCATAAGTGAGCAAAGGATCACTTTTCCCTCTTACCAGAATCTCGCCCACAGGCTTAGTCTGAACTATAGAAGCGATATGCCGGTAGGTATCTTGTGATATTTGGATCGTGCCAGGCTTCGCGGTCTGCTCCATGCGAGCGGCTATATTGACGGCATCACCCATGGCCGTGTACTCTCCGCTAAGATCGCTTCCTACCCGGCCGACTACAACCAACCCAGTATTAATACCTATTCGCACCTCAAAATCGGTTGGATCAGGTTTCAACCCAGCCTCTAATAGACGTCCTCTTATTTGTTCTTGATATGGGCGCAGATCGTCGATCATTCTGATCGCCGCCAGAATAGCTCGATAGGGGTCGTCTTCATGGGCAACGGGCGCGCCAAAAAGGGCCAGCACTGCATCCCCCATCAAGCGGGCAACCGTGCCACCGAAACGGGCAATAGCTGGAATAAGACGCTCAAAGGCCCCGTTCATAATCTCGGTCCACTCTTCGGGATCGAGCTGTTCGGCGATGGCGGTGGAACCTTTCACGTCTGCAAAGAGAATGGTGATGATCCGGCGTTCGCTCTCGATGATGCCAGGGGCTTTCGCCGATTTGGCTGGAATTTCTGATGACGAATTCTCCCCAGCAAGTTGGCGTCCGCAGTTCTGACAGAATCGGGCCGCGAGATTATTTGAGGTCCCACAATTTGGACACGGTGTTTCCAATGAGTATCCGCAATTCTGGCAAAATCGAGCGCCTTCCGGATTTAGATGGTTACAGTTTGAGCATTCCATAAGAATAGATGGCAGAATTGTTCAATTCTTAGATAAACGGCACCGACTTCGATTGGATGGGATGCAGGCAACAATTTGTTCTGTTCAAAGGTAAAAGGCAAGTGTACTTTGCCGCAAAGTATCCTCTGATAATAATACACCAGAAGGAAGGAAAAAACCGTGTTTCTTGCAGGAAACATTGGCCTACTGACTTATGAATCTAGCCGCTTTGAGAGTCTGCTCCACCCGTATCTACCAGCTCCACTACTCCCGTTTTCTCAACTTTCAGCTCGTGTCCAGGCTGCGAGTATATCGATACTATCTCTGAATATTCGGGGTGAATGCTCTTTCGGAGGCCACGAGAATAGTTTGGCTTCCCAAGTTATTGCTCTCAATAGATTCGTCGACCTGACCATCCGGATCAACAAGGACGTAAA
>PVMK01135838.1_pt1 | contig 14596 bp, 12 predicted proteins | sample 1853481 | NCBI WGS metagenome assembly PVMK01 (sample SAMN08533507, study PRJNA380276) | Marine sediment metagenome, whole genome shotgun sequencing project. | reverse complement strand
TTGCTCTTTTCGCTTGCAGCACCCTTCTAAATATTGCGGCAAGATACTGGATACTTGACATAACCTTTCCTCGATCGCATCTTTTGACATTCAAAATGAAAACAAAATGCATTGTACTCGTTTTTCTGATCGTCATGACTGCACCAGTCGCGATTTCACTGGCAGAGGAGAAAGGTGGTGGCGCTGCCGAAATGGCGCGTAAGTTGCAGATTGGTTTATAAAGTTTGGCGTGACGTTGCTTTTTCCAAAGTAAGCGGGTGGAAATGGTTAAAATTACCGGATTACGGATTCGAATGATGCTCAAGCCTCTCGGCAATCCATATCTTGATTAACGACTGTCGGGGCACACCCAGCCGCCGAGCTTCCCTATCCAGTCGCTGGATCATCCATATGGGAAAATCGACGTTAACTCTTTTTTGATCCCGACCGGGTCTTTTGGCCTCGGTTAAATCCAACTGGTTCAGTATATTTTCACCATCGTCAAATTTTTTATCAAATTCTTTCACTTTCATATAACTCGTTCTCCTCTTTTCGAGACCGGCGAACCGAATTATATGTTTTTTATACCTTTTGTCAATATTCAATCCCCCAACAAATCGGGATTTACGCTGCGCTACAACCCCGCAAGCGGGATCTCCGCTACGCTACGACCGGCTAAGCTTGTCCGGGTTGAGTGATAATCGGCTGTCCCGGCTATTTATTTTTTGAGGAAAATTTTCAGGCTATGAACGATCAGAATAATAGATCAGAACGTCAGGTGCTGCTGATTTCGGCAGTGGGCAACCTGGTTGTCGGTGTTGTCGGATTTCTTTTCGCTGTCTTAAGCAGTTCACAGGCCATTTTGCTGGACGCCGTGCGGGCCGAAACCCTCAAAGAACTAAAAACAGCGCATCTGGCCACTGTTCTCGACATGGTGTTTACAGCCGATCCCATCTGGGGAGCGCCCGCCAAGATAGTAGCAGCAGATTGAGAAAGAGCTATGTCGCAACGTCCGATGCCGGCAAGTCGATCCGAGGATCTCCCAACCCGGCAAAGCCGGAATTGAATATTGACGATTGGATTGTTTTTCGTCCTCGTCGTCGTCGTCGTTCTCGTAATCGAAAAAATAGAGTTGGTGAAGCCCGTTGCAAACGATTCGAGGACGAGGACGAGGACGATATCTCAGCGAGATGAGTCTCTACAGCACAATACCATCAGTTTCTTACAACATGTTGTCAAAAAAAACGGACTAAGGGCCTAAATGCAAAGAAATCGCAATAATGACTCCAAGCAGGTTTCATATCGCGGGACCTATACACCTTTACCGATCAGGGTGTTGAACACCCTCGTCCGAGAAACGATGCCCCATTATAAGAAATGGCTATCGTTGAAGGTGGAAGATTTACTCGAGACAGCCGGCCGTAAAACAAACCTGGATGATTGGGGAGATCCGTGGTTTCAGGAAGCCTTGACGGCAATCCTGGGCTCAGTGAATCAGGAAGGAAAACTCACATTTTTTGGTCGTTTCAGCATCAGACAAGTCCTGATTGAGAATCTCTGCAGCCGTCTTCGTATCATCGAAGCACTGAAACGGTTTCCGGAAATTCAGCAACAAAAGATACAAAAACCGATTGTCATTACCGGCTGGTATCGAACCGGCACCACCCATCTGCACAATCTATTAGCCTCCCATCCGGATGTGCGGGCCCCGCTTTTCTGGGAACTGCGCCATCCCTGCCCCACCGTCGATCCCCGAACCACAGATCCTAAAAGGCAAATTCGTAAAGTGCAGCTGGCAAGCAAAATTCACCGCTATCTCGCGCCGGGCTTCAGTGAGGTTCACCCCCTGGAAGCTGAAAAACCCGAAGAATGCCTGCATCTGTTCGATAAAGCCTGTGCCGGTACCACGCCGTTTGTTATCAGCGAAGCCAAATCGTTTGCCTGGTGGTTGCTGGATCACGGACTTCAGCATGGCTATGATTTTTATAAAATCCAACTTCAGCTGCTCAACTGGTTGCGGCCCGGTCGGCGCTGGGTACTCAAGTGGCCATATCACCTCTGGCACCTAAATACATTAATGAAAACGTTTCCGGATGCCACCATCATTCACCTCCATAGGGACCCCGCTGAAGCCATTCCGTCGGTATGCAACCTGGCGGCCTTAGCGCGTTCGTCATTTTGTGAAAGCATTGACAATGAGGCCCTGGGAAAATTCTGGCTGGATTATTATGAAACAGGATTGGCGCGGGGATTTGCGGCTCGTGAAAAAGCCGCTGCAGATCAAGTGATCGATATTCGTTATCCGGATTTGAAAAAAAATCCCCTGTCAGTCATTAATCAAATTCAGAATATTATCAGTTTAGGCGGGTTTGAAGCCTGGACGGAATCTTTACAGGCCGACTCAAAAACCATGCAGAAAAAAGTGCCGGGACACTCTCACTACGCACCGGCTCAGTTTGGACTCGATCAAAACGAAATCCGTGAGCGGTTCTCCAAATACATCGAAGATTACGATCTATAAACCCAATGAACTAGTTTTCTTCTAAGCCTCCATTGAAGAAATGGCCCCAGCAGGGCAGCAAGCACGCTGATTATAGGTTTCAGGTGTCAGGTTTCGGGTGTCAGGGGGTTGAGGTGCTAAATCCTCGCATGAAACTACAGATAGTTAGAACAGCGAACCGCAGAATAACGAATATCGAACCGCAGAATGTCGAAGGGTGGAATCGCTTTGCTCAGTCTCTTTTTAAAATAGACAGAATACATTACTTCGACATTCGACATTCATTATTCGATATTCGATATTCGCTTTTCTATAGTTTCTTTCTTGATCAGACTGGCCGTTTTTTTGGCCAGCGGCGGCGCTCGTAATAAACTACATTTTAAAAGTTGGAGTTGGATCTATCTTGTGCCACTTTGTATTTTGTAGGTTGGGTTGAGCCTGCTCCAAGCTTTGTTGGGTTTCGTTGCACTCAACCCAACCTACATTTTGCCGTTATTATAGCGAAATGCGAAACCCAACAACGGCCGATTTCCAAACCGAGTCCCAAAAGTTTCTTTTCCGATCAGACTGGCCGTTTTTTTGGCCAGAGGCGGCGCTTGTATGAAACTTCACCTGTATATGGCAAAATCAAAGTGGGGCCGACCACCCTGGCTCGCCGTACGCAAGGTGTTAAAATCGTCCTCGTCGTCGTGCTCGTCCTCGTAATCGAAAACTATAGCTGGTGAAACCCTTTGCCAAACGGATCGAGGACGAGGACGAGCACGAGGACGAAAAGAATCAGATAATTTGTTATAGGCAACATTGTTGTTAAATTGAATTATTTGTCGCTTTTAATAAAATTTTTTATTGCACTCAAAAATTCCTTTGCATCCTCAACACTTCGAGCTGCATCATCTTGCGATATTTTCACCAGTTCTTTATAGTCACCCTCTTGTCTCATAATAAAAATACGATGAAGAATTTTTGAGAAATCTTTATCAATCTTTCCAGTGTGAACAAATTCTTTGTCAAAAATCGAGATAACACCAGAATGTTTCGATGTTTTAAGATTAATATCTTTGTCAATATAAAGAGCCAATAATGCATAAAACATAGAGTAGTATGCTCGATTTACAATTGACCTTGGGCTTAAGTGGTTTTTGAGCATTTTTGCAGCGTCGAAAAGGGTTTCCTCTGCCTGCTCAATTCGGTACTTGAAAAGTGTCTCCTTATCAGTCATACTCTTACCCCTTCTTCAAGAATATTTTTTACTATTGGAGCTGATCGCAGCGCAGAATTTTCAATTTCATCTTCAGTAAAAACGAGAGGAGAAATAACCACGTAGTTTTCAAAGCCAACTTCCCAAGCAATTTCGTAAATCCTCTCTTTCAATTCGGTGTTCAATGATGGGACAATTATCGATATATCCAAATCGGAAAACTCGTCCTGATTGCCCCTGGCCCTTGAGCCAAAAACTATTAAATCAACGAGCGAAGTTACCTCGGATAATTTTTCCTTTAGCTCCTTCGCAACCATATAATCTTTCGGGTTCATAAGTATTTTCCTTATCGTCCGTTCGCACAAGTTTTTGTAACAACAGTGCAGGACAGCGCCTCTTGGGTTTAGGATAGCGGCATTTCAGGATAATCTCAAGGATTTCATTGATTATTTTACCAAGTTTAACGAAATCCTTCCCCTGAATCGGTACTTACTATGAAAATAGGTATTTTTTAATTTCATCTCTCCGGCGGCGTCTCCCACTCAATCCACCCGACATCAGAAAAAGCCGCGGGCCGGCTTGATACCCAGAGAACGGCCCGATGTCCGTCTGTGAAATAGGGGTCCCCCGTGAGATTACCCCGAGGTTCCGAATAGGCGGCGGCGCCGACGCCTTTGACATAACCGAAGGTTTTCAAACCCTGGGAATACCATAAATCCTGAATGAGAAAGTCTCTGGTCTCATCCACATTCGGATCGATTTTATGAGTTGTTATGGTTTTCCAGGTAAAACGTACGCCGATATCACGACTGATCTGACCGATCCAGACGAACTTGCCTTCAAATCGCATCGGCGCCAGCCACAGCCGCAAATGGTTGCGCTCGTGGATCGACGTGCGCGCTCTTTGAAAGGCCGCATCCTGGGCCCGACCGAAAACGTACAATGCGCTGACCGGTGAGTAACGGTAGCGTCCACCAAAAAGAAAGGATCGGATCGTTTTCAACAGCGATGCTCTGTAAATGGTCTCCGTTTTTATAAAGGGCGACACCAAATACTGCTGCTGGATCGACCGCTGACAACGATGGTATCGATCCTGTAACCTAATTTTTCGATCCGCACAGCCGCGTCCTGGTAAGGCTTTCCCATCTCCGGAAAGCATTCCGCAAAAGCACCGGTGACAAGAATTATTCTCAGGCTGGGATCATGCATCGGTAGAGGTTGACTCAATCCGTCGCCCTGTTTCTCATCATTTAAACGCCATAGATACTCCTCACACCTGATCCGGCGCCGTTGGGCTTCAGAATTTTCGTTGATCAATCCGCAAAAGATTTCTCGAACTCTAAATCTGCCACAGCTTCCGCAATTTGTTTGGCATTATAGTCACTGCTGGAACGGCCGCTGACGATTAATGGCTCGATTTGATATCCCAGCGGACGTAACTGCTCCATTGCCTTCCCAAACGGAAAGGCAGTATCGGCAATGCATTCCCCTAAAAGACCCGGCACAATTAGAATTCTTAGATTTATATTGTTGGCCGGAAGTGGCCTGAGTTGTTCGGTAGGCAACCGCTCATCGCTGAGTCTTGTCAGATAACTCTCACAATGTCCAACTGCATCTCGATATTCCGGGGCTTCTGATAGTAATTTGCAAAATATCTCTCGAAAGGGTACCCGACCATCCTTGACGGAAGGCATTCCTACAGGTTTTAAAATTTGCGCGGGTGTTTCAAGACTAAATTTTTGCAGGTCCGCAGCGGAGCACCCTAAAAGAATAATAGTTTGGAAAATTACGAGAAAAAAATGGCGAGAAAAGAACATAGTAAATTTCATATGATATCAGTAAAATAGGCATATTTGTGGTAACATCTCAATAACCCCGGTATATAGTAGGTTGGGTTAAGCGGGCTGTAGGCACAATTTATGTTGGGTTCGCCTATCTTGATGCACCTCAAAAGTTTGAAATAGCAACAAAACGAGCGAACCCAACAAGATGGGTCGCAGGCCGTCGGCTTAACCCAACCTACGATGACTAAAAAATGAACATCGAACGTCTAACATCGAATAACGTATTCTGTCAATTTATAAGAATGACTGAGCAAAGCGAAGCGGCACCCACAATTCGTCAATCACCATTCGTCATTCCATGAAGTTTCATATAAGGTGTCAGTAGTAAATAAGCGATAACCGTCCTGACACCCGACACCTGAAACCATCACTCCAGTACTCCTTTACTCCAATACTCCAGGTTTATTCATGTGAACGGTGCATGGCCGCCGAGCAGGCAGTCTTGCCTTCCGCGGGCGCCCGTTCGGTAAATACCCGCTGGATCGGCGCGACAATGGGGCTGGTAATAAACCGGATGGCCGTACCGATCAATCCCCCCGGCTGCACACCAATCTTGTAGTCGGTAAAGGTTCCCTTGACCTGAATCGGGGTGGATAGACTGAAAAACTCGGCTTTTTTGGCCTTGGGTGCCATTGTCAGATGGACCGTTTCGGTCTTGAAATTTACTTTGGCCTCTCCGCCCACCTGCATTTTGGTGGTGTCCACAAAGATGGCATCTTCGGTCATTTCACCGTCCTTGAGGTTGAAACGAAATATGGCGCAGTTAACCTTGGAGGTGGCCGCGGAATCCAGTTTCGGCAGTACCGCCGTCAGAATATTGACCGACCACAGCTCGAATAGATTGGCTTCAAAATTTTCCGGCACAATTGCGATATCGATGTAACCGTTGGCATGATGCATGATGGTTTCCAGGCTTTTGGCCCGGGACTTAAGATCGATATCGAGACTGAGCCAGCCGCCCATATCAGATCCCGGTTTTACCCGGCGGGCCAGAATACCGAAGTCCAACTGCTCGATATTGGCGCTGACTTCCAGGAGGCATCCGTTTCGGTGGGTTCAAAAGCAAACGCCAGCTTGACCGAACCACCGGGAATATTCAGTTGCAGAGGATCCACGAAAAAGCGTCCCTTTTCCAGGCCGGCTGCTAAATTGCCGCTGCCGAGAGTGTCTTTGCCCGATAATACTTCCTGCACCTTCAGATTAAAGTGCGCGTCCAGGCTGCCCATGAATTCCGGGCTTAAAAGGGATAGAACCGGCTGTGCACCAACCTCTTTTTCAGCAGCCCTCTTCTTGGCGCTGTCTTTCTCGACCGCCTTAGCCTCCACCTTGAGAGGTGACCAGTCACCCACCTCGAAGTCATCGATTTGCAGGGTACGGGTGGTCAGGTCAATATCCAAACGGGGAGGACGGACCCCTGTTTCCAGGCTCATTTTGCCGGTCATATGGCTCTGGTTGACGCGAACATTCAAATCGGAAAGGTAGTAGCCGGTTTTCTTCAGCTGGAACCGCCCGCCCAGTTCATAGGGTCCATAGGGAGGCAAATCAACTTCCAGAAAGGAATTGATGCTGTTGAGCCGCTCGCCGCTCAGCAACATCTTAAAATCCAATTCCTTATGCTCAATCGGCAGGTCGACGACGCTGCTTAATTCCAGCTTTACCCCGGCCGCTTCGGCCAGTATATCTAGCGGCAGCTGGATCTTTTTACCGGCAAGGGCGGCGAGTCGATCACCTTTTATCTCAATTTTAACCGGCTCATCTTTGATTCGACCATCGATGGACCATATCACGGGTTGGCCGGCAGAGGCTTTTACAACACACTCGATGATCCGAATCTCTAAGTCGGCGCCGGTGTTGGGGTCCTTTAGGGTCCATTGGCCGTTTTTCATCCTGACGGCAAATTCAGATCGATCGAGAATCGTTCCCAGGTTGCGGCCCCTGATATTGAGATCCAGTCCGAAACTGCCGACGGCAGCGTCGATCCCCTCGGCGATGTTCAGTCCGGCAAGCATTAATCCGATATTAACTTTGGTGGAATCAACTTTAAATCTAAACTCCGGCAGCTTGCTGCTAAGATCAAGGGACAGCCGGCCTTTAAACCGAACTTTATCTACGGTTGCCTGAAAGGGCGAATTCTTCACCCGACCGTCACGGATTCGGCTCGAAAAAGAGAGATCTGTGATATCAAATGCTTTCAGGTGAATGCGGTTGATGCCGATATCGATATCGGCATCATTGAACCCGACTGTCTGGGGCATAATCGGCATGTCTAAAGTAAAACCCTCTGGCTCCGATTTTTTTTTTGATGATGGGTCGGTGACGGCAATACTTGCCAGTTCGGCGGGGTCGACATTTTCCAGCCTCAGCCTGGCCGTCAGCAGGGGGCCGGTATCAATTGGCTTCCACCCCAGCCGGCCTTTGAGTTTGGTTTTGCCCAAGTGAGCACTGAGAGAGTTCACCTCCCATTGCTGGCCGCTGACGTTGAGTTTTCCGTTTAATGCATAGGGTATATTCGCCGAAGATGAAACGCCCACCCAGGCAGCAAGACCGCCAATGCGTTTGCCGGATACATTCAAAGTGAGATTCGATCCGGACGGATCGTCAGGTTCGGCAATTGAGCCTTTAAGACGCAGCCTGGCGCCGCCGCCATCGGCGGAAATTTCAATCGGCCAGGGTTCACCGGTTAAAATTTGACGAAAACTGCCGCCGGATACACCCAGTTTAAATGGCACATCCAGCAATGTGCCGGCCGCATCGACGCGCATGTTCCGGTCGTGGATCAGAGCCACTTCCGCTTTTTTTAAAGTGAAGCGCACCGGTCGTCCGTCTGCAACGTTACCGTAGGACAGCGCCGCATCGTCTAAAGTTAACTGCATGTCGAGATTTTCCAACATTGACTGAAGGTTCCGGCCGCTTGCTCCCAGGCTGAATTCGAATAAAGTCAGATGACCTTCAACGCCTTCCGTTTTGGCAAAAACCAGCGCCAGGTTGCCCAGATCAGTCTGCTCGGCGCTCAGGCTCAACAAAAATCCAGGCGTATTGTTGTGATTTTTGAGATCAAGATTCCCGTGGAAAGAGACATCGGCAAAGGTCACCTGCATCGGCGCTACCAGCGCACCTTCATGGATGCCAACCTTCAGGGAGGCATTGCGAATGCCACCCGGCGCATTAATGACCTGCTCTACCCTGAGCTCAATATCGGCGTCAAATTCATTCAATAGGTCCAGCGAAATATCCACCTCATTCAATTCCGGCAATGGCTCATCTGAGGCTGCCACATTCTGATTTTCAACCGGATCCGATCCCTTGCCGGAAATCTCCCGCAAAGGTCCGGCATCAAAGGTAGGAATTATGAGTTCGGCTACAATCGCGGGTTTGTCTCCGGACAGGTTAAGGTCGAGTTTACCGTCAAACGCAGTCTTGCCGAAATTTCCCTTTAATTTGGATAAACTGTATCCCGTTTCGGTTTCCTTCATGTGCGCGGCCAATTGAAAAGCGCCTAGTGGCGGGAGTTGTGAACCCATAATCTCTGCCAGATTGCCGACCCGATCTCCATTCAATTTGATAAGAAAATCCAACCCTTTGCCTTCCAGAGGTCTGTCCGCCTGACCGCTGACATTCAGCGTGATCCCGGCCATCTCAGCCGATGCTTCCAGATGCCATGACTGGGTGGGCTTGAATAATTCACCCATCGGATCACCACTAATTGAAATATAGTAGCGTTGCTTTTGAAAGGCACCATCGATGGCTATTTTTAAAGGCTCATCGGCAACGGCCGAACCCTCCATGGAATTCAGCTCAAAATCATAATTTCGGTTCGATTCGTGGTCGCGAAACGATAGGGTCAGCTGACCCAGCGAGAACGCTTCAACTTCAACGAGGTTCACTTTAAACGGTTCCCCGCTGTCGGTTGATGCCGGTGGGTCCTCACGCTTCTCACCGGAAACATCAAGCAGCCAGTTTTTCCGCCCATCGGCTTTGAGTTCGAGATTGACATCAATTCCATCGGCCTTTATCTCCTGGATATGAATCCGGCGGCGCAGCAACGGCAAAATTCGAATCCGGGCCCGGAAAAGATCAACTTTAACAAAACCTTCGCTATCCCAGGAAGACGGATTGGCAATCTTCAAGCCATTCAGTTCAAGAGCCGGCCGAAAACTCAGATCGACGGCAAGGTGTCCATCAATGCTGACTTTTCTGCCAAGTGCCTGGGTTGCTGCGGCCTCCGCCCTGGCTCGAATTCCGTCTACATTAACTGAAATCCCGATGGCCAAAACGACCACCAGAACCACACCAATCAGGATCACCAGTGACCCGATTATAAAAGCAGTCCGTTTCAGATAATTTGAAATACCCATGGCAGGCTCCTTGTTGATCAGATGACAGAGGTCAGAAGACAGATGTCAGAGGTCAGAAGACAGAGGTCAGAGATCAGATGTCAGAGGTCAGAGGTCAGAGATCAGAGATCAGAGGTCAGCCCCGCCGCCGGCCAAAAAAACGGCCGGTCTAATCGAAAAAAAAACTGATGAACGTCGAACACCCGCCTGCCATGCATAGTGCGTTGAGTTAGCGTAATCATTGAGTTATGAATCACAATTATTAAATTTGCCTCGCACCAGTTTCAAGGCATTGCGGGCAGGTCGAACGTCCAACATCGAACGTCGAATGGATGTATTCTGTCTGTTTTAAAAAAGATTTAGCGAAACGTTTCCATCCTTCGAAATTCGATATTCAATATTCGATATTCTGCGGTTCGCTGTTCCGGCCAGCTACCAATGTGGCCGGTTTAATCATCAAGAAAACCGTGCCATTTTGGCGTAGTTTCATACAAGATGTCAGATTAGCCGCCTTAGCTCTTTGAGCATCCGCCTTCGTTGGTCCTCAGGCTTCGCTATAACTACGCCCCAACACTTCGGCGCGACAAGACGGCGCAGCAGTTACCTCCTTCGTTGTCGTCCTCGTCCTCGTACTCGTTCCTCGTCCCTATAAGATTCGGGCTTGGTTCTAATATTCGCCATGGCTTATTCGTAGGTTGGGTTGAGCCCGCCGGAGGCGGATTGGGTTTCTCCGCCAGCGGACCAACCTGCGTGCCGGCCATTTTTATTGCTGTCAGCGAAACCCAACAAAATGGCCGAAGATAGAACCATTCCCCTCACGAGATTGAAATGCTCTCAGCTGACCATAATCACTTATTACAAAACAACAACTATTTCAAGAAATTGGTTTACAATCCAGATATCGTTGATTGGTTAAGTGGTTGTAAATATGGACTTATGCCATATTTTCAAAATAATTGGACACTTCAGGTTTCAATAGAAAGGACAATTAGGACACAGATAAACACGGATTAACACGGATTAATAAGAAAGTTTATTTCCCCTTCGACGAGAAAGACACACAGCAAATAGGCACCTTTGTATATCTGGCAGGGCTTCCGCCGCCAGGCGGTTTGTACTAATCTGCGTTTACCGCGCCCGCTCACGCCTTGCGTGGCAGACTGGTGCGAGCGAGGCGGGCGGGTCTGTGCAAATCTGCCTGCCCCGTTTAATTTCGAAGAACAGCGTAGCGTATTTAACCAGGGTGTCCCAAAAAGATTAACTAAACTTGACGTTCTGGCATCTTTACCAGTCCGCTTGGGAAGGAATTTATTCTTGATTTTATCCTGCATCTCGCTCATGATAGTATAACATTTTCGCTCTCCATGGAACCGGATTAGGCCCTTAGCGGATTTTTTCTGACAACATGTTGTCAGAAACTGATGGTATTGTGCTGGCAAGACTCATCTCGCTGGGATATCGTCCTCGTCCTCGTCCTCGAATTGTTTGGCCAGGGCTTCACCAACTCTATTTTTTCGATTACGAGAACGAGGACGACGACGAGGACGAGAAACAATCCAATCGGCATTTCAGGCATTTGCCACTTGAGTCTCTGTTCTCAATCTTAGTACCTGTTCACATCATGTTTGCCCATGATTTATGCCATAGCGTAACCGTTCACAGGTTCAGCCTGCCCTGGCGCGACTTATAAGATCATACTTACGGCCCGTGTCAGGTTCCCAAATATGAATCTGAATAATTGAGCAACGTAAATTCAGATGTGGGTGCTTTTAATCCAACTCTCGCGTCGGTTTAACGTCACCCAAGAGCGATCCAAAGCAGTCGCACTCTCCGAGGCGTAGGCTCGTAGGCTACGAGCCGGAGGCCAGGGCGGGCTTGAAACCCTGAACCTTTGAACCCGTGAACGCTTACAAGCAATTCTACCCTTCGAGTGCCTCAGGGTCTAACGACAGGGGCCAACGACTGGGTCGAACGATCGATTTAAATAGAAAAAAGACAGAGCGAAGCGATACCACAAATCTTCAATCATCAATTCTCCGCCGCCGGCGGATCCGGGTTGGGAGGTAAAAAATGCGCTGGAAACGGATACTGAGCATCACAGCAGCGATCATCGTCGTCCTTTTTATAACAGCCTATATCATCATCGCATCGTATGATTTTAACAAATTGAAACCCCGGATTACGGCCATCGTAAAAGAATATACCGGTCGGGAGGTGACCCTGGGCGGGAATATAAAATTAAGCATCGGTTTAAACCCGAGGCTGGAGGTTGAAGATGTGGCGTTTCAAAATGCGGCCTGGGGATCTCGGCCGCAGATGGCACAGATAAAGAAATTAGAAGTTCAAGTGGCCCTGATTCCAATTTTAAGCGGTGAAATAGAGGTTAAACAGTTAACGATTCTGAATCCCGACATTATCATCGAGATTGATAAATCCGGCAAATCGAATTTGGATTTCGACCTTCCCCAAGCGTCTGAAACTAAAACACCTGAAACTAAAGGCGACGATGAAACGCAAACAGTTTTTAGTATTGGAAAAGTGCGTATCGAGAAGGGGAAAATTACCTATAAAGATCATCAATCCGGCATAACCCATGCCTTGACGATAGAATCACTCCAATCAGAAGGTCCTGCTTTTGGGGAGCCGGGTGACATCGATTTGAAAGGCAGCTATAATAAAATACCATTTGAGATCAGCGGCAGTCTCGGTCAACTTTCCGGAATATTCAATTCAGACGAGCAATGGCCGTTGAATCTTACCATCGCAGCGGTTGGTTCCACGGTCTCGATTGCAGGCCATATCACGAATATCATGGAGGTTAAGGGGATTGATCTTAAGCTGGCCGCTAAAGGAGCGGATATTGCCAACTTCCAGCAGTTCACCGGCGAGCCCTTACCGGTTAAGGGGCCGTTTGACGTGGCCGGACATCTCAGCGCCCCGACCCTTGAGGACTTCAAAATCACTGATATCGCGATTTTGCTGGGTGAAAGCAGAATTAACGGTGAAATTGCGCTCAATCAAAAATCAGCCAGACCCCAAATCAATGCCAAATTCCACTCCCAAAAATTGGACCTGCGACCGTTCATAAAACAAGATAAAAGCGGCAGCCAAACGGAGACAAAAAACAAGAAAAGCGGCACGAAAAGCAACAAAGTATTTTCCGCTGAACCGTTGGATCTTCAAGCCCTCGACCATGTCGATGCAGCCGTTAGTTTTCGTGCGGATCAGATTTTAACCCATCGAATTGCATTGGATAAATTTCAGCTGGACTTAAGCTTACAAAACGGCCACTTAATCATCAAGCCGCTGGCAACCCATATCGGCGGCGGAGAATTTTCCAGTAGCTTGGATCTGCAGGCAAAAGGAAATCATTTAAACCTGACCACGAAGATAACCGCAAAAAAGATTAATCTAGGCGAAATGCTCAAGAAACTGGGCATTGCCCAAGACCTGGAAGGCGTCTTCGATTTAGACATCAACCTTGCAGGCCGGGGTAAATCAGTGGCCGCCCTGATGGCCGGACTCAACGGCGATGTGGTCGCCATTCTGAGTGAAGGCAAAATGCCCGTCCAGTATTTAGATCTTGTGGGAGCCGATATTACCACCAGCCTTTTGACGTTGGTAAATCCACTTGAAAAAAAAATTAAACGGGCAACCATTAACTGCGCTGTGTGTGATTTCAATATCAAAAACGGCCTGGCCAAAAGCGACATCATTATGATCGATGACCCGGAGAAGACGTTGCTGAGCGCAGGAACCATCAATCTCAAAACCGAAGCGCTGGACTTTGGCATTCATACCAAACCCAAAGAAGGCATCGGAACCAAAGAAACCGGCAAGATCAGTGTGAGCTTAAGTGCAATTACCAAACCCTTCAAACTGGGTGGTACCCTGGCCAACCCGTCGCTTGGCATCAGCCCGGAACGAACAGTCAAAACCATTGGTTCTGTCCTTTTAGGGCCGGCGGGTTGGGCTTCTCTTTTCGTTTCCGGTTCATCCGGCAAGGAAAGCCCATGTGTTGCAGCTCTTAAAATTGCCGGCAAAGGCACACCCAAGAAAACGGCACCGTCCGGTAAAGAAAAAGAGCAAAAGGGCACCAGCGAAAAGAAAGAGGAAAGTTTGGGCACCAAGATAAAGAATTTTTTCGGCATGCCAAAAGAATAATTTATGTATCGGAATTTATACAATTTATTGAAATCACAGTGTTTTTTTCGGCCATTCTCTTGGTAAGCCGTATGGAATGGTGGAATAGTGGAATTTTGGAAGACTGGGTATGAAAAGCGGAAAAAGGTCTATTCTACAAAAAATGTTGAATCTACATTCTTTGATGATGCTCACCAGTCATGTTTATCCTGTTTTTGCCCAATTAAATACCCCATTAAAGTGTGAAAATCAATGCAGAATATGTGCTTTGAGTCTCGTTTTCTTTAAACCCATCATTCCACAATTCCAACATTCCATTATTCCAGTTCTTTAACTGGGCCAGGGAGTTTCGCAGCCGGACTCCAAGACCAAGTACGCATCCGACCGCAAAACTCCCCGACTTTCTAAATCCCCTGAACCAGACCATTCAAGGATCAGAAAGCACCGACACCCAGACGATACACATTTTAACCGTTCATAGGTTCAAGGTTCAATGTTCAGGGTTAGCGAAACCCAACAAAATGGCTCAAGATCGAACCATCCCCTTTTTTTCTATTTAAATTCAGCCGACGGCCTTCGCTTTGAGTTCGACACCATT
>PVMK01189082.1_pt2 | contig 14597 bp, 11 predicted proteins | sample 1853481 | NCBI WGS metagenome assembly PVMK01 (sample SAMN08533507, study PRJNA380276) | Marine sediment metagenome, whole genome shotgun sequencing project. | reverse complement strand
CTCTGACCCGGCCCAGAGGACCAGGTTTTCGATGTTAGAATAAAAAATTTTAAGAAAGATTTGACGAAATTGCTTTTTTAAAGTATATCAGCGCCATTTTAAAAAATTTTCTTTAAATGCATTGTCACTGACGGACAAATAGAATAAAATAACAATTTTATAACAGGGATTAAAAAGGAGGATTTATTTTGTTTGATGTAGCTTATGCCATGGGTGTTGGAGGCGGAGAAGGCGCCTCAGGTTTTTCCGGGTTTATCCCGTTAATTTTGATGTTTGTCATTTTCTACTTTTTGCTGATCCGTCCCCAGCAAAAAAAGACCAAAGAACACCGTCAAATGATCGCCAGTTTAAAGAAGGGTGATCGTATTGTTACAAGCGGTGGTATCCACGGCCGCATTACGGGAATGGATGACGTGACATTAACAGTGGAAATTGCCGATAAAGTTCGTGTAAAAGTCGCCCGTGGCAATGTATCGACCCTGGCTCAAGGGGCAGCTCAGACCCAACCGGCGAAAAAATAACAGCAAATATCGACAATTGTCAGCCCCACGCAATTTTGTTAAGTGTCGGATTTACTAAACTGTTAATTGTGGGTGTTCCGATTCATCTTCCGGCATCGGAACGATCTGCCTGCATAAACAATTTGGCCAACGATCCATTTAACAAAATATCTGGGGCTTTCGTATGATGCTAATGCACAACCTGGGTTTTATACAAATTGACAGGTTCCAGGTTCAGAGTTCAACCGGGGTTTTACTTATTAAACCAGACCTCATAATTTACTATGAAAACAGCTCTTCTTTTTTGGACATTATCGGGCGCAGTGAGCCTTTTCGGAGAATAGGTTTCAGGTGTCAGGTGTCAGGCCGGATCTCACTTTTTTACTACTGACACCTGACACCCGACACCTGAAACCTGAGTGACAGTGTCCAATTATTTTGCAAATATGGGATAAACCCACATTTATAAACACATAACCAATCAACTAATCACGCAATAAACGATATCTGTGAACAGTAAAAAAGTGTAAAAGGGAAAAGATCATTGAAAAATATTTCTTGGAAACTGGTTTTGGTTTTTGCCGTCCTCGTCACGGCGATCATCTATATCCTTCCGAGCTTTAAACCTGCCCTCTGGCCTCACAAACAGATCAATCTCGGTCTTGATCTCCAGGGCGGTATGCATCTGGTTCTGGAGGTGGATACGGATAAAGCCGTAGAAAGCACCATCGAACGAATTTCCCAGGAAATTCGTGAGCAGCTCAAAAAAAAGCGCATCCGGCATGTTTCCGTGGATCGAATCGAGGGCTCCCGGATTTCCGTCGAGGTCAAAAATGAAGATAGCATCGAGAAACTTAAAGCGCTTCTTGATGATGAATTCAGGGACCTGCGAGAGCTTTCAAAAACAGAGGCCGGCGGTACTTTTGCAATCGAAATGGACATACCTGAAAGGGATCGCGAACAGATAAAAAAGCTTGCGGTCGATCAGGCCCTTGAAACGATCCGGAACCGCATCGATCAGTTCGGCGTGGCCGAACCGGATATACGACGCCAGGGTGAAAAACGAATATTAATCCAACTGCCCGGCATCAGTGACACCCAGAGAGCCAAAAATCTGATCGGTAAAACAGCACTCTTGGAGTTCAAACTGGTGGATGATACCAATTCAGTGGATGCGGCCGTCAAGGGCACCGTGCCACCGGGAAGAGAACTGCTTTACAAAGTTGAAGAAGACCCGCAAACCCGGCGGACTACCAAGACACCATTTCTTATCAAAAAACGAACCCTGTTAACCGGCGCCTCCCTGACGGATGCACGGGTTCAGATAGACTCCCAGTTCAATGAACCCTATGTTTCCATTAATTTCGACAAAAAGGGGGCACGGATCTTTGAAAGAATCACCGGTGATAATGTCAACAAACGCCTGGCCATCGTACTGGATAACAGTGTATATTCCGCCCCGGTTATCCAGGAAAAAATCGCCGGCGGTCAGGCACGGATTACCGGGAGATTTACCACCGAGGAAGCACGCGATCTGGCTATCGTGCTGCGGGCCGGTGCCTTGCCGGCCCCGGTCAATATCCTTGAAGAACGAACCGTGGGTCCTTCTCTGGGAGCCGATTCCATCCGCAAGGGTCTGATGTCCATGATCATCGGCGGGTTACTGGTGATTGTGTTTATGCTCATTTACTATAAAATGGCGGGCATAATCGCCGATATTGCTCTGTTTCTTAATATATTGCTGATCGCGGCAGGATTAAGCGCTTTTGGCGCCACCCTTACCCTGCCCGGAATTGCCGCAATTATTCTTACCATCGGTATGGCAGTGGATGCCAATGTAATTATTTTTGAACGGATCAGAGAAGAACTGACGCTGGGAAGAACACCGCGAGCGGCCGTCAATGCCGGCTATGACCGGGCAACCCTGACCATCCTGGACGCCAACGTAACCACCTTGATTGCCGCTGTTGTTCTTTTCCAGTTCGGCACCGGGCCCGTTAAGGGATTTGCCGTCGCTTTGAGTTTGGGGGTTGTTGCCAGTATGTTTACCGCCCTGATTGTGTCGCGGTTGATTTTTAATTATGTTTTGATGAACAAAAAAGCTAAAACTCTAAGTATATAGACTTCTTTAAAGACCGTGCTTTTAATTAGTGGCGCCGGTTGGCGCAGCGAGTGTGCCATTAAGACAATATTATAAGTTTCAGGTGTCAGGTTTCGGGTGTCAGGGAGTTGAGGTGCTAAATCCTGAAACCTGAAGCCATCAGTTTCTTACAACAAATTGTCAGATAAAACCCGATAAGGGCCTAATACGTAAAACGATCAAAGGGAAAATCAATGCAGTTTATCAAGTCGGACGTTAATATAGATTTCATCGGTAAAAGAAAGATAGCCTTTTTTGTATCGATCGCTATGATTGTTATCAGTATTATTTCTCTGATATGGCACGGGGGGCCCAAACAGGGCATCGATTTTGCCGGCGGCACCCTCATCCAGGTAAAGTTTCCTGCTCCAGTAAAAATAGCTGACATAAAAACCGGCCTGCAGTCCATTGGACTCGGCAAGTCTTCGGTTCAATCATTCGGTGAGCAGGAGTCAAATGAGTATCTGATACGCACCGGCAGTGCCGTCATGGCCGCCGAAGGTTTCTCATTGGATATCAAAAAGGCCCTGGCATCGTCAACCGGGGAGGATGTGGAAATCCGGCGCATGGAAATGGTCGGTGCCCAGGTAGGACAAGACTTGAAGGAAAAAGCTTTATTTGCCATGTTTTATGCCCTGTTGTTTATCACCATTTATATTTCGGGACGTTTTGAATTAAAATGGATGATAAGCGGGATAATGGCGGTGGCATTAATCGGCGCCGTTTATATCTTCACACTGTTTAGTGTCAGCATCCCCTTCTTGATTGCCGCAGCATTGATCGTCTCGCTGGTGTTGTTCTGGTTTCTAGAACTCAAATATGCCATGGGAGCCATCGTCGCTCTGATACACGACGTCACCATTACGGTTGGAATTTTTTCAATTCTCGACAAAGAGTTTACGCTGGCAATCATCGCAGCACTGCTGACCATCATCGGGTACTCATTAAACGATACCATCATCGTCTTTGACCGTATTCGCGAAAACCTGAGAAAATACCACAAGAATCCATTGGAATACATCTTAAACCGCAGCATCAATGAAACACTGAGCCGCACCATATTGACCTCGGTTACCACCCTGTTTGTGATCGTCACCCTTTTTGTCCTTGGCGGCGGGATTATCCATGACTTCGCATTTGCCTTGATCATAGGGATCGCTGTGGGGACCTATTCGTCCATTTTTGTTGCCAGTCCGATCCTTTTGACCTGGCAGGAACGGCAGCGTAAAAAAAAGAATGGATAATATTCGGTCATGGTTTTTTCTTAAAAGTGTACCGGGGGTTGGAAATCTTCTTGGCAAACGCCTGCTTGATTTTTTTAAAACACCCCAAGATATTTTTCAGGCATCCGCCGAAAAACTTCTCCAGGTAGACGGAGTCACCCAACGCCACGTAGCCGCCATAAAAAAACACAAAATTCCCTGGAAGGTAAACGCTGAACTGGATCTCTTAGCCCGGAAAGAATACCGGATTATTACCCTGACAGATCCGGATTATCCCCGGCTTTTACGCGAAATTCCAGATCCCCCGCCCTTTTTATATGTGTCCGGACGACTGGACGGCTCTGCCTTGAAAATTGCCGTGGTCGGCTCTAGAAATGCAACCGGATATGGATTGACGACTACCAAAAACCTGTGTGCCGATTTAGCCTCTCTTGGCATAACCATTGTCAGCGGAATGGCTCGGGGCATTGATACCGCCGCCCACGAAGGCGCTATGGCAGGCGGGGGGAAAACCATCGCCGTACTGGGCAGCGGTCTGGAACGTATTTATCCGGCGGAAAACGCAAAGCTCTTTCATCGGATTTCTGAAAATGGTGCGGTGGTGTCGGAATTTGCCTTGTTGACAGAACCCGAAGGGCATAATTTTCCGCTACGCAACCGAGTTATCAGTGGAATGTCTTTAGGAACCGTTGTGGTGGAGGCCACCAAAAAAAGCGGCTCACTGATCACGGCTCGGCTGGCCGCCGAGCAAAATCGTGAAGTGTTTGCGGTACCGGGCAGCATCCAGTCATTTAAAAGCACCGGCACCCATACACTCATTAAACAGGGGGCCAAACTTGTAGAACATGCCCAAGATATCATTGAAGAGTTAACCCCATTTCTCGAAAACAATCAGCTCCCGGGAAATACCCTTCCGGATGAAGCTGTTGAAAACTTGGCATCCCTCAGTGTTGACGAATCCCAGGTATATAAAGCGCTGGAGCCCTATCCGATCCACATTGACAAGCTGGACAGAAAACTCTCAATGGGACCGGGAAAACTTTCAAGTATCTTGTTAAAATTGGAACTAAACGGCATGATTCAGCAATTGCCGGGCAAATTTTTTATATTGTCAGATAAGCCGGGCAAGCGTTAACCCCCAATGTTGCATAAACAACATGGCAAAGAATAGCTAATGGTCCGTTCAGCATCGACAAATCAATTTCGATGCATATATTCATCTTCCCAAAAAGGCCGGGATCTCCCGGGTCAGGTTCCCTTTGTCGCATAGCCGGGAGCAGGGTCGGGCTCCGGCTGGTAGATTCGAACCTCCGACAAGCCGGCACGAGAAACTCGTAGATTCGGAGCACAACGCTCGGAGATTGGGTCAAATAATTTCCAAATCGCAATATCCAAATCTCAAATAAGATCAAAAGCCAAATTGTTTGGGATTTTGAATTTTAGTCATTGTGATTTGCCCTTCGACCTGGCTCAGGGTGGTGAGGTGGTGAGCCTGTCGAACCATTTGTTATTTGTCTTTTGGCTATTGCGATTTGATTGTATTTTGTATTTGTTTTGTTAACCTAAAAACGCAAAACATCGGATATAAGGGCCTAATAACCTTATCGTCCAATAATCGGAATCTTCGCGAGGAATTGCAGTGAGTAAACCTTTAGTTGTCGTGGAATCTCCCACAAAAGTAAGAACGATTAAAAAATATCTCGGATCCGACTATGAAGTTGCTGCCACCGTAGGGCACATTAAGGATCTTCCCAGTAAAGAGATGGGCATTGACGTGGAAAACGGTTTTAAACCCAAGTACCAATTTATCCCGGGGAAGCAAAAAGTTGTAAAGAGTTTGAAGCAGGCTGCCGGAGACACCCATGATGTTTATCTGGCCCCGGACCCTGATCGCGAGGGGGAAGCCATCGCCTGGCATACCGCCGATGTATTGAAAAAGAAGGGACGCAACTTTTATCGGGTGCTTTTTCACGAATTAACCAAAAACTCCGTTCGCAAGGCCATGGCATCACCTGAGGTCCTCGATCGCAGCAAGTATGAAGCCCAGCAGGCCCGCAGAATACTCGACAGACTGGTCGGCTACCAGGTGTCACCGCTTTTGTGGCGAAAAGTAAAAGGCGGTTTGAGCGCAGGACGGGTTCAGTCGGTGGCCGTCAGAATTATCTGTGAAAGAGAGCGTGCCATCCAGGCGTTTGTATCTGAGGAATACTGGTCGATCAGCGCTTATCTGGCAAGCGATGTCCCGCCGCCATTTGTCGCCAAACTGGTAAAAAAAGATCGGGAAAAAATTAAAATTCCCCATGAAAAGGCAGCCGATCAGATATTAAAGGAACTCGATGGGGAGCAGTTTATCGTCGAAAAGATACAAAAAAGGACGACTAAAAAAAATCCGCTGCCGCCTTTTATCACCAGCAAGCTGCAGCAGGAAGCCATCAGAAAACTTAGATTCAGTGCCCGCAAAACCATGATGGTTGCCCAACAGCTTTACGAGGGTATCGACCTTGGCCCCGGTGAGCCGGAGGGCCTGATCACCTATATGCGCACCGATTCCACTAGAATTGCAGCGGAGGCTGCTGCCGAAGCGCAGCAATTAATCCTGCAGCGTTTTCGGAAAAGAATATGCCCTGGAAAAACCACGATTTTTTAAAAATAAGAAAAAAGTGCAGGATGCCCATGAGGCCATCCGCCCGACTTCGGTTTTTAATACACCGGAAAAAATAAAATCCTGTCTTTCGCCGGATCAACTGGCCTTGTACCAGCTCATCTGGCAGCGATTTATTGCCTCTCAGATGACCCAGGCCCTGATCAACCAGATTTCCGTGTTCATCAGGGCCGGGGTCTATCTATTCACGTCCAGTGGCTCTTCGGTAAAATTTCCCGGATTTATGGCGCTTTACATGTCGGTGGATGACGAAATCGCCAATGACTCCGAAAAGAAAAAACCAAAACTGCCGGATCTGACCGAGGGAAAAGTCCTCAAACTCGACAAACTGGAACCCAAACAGCATTTTACCATGCCGCCGCCGCGATTTTCGGAAGCATCCCTGGTAAAAGAGCTCGAAGAAAACGGCATCGGCCGCCCCAGCACCTATGCAACCATCTTATCGACCATCCGGGGTAAAGGATATGTAGACCTGACCAAAGGTTATTTCAAGCCGAGTGAACTCGGCTTTATCGTCAATGATCTTCTGGTTAAAAATTTCGCGAACATCTTTGCGGTCGAATTTACCGCTAAAATGGAAGAAGATCTGGATCGGGTTGAATCAAAAAAACTTGACTTCCTGCAACTCCTAAGCAGGTTTTACAAGCCGTTTAGTAAAGACCTGGACACTGCCTCAGAGGAAATGCTCAGCGTCAAAGGCGTCGGCATACCCACCGATCTGAAGTGCCCCCAATGCGGTAAACCGGTACGTATTAAAGTCGGAAAGAACGGACATTTTCTGGCCTGCACCGGATATCCGGATTGCACATACTCCAATGACTACATCCGGGATGAGAAAGGTATTATTCAACCCGAGGAGCAATCCGAGGAAGAAGCCACCGATAAGGTGTGTGACAAATGCGGCAGGCCGATGGTTATCAAAAGGGGCCGCTATGGAAGTTTTCTCGCCTGCAGCGGTTATCCTGAGTGCAAAAACACCCAATCCTTAAATTCGAACGGAAATGCCAAAAAAATCGGCGTCGGCTGTCCCGGAAAAGAGACTGTGCCGGAGACATTGTCGAGCGTACCTCCAGGCGTGGCAAAATTTTTTACGGCTGCAGTCGTTTTCCAGAATGTACCTTTGCCACCTGGGATAAACCCCTCGATCGGGAATGCCCGCTGTGCGGTGCCAAATTTCTGGTTGAAAAAACCACCAAGAAACAGGGGACTTTCGTCACCTGCCGGGAACAAGGATGCGGATTTAAAGAAAAAGCTTGACAACTTGTTTTTTAGTTGTTAATTCTTCAGAAAATTCAAACTCATGTTGAAATTATGATTAACGTATTTGCCGTTAGAAACCTTATTAGCCTTATTATCGTCCTCGTCGAGGGTATAATTATCTTCGGCGAGACAAAGGGTTGATAATGGCATAAATTCACCGATTAGAAAAAAAAATCCGTTATCAGCCCTCAAAGCCGATAACGGATTTTTTTTTGAAAGGACACACCCCATGAAGCTGACCGGCGCACAAATACTGATGGAAGTACTGAAGGAAGAAAAAGTTGATACGATTTTCGGGTATCCCGGCGGAGCCGTCATTGATATTTATGATGCATTGGCAGAAACAGATATCCGCCATGTGCTGGTCCGCCATGAACAGGGAGCCGTGCATGCGGCCGACGGATATGCCAGGGCTGCCGGTCGTGTGGGGGTCTGCCTGGTGACATCGGGTCCCGGAGTAACCAACACCGTAACCGGTATCGCATCGGCCTATATGGATTCCATTCCGGTGGTCATTCTCAGTGGTCAGGTCCCTACCGGGCTCATCGGCAATGATGCCTTTCAAGAAGTTGATATCGTCGGCATTACCCGCCCCTGTACCAAACACAACTACCTGGTGATGTCGATTGAAAAGCTGGCCGCAACCGTCAAAGAAGCTTTTCATTTGGCCCGCTCCGGTCGACCGGGTCCCATTCTGGTGGACATACCCAAAGATATCACCAAAGAATCCATAGAATATGTTCCCGTTAATGAGGTTAAACTCAAGTCCTATAACCCGACTTACAATCCGAACATGAAACAACTAAAAAAAATTATAACCCTCATTGAGCATAGTGAAAGACCGCTCATCTTTGCCGGTGGCGGGGTGATTCTTTCAAAGGCCTCCGGGGAGTTAAACGAATTGGCGCGCAAAGCCCAAATTCCGGTCACCACGTCCCTGATGGGGCTGGGGGCGTTTAGGGAATCAGACCCGTTATCGCTGGGAATGATCGGGATGCACGGAACCTACAGAGCCAATATGTGCACGGCCGAATGCGATCTTCTTTTGGCCGTCGGAGTACGTTTTGATGACCGCGTCACCGGAAAAACAGATGCATTTGCCGCCCAATCTCAGATTGTTCACATTGACATTGATCCTACTACCATTCGCAAAAACATTCCGGTAACCATCCCTGTTGTGGGGGATTGCAGAATCACCCTGCAGCATCTCAACCGGATGATCGATCAGGTTGATCTGGGGGATCTGACTGTGAAACGAAAAAAATGGTTTGATCGGATCGATGAATGGAAAAGCACCAACCCGCTGGCTTACCAGCAAACGGATAAGATCAAGCCGCAATTTGTGGTCGAAAAACTCTGCGAACTGACAAAGGGTGAGGCCATCATCACCACCGAGGTCGGCCAGAACCAGATGTGGGCCGCCCAGTATTATCAATATGACCGACCCAATCATTTTATAACTTCGGGGGGCTTGGGTGCCATGGGGTTCGGGCTGCCTGCCGCCATCGGTGCCCAGGTTGCCTGCCCGGATAAAATTGTGGTGGATATTGCCGGTGACTCCAGCATCCAGATGAATATCCAGGAAATGGCCACCGCCGTGCAGAACTGTCTGCCGGTGAAAATTGTGATTTTAAACAACGGGTATATGGGCATGGTCAGACAGTGGCAGGAGTTATTTTACGATAAGCGATATGTCTGTACCTGTATGGATTGCGCACCTGATTTTGTAAAACTTGCCGAAGCATACGGGGCCGTGGGCTTGAGAGCCACAAAACCCGAAGAGGTCGGGCCTGTGTTGTCTGAAGGACTAGCCGTTTCCAAACCGGTGATCATGGATTTTATCGTGGAAAAGGAAGAAGGCGTTTACCCTATGGTTCCTGCCGGTGCTGCTATCACCGAGATGTTGCTGGTGTGAAAAAGAGAATGACGATTGACGATTGACGAAGGACGAAAGAAAAAAAGAAAAGTGACAGATGCAGGTTCATCGTTTTCTATAAATCAATCGAAACTCGTAACGCGTAACCCGGAACTCGAAACCCGTAACGCGCAACCCGGAACTCGAAACCCGTAACGCGCAACCCGGAACTCGTAACCCGTAACGCGCAACCCATAACACGTAACCCGGAACTCGAAACCCGTAACGCGTAACGCGCAACCCGTAACACGCAACCCGCAACAGGGATATTTCTATGAAAGAACAAAAACATATCATGACCATGCTGGTCGACAATCAGCCGGGGGTACTTTCCAGGGTCGTCGGACTGTTCAGCGGTAAAGGCTTTAATATTGAAAGCCTTTGCGTTGCCCCAACCATGGATCCTCAAGTGTCGAGAATTACCATCGTCACCATGGCCAATCCACCGGTAATCGAACAGATCGAAAAACAGCTAAGGAAACTGATCAACATCATTAAACTGCGCGACATGACAGGCCCCAAAGCTGTTAAACGGGAAATGGCACTGATCTGTATCGGAGCCAAACCGGAGCATCGCGCGGAAATATTGCGAATCGTCGATATCTTCCGCTGCAAAGTGATTGATGTCGGCCTCGAGCATTACATCATCGAGGTCACGGGAGATGTAGAAAAATTATCGGCCCTGATAAATCTTCTCCGTCCCATGGGTATCAAGAAAATAGCCAGGAGCGGCGCACTGGCATTGTATCGGGAACCCAAATAGATATCAAAGACCTAACCCGGATAAACCGGAAAAATGAGCTAAAATGATCGAAAATTTGAAATAACTAAAATGAGCTAAAATAATGGTATTCTGCCCGTCGAGAGCCTCTGGGTCGAACGATCAATTTTATAAAAAGGGATAGAGCGGAGCGATTCCTTAATTTTAGGCATTTTAGGCACTTTAGGTCATTTTAGGCATTCTTTTATTCCTCCATGTCAGTCTGTTATAACAAGAGGCTGAAGCAAGGATAAATATGACAAAAGTAGAACTAACAACCAACGAATAAAGCAGAGGTAGACATGACACAATTTAATTTCGGTGGAATGGTTGAAGACGTGATTACATCCGAGGAATTTTCGTTGCAAAAAGCCAGAGATGTCCTTCAAAATGAAACGGTGGCCGTTTTAGGTTATGGCGTCCAGGGGCCGGGGCAAGCGCTTAATCTGCGGGACAACGGTATTCGTCTTATCGTGGGACAGCGTGAGGGCGGAAAAACCTGGCAGCGTGCCGTGGCGGACGGTTTTGTTCCCGGTGAAACCCTATTCCCTCTGGAAGAAGCAGCAAAGAAGGCCACTATCCTTCAGTATCTGCTTTCCGATGCCGGGCAGGTGGAAACCTGGCCAAATATAAAAGCATGCCTGGATGAAGGCAATGCCCTTTATTTTTCCCACGGATTCGGCATCGTTTTCAAAGATCAAACCAAGATCATTCCCCCGGAAAACGTGGATGTCATTCTGGTTGCGCCCAAAGGCTCCGGCCGAAACGTAAGATTGAACTTTCTGGACGGCAGCGGGATCAATTCCAGTTATGCCGTGTTCCAGGATTTTACGGGAAATGCCAAAGAAAGAACCCTGGCCCTGGGTATTGCCGTCGGATCCGGGTATTTGTTCCCCACCACCTTTGAAAATGAAGTTCACAGTGACCTCACGGGAGAACGCGGAGTTTTGATGGGATGCCTGGCGGGGGTGATGGAGGCGCAGTACAATCTTTTGCGAAAACACGGACACAGCACGAGTGAAGCCTTCAACGAAACCGTCGAAGAACTGACCCAGAGCCTTATCAGGCTTGTCGCCGAAAATGGTATGGACTGGATGTTCAGCAATTGCTCGACAACTGCCCAGCGCGGTGCCCTGGACTGGGCCCCGAAATTCAGGGATGCAGTGGCGCCTGTATTTGACACCCTCTATGAAAAAGTCGTCTCCGGTGAAGAAACCCGGCGTGTCCTTGAGGCCAACAGCGCACCGGATTACCGCGAAAAACTGGATAAAGAATTGGATGCACTAAAAAATTCAGAAATGTGGCAAACCGGAGCCACCGTCCGCTCTTTGAGACCGGAAAACAGGAAGAAATTGTAATAACATAGGTTAATCTCTCAGTTTAGGCCCTTAGGGGCCTTTATCTAACAACATGTTGTAAGAAACTGAAGGTGTCAGTGTTCAGGTTTCAGGATTTAGCACCTCAACCCCCCTGACACCCTGAAACATAGAATCAGCGTGCTTGCTGCCCCGCAGGGGCCACTTTTCCCGAGCGCAGGCTTGGTAAAAGCCTAGTACCTCTTTATTGAAATCACATCCTGTTTGCACCTGATTTACGCCATAGCGTAAACCGTTGAACCCGTGAACGCTTACAAGCAATTCTATCGGTTTTAATAATAAAGACAGAGCGACCTGTCGGGTCGTAGCCGAAGGCGAAGCCTGAAGCGATACCACAAATCTTCAATATTCAATCGTCAATATTCAATTCCGGCTTATCCGGGTTGGGAATAAGCGTTTGGTTGTCTACGGCGATTGACAACCGGGCTCTCGAACCTTAGTGCTTTTTTTGGAGAAAACCATGGAACCAGTTCTACTATACGATACCACCTTGAGAGATGGAACCCAGGGAGAAAACATCAGCTTTTCGGCCGATGAAAAAATCAAAATTGCTTTGCGGCTGGATGATTTTGGGATAGATTACATCGAGGGCGGGTGGCCCGGTTCGAATCCCAAAGACATGCAGTTTTTCGATCTAGCCAAACGGGTGGAATTTCGTCAGGCCCGTCTGGTCGCTTTCGGTTCCACTCGCAAACCCGGAATCCAACCGGACGAAGATGACAACCTGAAAGCACTTATCGCCAGCAAAACACCGACGGTTGCAATTTTCGGCAAATCCTGGGAGCTGCATGTGCGAAAGGTTATGAATAACAGTTTGCAAGAAAACCTTGCCATGATCCGTGACACCGTCACTTTTTTAAAAAACAACGATCTTGAGGTTGTCTATGATGCCGAACATTTTTTCGACGGCTATAAAAACAACGCCGGCTATGCCCTGAAAACCCTGTATGCCGCCGTAGAAGGGGGGGCGGATTTTGTCGTTCTGTGCGATACCAATGGCGGCACCCTGCCCTTTGAGATCGAAACCATCACTAAAGATGTCCAAAAATCCATCAATGGAAAAGAATTGGCCACATCCGACCATGCGCCGTGTCGACTGGGAATCCATGCCCACAATGACTGCGGCCTGGCGGTGGCCAACTCGATTACCGCTGTGCACACAGGCGCTGTCATGGTTCACGGTACCATTAACGGCTATGGGGAAAGATGCGGCAATGCGGACTTGACTTCTGTTATTCCTATTATCGGCCTGAAAATGAACCGTCCGTGCGTATCCGAACAAAATCTTAAAAACCTCAAAACACTTTCCCGCTATGTCAGCGAAACAGCAAATCAGGTTCCTTTGAACACCCGGCCCTTTGTCGGTAAGAGCGCCTTTGCCCACAAGGGCGGCATCCATGTGAGTGCCATCATGAAAGTTCCCATGGCTTATGAACATATGGAGCCGGCACTGGTCGGAAACCAAAGACGGGTGCTGGTTTCCGATTTAGCCGGCAAAAGCAATGTCGAATTCAAAGCAAAGGAACTCGGCGTCGAGTTAGGCGGCAACGGATATAACAGCAAAAAAATTGTATCGGAAATAAAACAACTGGAACAGCAGGGGTATCAGTTCGATGTGGCGGAAGGATCGTTCAAGATCCTGATGCAGAAATTCACCGATCAGTTTGAACCTTCATTTCGCCTGGAATCGTTTCGCGTAACCATCGAGAAAGATAAAGAGGGACCGTGCAGTTCCCAGGCCACTGTGAAAATATCTGTGGGCGAAAAACAGGAAATCACCGCCGCTGAAGGCTATGGTCCGGTCAGCGCTCTGGACAACGCCCTGAGAAAGGCCCTGGGCAGATTTTATCCGGACCTTGATACCATGAGACTGGTTGACTTTAAAGTGAGGGTAATTGACGGCGGTCGGGGCACGGCCGCCAAGGTTCGGGTTTTTATCGAGTCGCGGGACCAGGATCAAATCTGGAGCACCATTGGGGTTTCAGAAGATATCATCGAAGCAAGCTGGCAGGCCCTGGTAGACAGCTTTCAATTCAAACTGGCAAACGAGAAACAAATTCGCAGCAGAAAGTATCCCGCCCAGGAAGAGCTGCCGATCTTTAATAAGGGCTGATTATCTCCGGCCCGGATTAAAAAAATCCGGGATGTCTCTAAAGAATTTGAAGGAGTAAACCATTGATTAAACAGGAAGGTACACACGCCGCGGGAACAGCACCGGATCGTTTCCCGCGGCCGATACTCCCACGTAGATGATTGAATATTTTCGAATGAATATTGAATATTTAAGGAATTCTTTCAATTTTATAAAGATCTATCAAAAAAATGCCGGAGCGAAGCGACTTCTACAAATATTCAATCGTCAATATTCAATTGTCAATTCTCCGTCTCCGGCTCGTCCGGGTTAGGTAATCAGGAAACAGGAACCCGCTACCAACCGTTCAACCAGACATTAGGCCCTTATCGGGTTTTTTCTGACAACATGTTGTAAGAAACTGAAGGTGTCAGGTGTCAGGTGTCAGTGTTCAGGTTTCAGGATTTAGTACCTCAACTCCCTGACACCCGATACCTGACACCTGAAACCTATAATTAGCGTGCATGTTGCCCCGCAGGGGCCACTTTTTCCGGGCACGGTCTTGGAAAAAGCTTAGTACCTATCTATTGAAATCACATCATGTTTGCACATGATTTATGCCATAGTCAGATTGAATATTTAAGCAATTCTATCGATTTAAATAGAAACGACAGAGCGCAGCGACTTCCA
>PVMK01189060.1_pt2 | contig 14598 bp, 20 predicted proteins | sample 1853481 | NCBI WGS metagenome assembly PVMK01 (sample SAMN08533507, study PRJNA380276) | Marine sediment metagenome, whole genome shotgun sequencing project. | reverse complement strand
TCCTCAACTTTAATTGCCGTTAAGCAAACACCATTTATGCAAATTGAATCATCAACAGAAATATCATCAAGTATTTTACTTGAGGAAATCTTGATTCGCATTCCCCCCGCAATAGGGTTGATGCTTGAAATTTTACCTATTTCTTCAATAATTCCTGTAAACATTTTACAAATTTAATTATTTTCTTCAATAAACAATATGCAAAAATTGATTATTCATTCTTCTTGTAAACTAATTTTAAATCGTCACCAATATTTTCAGAGCTGATTTTTTTTAGATGCAGCAGGGAAGAGGTTGGTATTCCATTTACACCTTTGCCAAGAGTTATTGACGCTTCAAGAATAATTATCTCATCGAAATAATTTCCCTCGATGAATTGTGAAAAAATATTACTGCCACCTTCTACAAATAGAGATGTGATTTTTTCTTCACCAAGTTTTATTAAGATATCCATTAATTCTATTTGTTCATTATCATCAGTTTCTGAATTGAATTACCCGCGCTCCTTTTTCAGTAATTTGATCCCATCTTTTCTTTATCAGCATTTTTACTCGTTAGTATCCATGTGTTCTCAATATCCTCGGCTGATAGAACAACAGCATTTAAATCTATACTAAGTTTTCCATCTAAAATAATTCTCTTCGGATTTCTCCCTTCAACATTTCTGACATTTAGCTGCGGATCATCTACAGCAACTGTATTTGCTCCTACTAACACTGCATCATAAGCTGCTCTTTGTTGATGAACAAAGCGGTTTCGATTCTTCTCCCGGTTAACCATGTCTGTTCATTTTTAAATTTTGTGATTTTTCCATCTTTTGATTGAGCAACTTTTATAGTGATGTAAGGAATTTTCTTTTTAACATAATTGAAGTAAAACTTATTTAATTCCTTTCCATCTTCTTTGAGTACATCAATTATAACTTCAATTCCTGCATCCCGCAATTGTTTTACTCCCTTCACCATTTACATCAGGATTTGGATCAAGATTACTAATCACTACCCGGTTTTAATATCCTTTAGCTAATGATTAGTGGAACACAAGGAGGGGTTTGTTTGTTAGTGTGGCAGCATGGGTTCAAGATTGCAGTATAAAGTCGATCCCCCAACATCTTCAGTTGAATTATTCAGCGCATCAACTTCAGCGTGGGCTTCACCATGTTTTTTATGATATCCTTCCCCGATTACTTTTCCGTTTTTTACTAAGACTACTCCAACCAGCGGATTTGGAGTAACTGTCCCGGTTCCTTTTGCAGCCAGCTCAAAACATCTTTTTAAGAATACTTCATCGTTTCTGTCATCAGCGTACATAAGTTATCAGAATATTAAATATTTTTAACTGTGTTTTTATTGTTGACAGTTTTTCTTTCAAAAGAAGCAAATACTTTTAACTGCTTCTATTGCTTTATCAATATGTTCTTCAGTGTTGAAAGGCACCAATACTTAATCTGACAGTGCCATGAATTTTATCAGTTCCTAATTGTACATGAACAAGCGGTGCACATTGCAAACCTGTACGGCAGGCGATATTATAATCAACATCCAGCATAGTTCCTACATTACCTGCATCCCAACCTTCAACATTAAAACTAAGAACGGCGTTATGGTTTTCTGTGCTATCGGCACAATACATAGTTACCTTATCAATCTCCCCTAATCCTTTACGAAGTTTGTCCCATAGCTTCATCTCTTTATTATGCAAATTTTCCATGCCTTCTTTTTCTATCCACTTTTGTCCTGCAAGTAATCCTGCAATTCCTACAATGTTCAGTGTGCCGCATTCCATCCTGTAAGGAAATTCTTCAAGGTGAAACGGATATGCAGACCGTACACCTGTTCCGCCGTAGCGTGTACCTTTAATCTCAACATCTTCTCCAATATAAGATCCGCCAATACCGGTTGGACCCATAAGACATTTATGACCTGTAAAAGCAACTACATCAATATTCATTTCTTCAACATCAATTTTAATTGCTCCGGCTGTTTGGCTCGCATCTATTACAAAATAAATTCCGGATTCACGACAGTACTTTCCAACATCAGCCACCGGTTGAATAGTACCTATAACATTTGAACCATGATTGAGAATAACCATCTTTGTATTTTTCCTGAAAGCTTTTTTCACATCATCAGGATCAATATATCCTTTGCTGTCAAACGGAATGTAAGTTACATCTATTTCACCATCATGTTTTTTATGGTATAGCGGGCGTAATACTGAATTATGTTCAACATTACTTGTGATAACATGATCTCCGTATTCAAGCATTCCTCCTATTATCATATTTAAGGAATCACTTGCATTGTAGCTAAATGTTAGGTGATCGGGATCAGAACCGTTAAAGAAATTCAGTTAATTTCTTCCGTGTTGTGTTTACAACTTCCTCCGTTTCTAATGCCATATCATATCCGGACCGGCCCGGATTAACACCGTTCTTTTTATAAAACTCATTCATAAAATCGTAAACTTCAAGAGGCTTTTGGGTAGGTTGTTGCTGCATTATCTAAATAAATTATTCCATCCATGTTTTTCATCCCTTTGTGCGAAATAAAGAAATAATGTAATTGTAAATCTAAGTTAAACGAACTTTAAAACAGAATACTTATTATATAATTGGTTTCAGTGTGTTGTCATCTTATTACAAATTCTATTTGAAAATTTTCTAAAGAAATAGTTTATCCAGTGAAAATAGGAAAAAACCTCCATCCGCTAAGAATAACAAGCACTTTGTCCTATTCGGATATTCCGTTTTTCTCAATAAAAGTTTATATATAAGTCTTTTCTCACCTTTTTGGATTACCAACATTTTGAATACAATAAATCTAATATGCTTTGAATCTTATTGAGCATGTTCTAATTTCATATCCATAAAACCCATAAATTCCATAAATCAAGGATTTGCATGGATCAGGATATGGTATCAACAGGACAGGCAGCGAAACTTTGTTCGGTTACTCCCGATACAATCTTGAAATGGATCAAGAATAATAAAGTGGAAGCTGTAAAAACTGCCGGGGGTCATTACAGGATAACGAAAGAAAAACTTAAACCTTACATGGTTTATAGTTTTGTGCCCGAGCCCGCCGATACAAACCAATTCAAATTAATTACTGCTGGGAATATCATGCACAAAATGATAATGTAAATGAAAGCTGCAGAGAGTGCCTGATTTTCAAATCAAAGGCTGAAAAATGCTATCTGTTATCAGGACTTGGAAAGCAGGCAGGGCATGCTCAAACTTTTTGTACATCCAGTTGTTATGAATGTGAATATTTTCATTTTATTAATGAGTCACCGATCAACGTTCTAATCATTTCTGAGAATACTGAAATGAAAGAGAAACTTAAAGTGGATGTGAAAGAAAACCTGGTACTTAAAGCTACGTGCTGCGGCTATGAAACTTCTACTTTAATACAAGATTTTCGTCCTGATTATATTATCATCGATGAGTCAATGGTAAAATCAAATTCAGATGAACTATGTAAACATATATTAGAAGATCCGAGAGCACATGGTTCTCAGATCATACTTGCAATTACAAAACAGAAGATCGAATAAGGAGTTGCCCACGGGTGTTTGTGCATCAGTAGGCATTCCATTTTCAGCTTCTGATATGGAGGAATGCTTTCAGAATTTGCAGGAGAATTTTTACGGAAAGCAACCAGTGCTACCAGAAATAGCAAAATAAATTATTTTACCCTTTATAGGAGAGAATAAAAATGGAAAACACTGAACAGAACACAGTCGAAAAGTTCGATTGTCAGGGATTCTTTGCTGACCAGGATTTCTGGTCTGTAGAAGCAGCGGAGATTCTTGCTAAAGCTAATGATATAGGAGAGTATAAGCTTTCAGATAATCATTGGAAAGTTATTCATTTCGTGAGAGAGTTTTATGATAAAAACGGCAGGGGTCCGGCTATTATTAAAGTTGTAAAACATACCGGATTATCTTTGAATGATATATGCCAACTCTTTCCCTGCGGTTTAGTAAAAGGTGCATATAAGTTAGCAGGATTACCCCGTCCTCCGGGATGTGTGTAATACAAATTTAATAACTGAACATTTAAATTTTGAAATTAGAAGGAAGGAGATAAGGATGAGCTTTTTCATTGGAGCAATACTTCCCTATATAACGTTTGTCGTTTTTATGGTAGGCATTATTTACCATTTCTATGTTTGGAAAAAACTTCCGAAACCAAAGATGACTCTAACCCCGGCTCCAAAACCCGGAATTCCAAGATATATTGAGCTACTGAAGGAAACCTTCTTTTTTAGAAGCCTTTTTAAGGGGGATAAAAATTTATGGATTTTTAGCTGGGTATTCCATGCAATGCTCGCCCTGATTATTATCGGGCATCTCCGGGTAGTTATGTGGCTCCCTGACAAAATGTTAGCTTCAATTGGAATGAATGAGGAAAGCATTAATACAATGTCGCAGCTTTCAGGTGGAATAGCTGGAATAGTTATTCTGCTGATGGTTCTTGTTCTCTTTGGAAGAAGATTAATTACTGAAAGGGTTCGTGAAATTTCAGTGAGAGGTGATTACCTGGCACTTGTGCTTATTCTTATCGTGCTGATAACAGGTGATGCAATGCGGTTTATTTCTCATTTCGATTTATCGTTAACACGTGAATACTTTTTAGGTCTGGTTACTTTCTCAGCTGTAACTATTCCCGAAAATTCCTGGTTCATTGCTCACTTTTTATTTGCACAAGTGTTAATTATGTATATGCCGTTTAGTAAGCTGCTTCACTTCGGTGGAATATTCTTTACCGAGGCATTAATTCACGAGCATTAAGAATGACAACGATGTTTAAAACATTATTTAATAACTCTCGTTTCCAGAGGAGATTTTAATATGGCGGAAGAAATAATAAAATAAAAGAAACTGTAGTTGACAGTGTAAACGCAATTAAAGATGGTCCCTTTACCGCTGCGTATGTATATGGAGATATGTGCGAGGTGCGGAACCTGTTCAACTGTTTGCCCGGTATATTATGGCTCACCCGAAAAAGCCATGAATCCTGTCGAACGTTCGGATTTGATTAGAAGTTTATATAAACGTTATAATACCGTCTCCGGCAAAGCACTTGGTGATCTTTCAGGATTCGATGATTTTAATGAGGAAGACATTGAGAGATGGATTAAAGACTTTTACGAATGTACCGGGTGCAGACGGTGTGCAACATATTGTCCATTTGGAATTGACAACTCTGTTATTACTCGGAAAGGTCGTGCTATTGTTGACAAACTCGGACTCACACCAGACACCATGAAAAAAGTTGTGGAAATATCATTGCAAACAGGTAACACTGATGGTGCATCTGCGGAAGCATTCAAAGGTGCAATTAGTTTTCTTGAAGAAGAAATGGAAGAGGAACATCATGGCATAAAGATTAAAATTCCGGTTGATGTAAAAGGTGCAGATTACTTCTATGTTCCACCATCGGGAGATGTACTTGTTAATCCTGAAGCAACAATGGGCGTTGCAAAAGTTTTCCATGTACTTGGTATGGAGGATAAATGGACAATGAGCTCAAAGTGCTTTGATGGAGCTAACTATGGTCTCTTTACCGGAAATGATGCTGATATGAAAGCTGATAACAAACTTTATGTTGAAGAAGCAAAAGCGCTTGGAGTAAAAACCATGTTGATGGGGGAATGCGGGCATGCGTACAGAATAATGAAAATGATGATGGAAAAAGCGAAATGGTGGGGCGATCTTCCTTTCAATATTATCAATTGCATGGAATGGACAACAGAACACATCGAGGCGGGAAGATTAAAATTTGATAAATCTAAAAATCCCCAGCCTGTAACTTATCATGATCCATGTAACTTCGGACGTTCTTGTGAGATTACCGAAGAACCGCGAGCGATTCTCAAAGCCTCCTGTGAGGATTTCAGGGAAATGACTCCAAACAGAGGTGAAAACTGGTGCTGCGGCGGTGGCGGTGGTTTATCAGCAATGGATGATATTCTCGAGTTTCGAATGGAAATTTCCGGAACGAAAAAAGTAGAACAGATTAAAGAAACAGGCGCTAAAGTATGTGGCAACTGCCTGCTCTAATTGCAAACGTCAGATAACCCAATTAATTGAGCATCACAAACTGGGTATTGAACTGGGCGGTGTTCATGATATGCTTTCACGAGCTATAATTATTAATGGAAAGGCAGCAGACCGCTTCGAATATTAAAATGGTGTTTTGAAATTTATTTGTCTATTATAAGTTTATTAACTTATTACGATGAAGTGCATTTAGGTATATAGTATTTTTTTTTCTTCATATAATTTTTAGTTTTGGATGACACAGAAATCAACACAAACAGTCAAGTTCAACGAAAGAACTTATACACTTGATAGTTTCGGATTTTTAAATCCATCTGATCAATGGGATGAAAACTTTGCCAATGGAATGGCGAACCAGCTTGGAATTTATGAAGGACTGTCCGAATCGCATTGGAACTTTATCCGGTACCTTAGAAAGAAATTCCTGGAGGAGAATACAGTTCCTGCTGTTGTTTATGCATGTGCAGATAATGATCTCAGACTGAGCGAATTGCGACGGCTCTTTCCAACCGGCTATCATCGCGGAGCCTGTAAGATAGCTGGTATCAATTATGATTTCATGATGAATACAAACCACTGGCTTACGTATGAAACACCCCGTCATCTTGAATCAAAATATGAACTGACTTCAACAGGTTTTCTGGAAAACTTTGAAGACTGGAGTGAAGACTTTGCGCATTTTGTTATTAATGAATGGAAACTTTCTAAAGGAATGACGAAAAGACACGTGCAAATTATAAATTAATTGAGGGACTATTACCGGAAGAATAAAAACGTACCTACAATTTTTGAAACCTGCGAGAATAATGACATGAGTCTCACGGAGCATCATGAATTGTTTCCTGAAGGGTACCGGCGGGGTGCCTGCCGTGTTGCCGGATTGCCGTTCGTTGCCTGATAGTTCACCGCCCGGGATTATTATCTCAACCCAAATTTAAGAAACCACATAACGGACACAGTAAATCAATTCCTTTTGATTTCACTTGTTCTTATCCATAGTTTACCTTAGCAAATAATAAAATTAATACATTAGAAACACGTGAAGTCACAAGGTAAAATTGATTTCAAGTATTCATTTTTAGGGGACTCAGATTAGCAATGTATCTCCGTTTTCGATATATCCTCACTATTGTTTGGAGTTTAGATTATGATCATACTTTATTTACTCACTTATTTTTCCATCCTGGTATTTTTTCTTCTGGTTATCTCCAAAATATTTAAATATGCGAGTGCGCCAATACACGTTAGGTGGGAACTTTACCCTGTTGCTCACGAACCCAAACGAAGTAAATATGGAGGTTCGTATTACGAGGAAGTAGAATGGTGGAAAACGAAAAATAAAAAAAATCACCTTGCAGAACTATGGGCAATGTTTGAAGAAATAATATTTTTAAAGGGAGTTTTTATTCATAACAAAAAACTGTGGTTTTTTTCTTTCCCATTTCATCTCGGTTTATATTTAATAACAGGTACGTCTGCCCTTATATTTTTATCAGCTATCATGGATATTTTTTCCATCACAAGTTTAAATGTAATTCAAAGCGGGAGTGAAAAAATTCTGTTTAACCTGGTTAATATAACCGGCTATGTAGGTCTTGCTCTAACGTTTGTTGGCAGCATTGGCTTGATAATACAAAGAGCAACCGACAAAAAGTTTAAGTTCTACAATACACCTATGGATTTTATTAACCTGTTTTTCATTTTGATTTTGGTTATAAGTGTTTTTCTTACACTTATAATTTCCAACCCTTCATTTATTATGAGCAAAGAATTTGTTAGGAATCTTTTAACATTTAATTTTATTGCCATTCCCGATGCAATATTCATTACTCATGTAATACTTATTTCGCTGTTTCTTTTATATTTTCCGATTACAAGGATGATGCACCTCTTTGCAAAATATTTTTTATATCATGATGTAAGATGGGAAGACGAACCAAATGTTAAAGGCGGCAAGCTTGAAAAGAAAGTGAAAGAAGCTTTGAATTTCGGGGTAAGTTGGTCTGCCCCTCATATACAGGCAGGCAAAACCTGGGCAGAAGTAGCTACTACATTACCTGATAAGGAGGGAAAATGAAAGGGGATAAAATGAAATCGATTAAAGACTTTACAAAGATTAAAGATCAAATAACTTATCTAAATCCTGATGAGTATATAAAACTACCGTATCCATACGATGACTGGGTTGATGAACCATTTAAAGAATTAACCGATGATCAGAAGAGCAGGCTTGAACACTCTCTTGATGGCTTATCGGCCATGGAAATTCCAAAACCCGAAACCGAAGAAGAAAAGGAAGAACTGGTTGCTAAGTTTCTTACGGGATTAAAAAAATTGCTTAGTAAAGAGGATAACTGGATACTGCTTCAACCGCTGCTTCTTTCAATGGAGAACTGTGTTAAATGTCAATCGTGTTCAGATGAATGTCCGGTTTATATTTCAAGCGGAAGGGAAGAAATTTACAGACCAATTTTCCGAGGTGAAATTTTAAGACGGATTATTAATAAATATCTGAAGCCGGGCGGCAAGGTATATAATAAAATTACGGGTTCCGATATTGATTTAAACTGGGAAACCATTGCACGGCTTGCAGAATTATCCTATCGTTGCACACTTTGCAGGCGTTGTGCACAGGCATGTCCCATCGGAGTTGATAACGGACTGATCACCCGCGAGATTAGAAAATTATTGAGCCAGGAATTAGGGCTCACAGTTGAAGAACTTCATAATTCAGGATCAGTTAAACAGCTAAAGACTGGATCTTCCACCGGGGCTAACCCAACAGCTATGCTTGATATTGTTGAATTTATTGAAGAAGATATTAAAGAGATGACTGGTATGGATATTAAGATGCCGCTCGATAAAGAAGGTGCTGATATTCTTCTTATCCATAACTTTGGTGAGTTCCTTGCCTGGCCTGAAAACATAATGGCGTTTGCAATTATTTTTGAAAAAGCCGGAATTAACTGGACGATGTCTTCCGAGATGGGTGGATATGATTCTGTAAATTATGGTTTATGGTATGATGATGCACAACTTGCCAGGGTTGCGCTTGAGCATATAAGGATTGCAAAAAAACTTAATGTTAACAGGATAGTTATGGGTGAGTGTGGTCACGCCCATAAAGCATTGATGCCCATTGCCGACAGAATTCTGGTAGATGATAATATAATTCCCAGGGAAAGTGCATTCCCGATTCTTGAAGAGATAGTATTTAGCGGAAAGATTAAATTCGATCCAAAGAAAAATGATTTTCCTGTTACTTTGCATGATCCTTGTAACGCTGTAAGAGCAATGGGAATTGTTGAACCGCAGCGCCGAATCGTTCGGGAATTATGTCCGCAATTTGTAGAGATGGAACCACACGGAGTACATAACTATTGCTGCGGCGGCGGAGCGGCTTTGCAATAATGCAGGGTAAAAATTTTCCGGATTGGAGAAACGGACTTTCATTCAGGATGAAGTTTAAACAGATACTGGATGCTTTCCAGGATAAAATTGATCCTTCAATTTACAAGTATGTCTGCTCTCCCTGCTCAAATTGTAAAGGAACTTTTAGAGACGGCTTAACTTATTATAACGCATTTGAAAAGTGCGGTATAATTTATGGCGGACTAGTAGAACTTATAGTTAACGCTATGGTTGATATTGAAAAACCGTTTATTGAGTGGGAACTTAAATAACTTTTTTAAATGATTATTTAATCATTTTATTAAAATTATACATAAGGTGGAAAAATGGCTGAGTTAAAAAAAATATTAATAATTGATGATGAGGAAGATGTAATAACCTATCTTTCAACATTTTTTATTGATAGTGGTTTTAGTGCGATATCAGCAGTTGATGGAAAAGAAGGCGTACAAAAAGCCGTAGCAGAAAAACCGGATATAATAACTTTAGATATTTCAATGCCGGAAGAATCAGGTGTTAAAGCTTTACGGGATTTGCAAAATAACGAGGTTACTAAAAATATTCCTGTAATAATTGTTACTGGAGTTTCCGCAGATATTAAACGATTCATTGAGTCTCGTAAGCAAGTACATCCGCCGGAAGGATTTTTTGAAAAGCCAATTGACAGAGATAAACTATTAGAGAAAGTAAAGGAGCTGATAGCGAATTAATACCTTTAAAATTATTATGTGTAGATAACTACTTCCTTTGTTTTCTCTTTGTCTGTCCTATTAATGTTGGATATTCTAAAAGTTGTATTGATGCTAAAAAATTATTCAATTAAACATTGATATGGAATGAAAGACAGGAAGGAGAGTTCAGATTTTTTCAAGGTTATTTTAGGCTCAATTGCTGATGGCGTTTTCACTGTAGACAGCAAACGAATTATTACAAGCATTAACTGCTCTGCCGAAAAAATAACCGGTGTTACTGCTTCGCAGGCTATTGGTAAACATTGCCATGATGTCCTCCAATCGGATATTTGTGAATATTGCCATATTGATAGAAACTTTAGCAGCAATCATACCTCCGATAGTTCCCACGATGATAAAAATTATGCTGAAGATATCCCCTGGGAGTGTATTCAAAAAAATTAAGAGAAGTAAATAGAAGTTTTACATAAAAAATTTAGCTAAGATATGTTTACAAAGATAGGACTGAAACTAATTATTGTAGTTGGGTTTATAACCATTATAATTATAGGTGTTTTTTCCTACGTCAATGTTCAATCACAAAAAGAAACGTTGATGTCTCAAGCCGAGGATCATGCTAATAAACTTAGTGATGCAATAAAGAACAGTTCCCACTCAAGCATGCTTTTGAACAAGAGAGACCAGATACACGAAATTATTAATACAATTGGAGAAGAACCATTTATTCGGGAGATACGACTTCTTAACAAAGAAGGTATGGTTATGTTCTCTTCCAAAAATGAACTGATAGGGGAAATGGTTGATAAAAATGCTGAAAGCTGTTACGCCTGCCATACAGCTAATGAACCGTTGGAAAAACTTCCGATGAAAGAAAGGATGCGCGTATATAGAATTCATCCCGATTCAACGAGGATACTGGGAATTATTAATCCAATCTACAATGAAAAATCCTGTTGGGATGCTGATTGTCATGCACATCCTAAAACTCAGATAATACTTGGTGTTCTAGATGTAAAGATTTGTTTAAAAGATGTTGATGAGCAGATCAGTGATAGTGAAATGCGATCTATCCTTTTTGCAATTATAGCAATTATTGCTTTAAGCTTTAGCATTGGTTTCTTTGTAAGAAAGTGGGTAGCCCGTCCTGTTAAAGAACTTGTTGAAGCAACTCACCAGGTAAGTTCTGGTAATCTAAATTATACTATCAATCAATTAGGCAATGATGAACTTGGAATTCTTGGTACATCATTTAATAATATGACTAAAAAGCTAGCCGAAGCGAGGTTACAAATTTTTCAATCGGATAAAATGGCTTCGTTAGGAAGACTTGCTGCAGGTGTTGCTCATGAAATTAATAATCCGCTTACAGGTGTTCTTACCTACAGCAGTTTTCTGCTAAAAAGAACAAAAGATAATTCGGAACTTCAGGATGATCTTAAAATTATTGTTAGAGAAACAAAAAGAAGCAGGGAAATAGTAAAAAGCTTACTGGATTTTGCCCGGCAGTCTGTTCCTAAAAAACATAAAGCCGATATCAACGAAATAATTGAAAATGCAATTAGTGTAGTAGATAATCAGTTATCAATTAACAACATACAGCTAAACAAAAATTTCAGTAAAAATATTCCGCAAATAACAGTTGATGCAAACCAGGTACAACAAGTATTTATAAATCTTATTGTTAATGCTTTAGATGCAATTGGTGATAATGGGGGAACAATCACTATTTCATCTTCAATGATCAGTCTCTCTCCTTACGGAATTGCACAAGTTAAAAACGCTTCTTGTTTAAAGCATCACGATTTAATAGATAACGAAGTAAAGGTAGATGGCTTGCCCACAATTAGAGTCAAAGCTATATCTGCCGGCATTGAAGGTTATATAAATCTCGATCCTATATATGGAAAACATAGACATCGATATGGAATTACAATAAAGAAAGGCAGAGAAGTCCAGATATGTTGTCCAAAGTGCAACATATCATTATTAGATAAGAAAATTAACTGTCCTAAGTGTGAAGCAGTAGTTTATACATTTGAAGTTTCTCAGCAAGGCTTATTCAAGGGTTGCACTAACCCGGAATGCGATTGGGAAAAATGGGATGCTGTTGATGACACAGGTTACAAAGATTTTGTTGAAATAATAATATCAGATACCGGCAGCGGAATTTCGAATGAAAATCTTCCCAGAATATTTGAACCTTTTTATAGCACGAAGGGTAAAAAGGGAACCGGATTAGGTTTGTCAGTCATTTGGGGAATAATTGATAATCATAACGGGACGATAAACGTTGACAGCAAAGTAGGCATCGGTACAACATTCACTATTCATATTCCTGTACTAGAGAATAATAAGCCAGAATGAATAAAAAAACAAAAATATTATTAATAGACGATGAACAACTAATACTTGATGCGGTTTCAAGAATAGCTTCGCTTGAAAGATGGGATGTTGATTCAGTATTGAACGTAAAGAGTGCCTTGGATAAAATAAATAGCAACAATTACAAACTGATTGTAAGCGATATTATGCTGCCCGATAAAGATGGGTTCCAGTTGCTTGAAGAACTATACACTAAGCAAATTAACATTCCTGTAATTATGATCACCGGGTATTCCACCGTTGAAAACGCAGTAAAATCTTTATACAATGGTGCAATTGACTTTATTCCAAAACCATTTACATATGAAGAATTTACAAGTTCAATTTGCCGTGGTTTAGAATATAGCAAAATTCAAGAAAGAGTTGCAGAAGCTGATAAAACAGGGAAAGATGAATCTATAATATTTGTTTCCTGTCCTGCAAAATATAAACGTTTAGGGTATATGAGTTGGATGGAACTTGAATCTGAAGGATCTGCAAGAATAGGCGTAACAAATTTATTTCTTGAAACTATAGCAGATGTTATAAAGATTGATTTATTAGAAGTTGATAATATATTAATTCAGGGAAATTCCTGTGCAATGTTTGAAACGGATGACAATCTTATTCATACTTGTTTGGCTCCATTAGGAGGAAGGATTTTGGAAAGGAATGAAAAATTAATTTCAGATCCATCTTTAATTGAGAAGGATCCATTCTTTGAAGGATGGCTCTACAGGATAATTCCAATTGATATAGAATTTGATATGAAATACCTGGTTGCATGTAGCTCAGATAGAATATAAATTTTTAAATATAAGGAGATTTTATCATGGTACTGTTTATTACCGCAGTAATAGTATTTATAATTGTAGATATTATCATCCGCATCATCGCAAAAAAAATTCGTGAGAATAAAATACGACAAGAAAAAGAAGAAGCACTTAAAGTAGGTCTCGATCTGGATTTTAGCAGCGAAGCAAAAACACTTAAACGGGTGGAAGTTGAAAATCCAAAAGCAAAGATACTTTGTGTTGATGATGAAGCAGTAATTCTTGATAGTTTTCGCAAAATTTTAGTTCTTGATGGATATTGTGTTGATACAATTGAAACGGGAAAAGAAGCATTAGGACTGATACAAAATCATTCTTATGATTTTCTGTTTACGGATTTGAAAATGCCCGAAATGGATGGCGTTGAAGTTACAAAATCGGCTAAGCATTTACGTCCTGATATTGATGTGGTAATCATAACAGGCTATGCCACTGTTGAAACTGCTGTTGAATGTATGAAGTTTGGTGCAATGGATTATGTGCAAAAGCCTTTTACGGAAGATGAACTGCTTGATTTTACTAAAAAAGCATTTATTAAGCGCGAGGATAGAATTAAAAAGATGCTTAAACCAAAAGTCCATATAACCAACACTCCAGTTTCTGCGAAAGTAAAAACCCCTGAATTTTTAATTCCGGGTGGTGTTTTTATTTCAGAAGGACATTGTTGGGTAAATATAGACGAAAATGGTGTTGTAAAAGTTGGCATAGATGATTTTGCAAGAAAACTATTAGGAAAAATTGATGCTTTTGAATTTCCGAACCTCGAATTGAGCATTAAAAAGGGTCAACCATTATTCACTGTAAAACAGAAAAACAGGAGTGTAACATTTAATTCACCTGTAAGTGGAAAAATAAAAGAAATAAATAATCTGCTTAATACAAATCTTGAATCGTTAGAAATTTCTCCTTACGAAGAAAACTGGGTTTGCCAGTTTGTCACCGAAGATCTTGATAGTGAAATTCCACGGTTAAAGATTGGTAAAGCTGCTGTTAGTTTTTTCCAAAATGATATTGAGCATTTGCAGGCGCTTAAGAAGAAAATTAAAATCGGTAGTGAAGAAGACCAGGATAACGGTCATCTTTATATCGGTGAAATGGAGAAGCTGGATGATATTGGCTGGAAAAGATACAGCGAAGAGTTTTTCGAGAAATAAGTGTAGCTTCATATAACTCCGAAGCACGCTTTTGATTGGATTGTTTGGTTTGTAAGCATTATGATCAAAAAATAGGAA
>PVMK01189026.1_pt1 | contig 14599 bp, 13 predicted proteins | sample 1853481 | NCBI WGS metagenome assembly PVMK01 (sample SAMN08533507, study PRJNA380276) | Marine sediment metagenome, whole genome shotgun sequencing project. | reverse complement strand
AATGAAAAAATATACTCTTTATTTTATTAGTATCTTAATTTTGGCAACTTCCACAATATTGCCAGTGTGCCAAGCTGAAGGTATTGGAGAGAAAGAAGGGAGAATTAAAGCCAAGGCAATGTTTGATAAAGCAGTCGCTTTGATTGAAAAAGAAGGTCTTCATAAATCTTTTTATGAATTCAATACAAATAGAAGTGAATTTGTTAATCATGCAACCCATGTAATGGTAGTTAGTGATGAGGGCGTAGTCTTTGCACACAGCTATTGGCCTGAAAGAATAGGAATTAGTCTTGCAACCCAAAAAAGTGCAAGTATAAGAGATGACTACTCATTCCAGGATGCTTTGTCCGATATGGATAAAGTAGGTGATAAAACAGGCGAAATTCACTGGATTTGGTTTAATCCCGAAACAGGTAAGCGGGAAAAGAAAAGGGCTTTTGTCAAACGAGTACATGATCCTGATCCCGGTTTTGTAGTCTTTTTCTATGTCATGGCCTCATATTTCATGCCACTGGATGAATAAGATTTAAAGATTATACTCAGAGCATTACACAATGTATGAGCTTACTAACGGAAACAAAACACTTCTATAATAAGGCGCGCGGAGACGCGCACCTTAGCACCATCGAAAACTTCCAATTATAATTTATACATGGATGGTCGGTAAGCAAAGGTATTCTTACACCTTCGTAGTCGTAGTGAGTTATGATTGTCCAATATGACGCAGACCACAGCAGAATATGATTTTTTATATGACTCACCAACAGGTAAATCGGGTGTGTGTATTGATACAGGAAGTATCACTAAAATTATCTGGCTGGAACAGGACGTGCTAGCAACTACAGAAAGATCTTCATCAAAATCAATTAATAAGAAGTTGAAGAAACAGGTTATCTCTGCTCTGGATAATTACTTTGACTCAGGCCTGGTCGATATCGAAATATCTCTGTGTCCACAGGGGACGCTCTTTCAGAAAAAAGTCTGGCAAGCGTTAAAAAGAATACCTTTAGGGACTGTTAAAACCTATGGTGATGTTGCAAGAGAGTTGAAAACAAGTAGTCGTGCAGTTGGTCAGGCCTGTCGCAGAAATAATATTCCACTTTTTATTCCATGTCATAGAGTGGTTGCCGCACAGGGGATCGGAGGTTTTATGGGTGGCTATCGTCACGCAGAACGAAAACGTTGGTTGCTGCAGCATGAAGGCATCTTCTAATTCCATAAGCCCGGATCTGCAAGCATCAAGGGATCAGATTGATCGTTTTCTCGACGCACTCTGGATGGAGCGGGGCGTCAGCGAAAATACCCTGACGGCCTACAGAAGTGACCTGCAAAAATATGCCCTGTGGTTAGATAAAAACAAATGCCAGATGACAGCAGCAGAGGAAGGTGATTTAAGAAATTATTTAGCCAGCATGCAGGGGAGAACCGCAAGAACGATGGCGCGGCATCTTTCAAGTATTGGAAGCTTATATAGTTATCTGCTGCGTGAAGGGATAATGAAACACGATCCTGGCGCCAGGGTAGAGGCGCCAAAAATAGGCAGACAATTACCCAGGTCTTTAACAGAAGGCGAAGTTGAAGCTCTACTCAAAGCACCAGATACAGGTACGGCTCTTGGTCTACGAGACAGAACCATGCTCGAAATTCTTTATGCCTCGGGCCTGCGCGTCTCTGAATTAATCAGTCTGCAAACCGGGCAGGTCAATCTGCGGCAGGGGGTTGTGCGTGTTTTGGGTAAGGGTAGTAAGGAAAGGCTTGTGCCTCTGGGGGAAGAGGCAGTCGAATGGTTAACACGCTATCAAAATAGCACAAGGAAAGAACTATTAGGGAAAAATATCAGCGATGCATTATTTCCAACCAAACGGGGGAAAGCGATGTCACGACAGGCATTCTGGTATCTGATTAAGCGTTATGCTGTGCTTGCAGGCATCAACAAAACAATCTCCCCACATATGTTAAGACACGCCTTTGCCACACACCTGTTAAACCATGGTGCAGATCTTAGAGTCGTGCAGATGCTGTTGGGGCATAGTGATATTTCGACTACGCAAATCTATACCCACATTGCCCAGGAACGCCTGAAAAACCTTCATGCTGTACATCATCCTAGAGGCTGATTCCATAGCTTGAACCAGGGGTTAGAATTTATCCAGATCGTCCGGGATGACTGAGAATATTTCCTCAAGTGTTGTCAAGCCTTCCGCAATTTTTTGAGCACCACTGATTCGTAGACTACGCATGCCCTGTTTTAATGCGGTAGCTCGGATTGAATTAATGTTTGTATTATCTGAAATCATTTTTTGCAAGACAGGATTCATAGGCAATATTTCATAGATACCGATACGCCCCAGGTAGCCTGTATGTTTACACTCGTCACAGCCTACAGCCTTGAAGCAGTTATTAGGTACTTTCAGTTTTGGAGGGGCTGTGAGTTTAATCCATGCATCTTTATTCAGTGTCGTTGCCTGTTTGCAATGCGGGCAAAGTGTACGCACCAGGCGTTGTGCAAGAATGCCCAGTAATGATGCGTTAATCAGGAAAGGTTGAATGCCAATATCAATGAGTCTTGTGATTGCAGATGGCGCATCATTTGTATGCAGGCTGGAAAGTACCAGATGTCCGGTCAGGGCTGCCTGTATGGCGATATCAGCCGTTTCGTGGTCACGAATCTCGCCGATCATAATAATATCCGGATCCTGTCTTAATAATGTACGTACCCCTGTAGCGAAATCAACTCCTATGTTTTGTTGAACCTGCATCTGATTCAACCGCTCATCAACCATTTCGATAGGGTCTTCAATCGTACAAATATTGTTGTCCGGGCGTGCCAGTTGTTTTAACGCCGAATAAAGCGTTGTGGTTTTTCCTGAACCCGTGGGACCTGTGACCAGAATAATACCATGGGGGTTTTGCGTCATATGTTCCCAGAGTTTGATCTCATGTGTGCCAAAACCAAGGTCTGTAAAATTTTTGTATAACATCTCAGGGTTGAAGATTCGGATGACCAGTTTTTCTCCAAAAGCCGTCGGCATGGTCGAGAGTCGCATTTCAACTTCTTCACCAGAGGGAGTTTTGGTTTTTATTCGTCCATCCTGTGGGCGACGTCTGTCGGTAACATCCATGCGGCCAAGGGATTTCAGGCGGCTGGATATTGCGCCCATAAGTATGATTGGGAATTCATGAACCTGATGCAGAAGGCCATCGATACGAAAGCGGATTCTGCCTTTATCTCTGCGTGGCTCCAGGTGAATGTCACTTGCACGCTGTTCAAATGCGAACTGTAATAACCAGTCAACGATACTGACGATGTGTTGATCATTAGCATCGGGTTCCCCCATTTTCCCAACTTCCATGAGTTGTTCAAAATTCTGGAGTTTTGATCTGGTTGCATCAGAGTCAATGACAGCGCCCAGTATGGAGCGGCTGATACCGTAAAATTCTACGAGATAACGTTCGACGTCTTTTGGGTTGACCAGTACGCGTTTGATTCTGAGATTAACGATACGTGAGAGTTCTTGTACCCACGAATCAAAAAAAGGTTCGCAGTTGGCAACGGTCAATTCCTTGTCATTAATTTCCAGAGGTAGAATCTTCAGGTTTGTAGCATAAGCTTGTGAAACAAGGCTGGTAACTTTATTGACGTCTACCTTTAGGGGATCAATGCGTACATAAGGTATCCTGGTTTTTTCAGCCAACCATTGTGTGAGTCGTTCAAGTGTTAAAGGGTATGATGGTTCGCTACTGCTGTTCCAATCGAGGTTGGACAGGGTGACAAGTGGGTGTGTCTTTTTGTTATCAGGCTCATGTAACCCGGTAAACTGTGCGCGCTGCTTCTCAGTAATGAGACCATCTTCCAGCAATAGTTTTATGACATAATTCAATGTCAGTTTTTCATTACCTGAGGACGTAATTACTTGCTGCTGCATCTAAATCTACCGTTGTCAGTCATGTTGAGCTTGTGCTGATAACTTTAGCACCCATTATATAAATATGGAATTGTAGTGCGAATGGAACAGACACGGATTTTTCATGTCAGATACCACAGTTCAGGTAATTTGTGGTTGATTTTGGCATTAATAAGGATGACCCTAGAGTGATACAATATGAGTGGATTTGATCTGAGAATGGAGTATTTGATGAGAGTAGTGACTGTTTTAACGTTTATGGCCCTGGTTTTGTCTGCATTCAGTACTGTCGCGGACGAGCAGGTAGAAGAGCGGCTGATAAAACGTATGCAAGAGGTATTTCCAGGTGTCGATATTTCACATGTGAATTCGACACCGATTGATAATATCTATGAAGTGATGATGGGTCCCGATGTTGTTTATATGACTGGAGATGCCCGATTTGTCCTGAAAGGCGATTTAATCGATATGCAGGAAAAGCGCAATCTCAGCGAAGCTGTGCGTTCACAGGCAAGGGTCGATTTATTGAAAAATATTCCTGAAAGTGAATACATCGAATTTGCAGCAAAAAATAGCAAGGACACCATCTACGTTTTTACAGATGTTGATTGTGGATACTGTCGTAAATTACACAGGGATGTTCCAGAATTAAATGAAAAAGCGATCACAGTCAGATATCTTGCCTATCCCAGGGCAGGCACCAGGTCTGCTACTTATAAGCAAATGACATATATCTGGTGTGCTGAAGATCGTCCTCAGGCCCTGACGGATGCAAAAAAATGGTAGGCCAGCCAAGGCCAGTAATTGTGAAAACCCTGTAGCAAATCAGCATGCCCTGGGTAAGAAAATGGGCGTACGTGGCACACCCGCAATATTTCTTGAAAGTGGGCGGGCATTACCTGGCTATTTGCCACCAGATGAATTACTCAAGGCTCTGGGTAGATAAATAAATTTCATCCGACAGACCATTTTCATCAGATAGACCTAGGCCGGTCAGTTGGTTGATTGTTGCTATTGTGACAGAGCCATCATCGTCATCTATGCTCTCAACCTTGATCGGTAAGTAATGCAGATCTTCGGCACACCAGAGGGTGATCCTGTCCTTCTTTCCGGACTTTAGACGAGAAAATTTCATGGTATTAAATCTCCCGATAGGCGTGTCGATAGACTCTTCTCCAAGATATTTGAGCTTATAGGTTTTGATTTTTGCCCCGTCTACCACGGTGTAGCTTGTCGGGGTATGTCCCATTTTGAGATCGTACATCAGATTGATCTGGTAGAGTAGTTTATCAGTCATTCCTGCTTGCAGTTCAAAGCTTGATTTTGTTCCGTCACCAACATAATGTGCCTGCATATTTTTCCAGTCAAAAACAGTCTTTTTATGTTTTTCCTTCTTTTTCTTAATGCGGTCATAGCTATAATTTAAGGGCTTTATTTGTTGCTCATGTAAATACCAGTGTGATTCTTCCAGAACATGAAGTTTGTAAAAGATGGATGCCAGGCCTGTTGAGTTTGTTTCTGAACGATATATATAATTGTCATTATCAAGGCGAGATAAACTACTATGCATTTCAGCGACTTTCATACCGTTCCTGACTATTTTAAATGATGCCTCAAATGGTGCAGGCACGCTTTCGTCTGCGCGCAATGGCGAAGTACAGGCCAGAAATATAATCAGAATTAATTGATTTGTTTTTTTCATGGTAATTAGCTGCATATACCCAAACTACTTGGAAATGCAGGATTCAGCAAGATGAAAAGTAGTCATATTCAAGGCATAAAGCTGCAAGACTAGTCATTTATGTCCATGGATGGATTGTATGCAGAAAATGCAGGAGCAATTTTCTGTCTAGTCCAAGGTTTTATAACGATGAAGATGGCTGCTTTTCACCTTGCCCTACGGGAGTTCAGTCAAGAAGCCAGAGCCGCGTTACCTACATGGATGTAGGTAAGGGGCGTGAGCAGGGAGCGGAAGCTTTACAACTCTTATGAAGGACCAGTCATTCACTGCGAGTGCGCCTTGCCCTGATTTCTTGACTGAGCTCTGAAACCTGCATTTCCAAGTAGTTTGGGTATAGAGTACTAAGACCAGCATTCGGTGGTAATATTCGCCCAAATTTATTAATTTATATTTCCAGGTAGTTTGCGTATTACACTTTATAACGGTAAATGTTTATCAACAACAAATGAAACAGATATTTACGCCAGATAACAAGGCCAGGGTACTGATTGTCGGTGATGTCATTCTGGACAGATATTTGCATGGAGATACCACACGCATATCACCTGAGGCACCGGTGCCCGTAGTTCATGTGAAAGAAACTGAGGAACGGCCAGGTGGGGCAGGGAATGTTGCGCTGAATATTTCAAAATTAGGCGTGCAATCCTGTCTGGTTGGAATTACCGGGAACGATGATTCAGCAGATCTCCTTGAGAAATACCTGTCTGATGCAAATGTCGAATGTCAGTTTATCCGTCAGGACGGTTTCCCTACCGTGACAAAATTAAGAGTATTGAGTCAGCATCAACAATTGATTCGACTGGATTATGAAGCGACTGAGATCCAGGTTGATGTAGAGAAAATTAATGCATTATTCATTCAGCAATTACAGGGAACAGAGGTTGTCGTTTTATCCGACTATGCGAAAGGAAGTTTGCGAGACATAAATAATCTGATTAAACAGGCAAGAGACAATGGCTGTTCTGTCCTGATTGATCCAAAGGGCACTGATTTTTCACGCTACCAGGGCGCGAGTGTTTTAACACCAAATCTTAAAGAATTTGAGACGGTTGTTGGCGAATGTAATGACGTTGATGAAATTGTTTCAAAAGGTAAATCTTTATGCCAGACACTGGAACTGGAGGCACTGCTGGTGACGCGTGGTAAAGATGGTATGACATTGATTCGTTTAGATGAGTCAGCAGTACATCTTCCTTCACGGGCATTGGATGTATTTGATGTAACAGGCGCCGGGGACACGGTAATTGCCACATTGGCAGCTGCGATTGCCTCGGGCCATGACATCGTCCACGCAACCGCTCTGGCTAACGAGGCCGCAGGTCTTGTGGTTGCCAGGCTGGGGACAGCATATGTGACAGTGGAAGAATTGAATCGAGCTGTTATGGAACATCATGTCAAAAACAAAGGTATATTGGATGACGATCATTTGCTGAGCATAGTGAAGGAGATTAAAAAGCAGGGTGAGACCCTGGTCATGACAAATGGCTGTTTCGATATCCTGCACGCGGGACATGTGCAATATCTACAACAGGCCAGACAATTAGGTGATTATTTACTGGTTGCGGTCAATGATGATGCTTCAGTCTCTCGTCTGAAAGGAGATGAACGCCCGGTTAATCAATTAGCAGATCGTATGGCTGTGTTGGATGCGCTTGAAGCAGTGGATTGGGTCGTGCCTTTCTCAGAGGACACACCGGAAGATTTGATTAATAAGGTTCTGCCGGAGGTTTTGGTGAAAGGTGGAGATTACCAGGTCAATGAAATTGCTGGTGCTGATGCAGTCATAAAAAACAAAGGTGAAGTGAAGATATTTTCACTACTTGAGGGATGTTCGAGCAGTCGTATTATTGAACGTGCCAGGATCATGGAGAACAAGACCATGGAGAAAGAGAAATAATGATTATTGTCACTGGTGGTGCCGGGTTCATCGGCAGTAATCTGGTAAAGGCCTGAATGATATAGGCTTGACTGATGTGATGGTTGTGGATGATCTGACGGATGGGACCAAATTCAGAAATCTGCTTGATTGTCAGGTGATTGATTATCTGGATAAAGATGATTTTCTACAGACGATTAAACAGGAGAAGGATTTTAGTGAAAAAATAGATGCAATTTTCCATCAGGGTGCCTGTTCTACGACCACCGAATGGGATGGTCGCTATATGATGGAAAATAATTACACTTACTCTAAAGAATTATTACATTATTGTTTGAATCTAAAGATCCCCTTTATCTATGCCTCCAGTGCTGCGGTTTATGGCACGGGTGAAAATTTCAGGGAAGCCAGGGAAAATGAAGCCCCGGTTAATGTCTATGGCTACTCAAAATATTTATTTGATGAGTATGTCAGGCGGTTTGTGACTGAACCCGAAAGTCAGGTAGTTGGTCTGCGTTACTTTAATGTGTATGGACCACGAGAACAGCATAAGGGATCAATGGCCAGTGTTGCCTGGCATTTAAATCAACAGCTTCAGGCAAGCGGCAAGCTCAGATTATTTGAAGGTAGTGGGGGATATGCAAATGGTGATCAACGACGTGATTTTATTCATGTTGATGACGTCGTCAAAATTAATCTCTGGATGCTGGAAAATTCTGCCTGTGGCATTGTCAATGTAGGCACAGGAGCAAGTCGACCATTCAATGATGTCGCAAAAGCAATTGTCGATTGGCATGGCAAAGGGGAAGTAGAATATATTGAATTTCCCGAACATCTGAAGGGCAGTTATCAAAGTTTCACAGAAGCGGACATCAGTTCATTAAGGCAAATGGGTTATAAAGATGATTTTTTGTCTGTCGAAGATGGCGTGAAACAGTATCTTGATGTCCTTTATCAATAAAAGCCGTCATTAGAACAAACACCTCGGGATCATTTCCATTGAGAAGAATCTATTCTTTTATTATTTATTTATTGATCCCTTTTGTCGTCCTGAGATTATTCTGGCTTGGGTTTCGCAATCCAGATTACAGGCGCCGCTGGAAAGAACGATTTGGTTTCCCCGATAAAATTACATCACACGACAGGATTATCTGGCTACATGCTGTTTCTGTCGGTGAAGTTCAGGTATCAAGGCCACTGGTAAATGGCCTGCTGGAAGAATACCCGGATTATAAAGTATTAATCACAACCATGACGCCTACGGGCGCCGATAGTGTGAACCAATATTTTGCTGACGCTGTAAAACATCTTTATCTGCCTTATGATTTACCTGTTGCAGTCAAGCATTTCATCTCTGTTATTGAGCCATCAATACTGATCGTCATGGAAACGGAGTTGTGGCCGAATTTGTTTCACTATTGCCATAAAAAGGATATACCCATAATCGTCATTAATGCACGCATGTCTGAAAAATCTGCTAAAGGTTATCGGCGTTTCTCATCATTAATTCGTCCGATGCTTGAAAATGTTTCATTAGTTGTCGCCCAGGGTAAAAAAGATGCGGAACGAATGATAGCGCTCGGAGTAGACAAGGATAAGATCAGTGTGACTGGAAATCTGAAATTTGATATTAATTTACCACATAGTGTTACCGAACAGGCCCAGGCGTTAAGACGATATCTTTCAGTGAATCGACCTGTGTGGATAGCAGCAAGTACGCATGAAGGCGAAGAGAAAATAATACTGGATGCCTTTGATAAAGTTTTGCAACAGCAACCACAGTGCCTGCTTTTGATTGTACCAAGGCATCCCGGGCGGGCGGCAGCCGTTAGAGAATTATGTACTAAAAGAAATCTTAAAGTCTTGTCTAAAAGCGATAACAGGGAATGTGATGAAAACGTAAAAGTTTTCATTCTTGATACTCTGGGTGAATTGCCAATGTACTATGCGGCTGCCGATGTTGCATTTGTTGGTGGCAGCCTGACTGAAATAGGTGGCCACAATATGCTGGAACCTGCCTGCCTGGGCTTGCCTGTGATCATGGGACCACATGTATTTAACTTTCAGGAAATCAGTCAATTGCTACTGGATGAAGGCGCAGCATGGAAAGTGAGCAACGCGGATGAACTATCTGGCAGGGTCAGCAGTCTATTGGCTGATGCAAACCTGAGGCATAGCATAGGTGAACGAGGCAGGGGTGTTGTCCTGAAAAACCGGGGTAATGTTGAAAAAATTATGGAATTAATCAGTGATTTTTTCAGGACTCATGTAACTTAAGGTACATAGACTGTCTAAGGCGTTATAATAGCCGTTAATTGGCCGAAATTTATTAACCTTTCCCGAACATCATTGGGAATTATATTCGAATTGAAAATTGGAGGCATGTGAAATGCAAATGATTAAAGCTGTACCTCTTGCACTAATACTAGGCGCGCCATCGCTAGTTGTTGCGAATGACTTTCCAACCCGCGATCGGGTTGAATATGTGATGAATTGTATTCAGGGCATGGGCAGAAACTCCATGGATGATTTACAAACATGTTCATGTCGGCTCGATTCAATCGCTTCAGAGATGTCGTTTGAATTATATGGTTATGCAGTGACCTATGACCGTAATAAAAGAATGACAGGTGAAAAGGACGGCGTCTTCAGGGATAACAAGGCAGGCAAAAATTTTTCAAAAGGACTGAAGGTCGCTGAAGACACAGCCAAAGGGCAATGCATAAAGGTTGTACACATTGTGGCACCGACGGATCTGACCCAGGACAAAAAGTATCAGGAAATAAGGGTACAATAAGATAAAGGTATAATGAGATTAACAGGGCTAGCCATTTAAGTAAGTTGGAGAAACCTGTAGTCAAGGCAAAGGCATAGACAACAAAAAAGGGTGGCAGATGCCACCCTTTTTTAATGAGGTCAGATTTATTTATTCAGATATGCCTATAGGGTGACTGAATGAGTAGATTTAAATTCATTGTTTTTCGTATCAACGGCCTCAACAATCATCTCCCCTTCTTTTTCTGGTGTGAAAAAGAAACGAAAACTGGGATCCTGGCTGATGGCAAATGTTAGATCGGCCTTCATTACCATTTTGCCATCGTAACTCACTATTATTTCTTTCACGAAATGAGGTGGTGGTTTAACCCCTGTTCTCTGACTGGCACCAAGCCCCGTAATGTTTGGATGACTGATCTTGAGTTGCATTAAATTAGGCTCTCCCAGGGTCACATCACCAACGGTATTCATTTTCATTTTACCCATACGCTTCAGTGATTCATCAACACTTGCACCAAGGGGCTCTGAACAACCACCCAGTGAACGAATAAATGATTTGCTCATCAGCAAGTCACCATTATTCATTTCAGTAACGACACGGAAATAAGTATTACTATCGACCCTGATGCGCATGGCAAGATCTGCCTTACCACTCTCCGGGGTAAATTCAAATATACCAACCAGAGGAAGTGGGTTCTTATCAAGATAGATGTGTAATTTTTTGATGTAGCGATCTGCTGTTTGTGGAATCTTTGAATGAATAGAAACCGGTACCACTGAAGGATCTTCTGATCTGAAAGGTGCTTTTATCTCTATAACGGCATCGGCCTGGTTGACATTAATTTCTCTGTCCTGAAATGCTCCTGGGCGAAGGTTTTCTTCCCAGACTCTATCGGATTGCTTTTTAAGGTCATCCGGGCTTCTGTTTCTCAGATCATTAACATCGGCCATGCTTGGTATGGCCAGCGCGAATATGGCTGCTGCTGAGACTGTATGAATTAGTGTTCTAAATGAAAATGTCATTGTTAACTTCACTCAAACGTTTCTAATTAGCTGGCTTATTAAATTTTTAATAATTTTGGAATTATACATTAACGTACCAAACCTAGTGTATTTGCTTATTAACAAATGTGACAGTTAAATTGATGAAAGTTCATACAAGGTGCCACATGTGATGTATAGGGGTAAAAGTGTCGTCGATCATTGATAAATCTACATTATATTTTCATTTAATAAGCTTAACTAAGCTATTAATAATAATGATTATTAAAGGATAGAACTTCAAACAGATTTCTAAAGTGGGCTGGTGGAAATATATATTTATCGAGCTATGTACGGGTGATTAACCACTGATAAATACGTCAGCAACTACTTGCGCATTAATTAACAATTGCCTAGACTCCATGCGCTTGAAGTTGACGTTAGCATTGCTGCAGTGCATCAACTAGACGTGTTAAGTAGTTAGTGACAAAGGCGAAAGTGGTATACAATACACGCCTCACTGTAGCTGGGTAAGAAATCATTACGGACAAACTTACTCGCACAAGGTAGTTAGTGCTTCCGCATTAAAGAAGTACAGAATAAAGAAGTACAGAATAAAGAAGTAAAATTTCAATTTGGGAAATATTGTAATTTTTATAGACGCGCAATTAATAGATGCCTAATAACGATATAAAATCTATGGCAATAGCAAGTTCTTCTTTCAACCGTCTGCACGGTCTGTGTGGCTCGGTCGTTTTTTCGCATGACAATATTTCTGTTCCAGCTGTTTCCGTTTCAACTAGTTCTATCTCTACAAGTAAAAATTCTTTTTACAACTCTTTGATGTCTATTGATCTCAGGATATCAGGGGGTTTTCTGTGTACACACGAGATCAAACATGATCAACTAATATAAGAGGAGGAGGTCATGAGTAAAATATCTTTTAAATCAGTGGTAATCGCTGCAGTCGCTCTAGCGGTGCCTGTGGTAGCTTCTGCGAATGATGAAGTTCGTAAGCTGTCACAGAATCCTAATTATTGGGCGAATATTAGTGGTAACTACGACAATCACCGTTATTCTGAATTGAAGCAAATCAATAATAAGAATGCCGGTAAGTTACAAACTGCGTGGACATTTTCAACAGGTGTCCTGCGTGGTCATGAAGGTGGTCCTCTGGTACTGCCTAGTTCTGCAACTGGTCTGCCTGGCGATACTCTGTATATCCATGCGGCTTTCCCAAACAACACGTTTGCGATTGATCTGGATACACTGGGCATCATTTGGCACTTTGAGCCACAACAGGATTTTGATGTAACTGTTCCTGTGATGTGCTGTGACACGGTTAACCGTGGTCTTGGTTACTCAATGGGTCAGATTTATCTGCAACAAGCTGACACCACATTAGTGGCTCTGGACGCTAAAACAGGTAAACCTAACTGGACCGCAATGAATGGTGGGGATATTCCTGCCAGTCTGGGTGGTCCTTACGGTCCTACATCAGGCATGACCAATACCAGTGCACCACATCCTATGAAGGATAAGGTTATGACCGGTTGTTCTGGTGCTGAGTTCGGTGTCCGTTGCTGGATGGCTGCATACAATGCAAAAGACGGTAGTCTGGCATGGCGTGCTTTCAGCATGGGTCCTGACGCAGACATGATCTTCGACAAAAACACGACCTCACTGGGCAAGAAAGTTGGTAAAGATACCGGCTTGAAGTCCTGGAAGGGTGATCAGTGGAAGCAAGGTGGTGGTTCTGCATGGGGTTACTGGCCTGCTGATTTCGACGAAAACCTGATGTACTACGGTTCTGGTAATCCAAGTACCTGGAACCCGGTTGTACGTCCAGGCGACAACAAATGGTCTATGACTATTTTTGCTCGTGATATCGATACTGGTGTTGCACGTTGGGTCTATCAGATGACTCCTCATGATGAGTGGGACTATGATGGCATTAACGAAATGATCCTGGCTGACTTCAAGGTTAAGGGCAAAATGACCAAAGCACTGGTTCACTTTGACCGTAACGGCTTTGGCTATACTATGGACCGTGTAAACGGTGCTCTGTTGGTTGCTGAGAAATTTGATCCAGCAGTGAACTGGGCAACAAGCATAGACATGAAAACAGGTCTGCCGAATCGTGTTGCTGCTTACAGTACACACGGTAACGGTGAAGATGTTGTTTCTAAAGACATCTGTCCTGCAGCTCTGGGTACAAAGGATCAACAGCCTGCTGCTTATTCTCCAGCTACAGGCCTTTTCTATGTACCTACCAACCACGTATGTATGACCTACGAACCAGTTAGTTATGCTGCTGGTGGTAACAAGTATGTTTCAGGTCAGGCTTATGTGAATGCCAACTTAACCATGTATCCTGCTGGTGCAGTATGTCCGGATTGCCCGAACAACAATGCAGCAAAAGACAACATGGGTAACATGATTGCATGGGATGCTAGCAAAGGTAAGATCGTATGGTCTATCGTTGAGCAGTATTCAGTATGGTCAGGCGTACTTGCAACCGCAGGTGGCGTAGTTTTCTACGGTAACCTGGAAGGTTGGGCTAAAGCTGTAGATGCCAAGAGTGGCAAGCTTCTTTGGAAGTTTAAAACTCCTTCAGGCATCATCGGTAGTTTCAATGCCTGGGCGCACAATGGCAAGCAATATGTCGGTGTACTCTCAGGTATTGGTGGTTGGGCTGGCGCAGTTGCTGCTATCCCAGGCTTAGCTGCAGCACCTGATGGTGCAGCACTTGGTGCTGTTGGTGGTTACAGAGGTCTGCTACAGCACTCACGTGCTGGTGGTACTTTGATGGTGTTCGCGCTGCCTTAAGTAGCACATAACACGTTACAAACCATGTTTTAAACCAGGGTTTGTAAGTAGTTACGAAGAAGCCCCGGCCATTTACAGGTCGGGGCTTTTTTATCTTTTTTAAGAGAATAATGTACTCCTGAAAGCACTACTGTTAATGGATCATTAACATCTGAAAAGTTCCATAAAAAAAGCAAGAACTTTGTGTACAGGCAAAAGTCACATTTCGTAACACCTGAATATATTTCCCATGAAGTAGCTGTGCTTAGTTAGGTGTGTAGATGTGTTTGAAATAGAATATTGGTGATATAGGGATTGAATTTATAGGCTAAATCCATCAAAATTAAAAATTACGCCTGTGCCAAAGAGTTTTAATAAGTCGATATGTGGTGCAGTGTAAATTCAATAGATTATGTAATACGAAACCTCACTGGAGAAGGTTAAGATGAAAATAATGAAAATTGCCTCAAAAATTGCTGCTCTGTCAGTTTTACTCGTATCCTTTAGTGCAAC
>PVMK01130712.1_pt1 | contig 14599 bp, 14 predicted proteins | sample 1853481 | NCBI WGS metagenome assembly PVMK01 (sample SAMN08533507, study PRJNA380276) | Marine sediment metagenome, whole genome shotgun sequencing project. | reverse complement strand
CGCCCAACGTACTTGTGGCTGCAGTACTGGCTTCCGCGATCTGAGTGGTGAATCGGGTACCTATCGTCCGGCAAATCGGCGAGCGCTTGGTCCAGTGCTTCGGCAGATGACTCGGCGTCGAGACTCTCGCCGCAGTGGTGGCCGACGATCTTGTGGGAATGCAGGTCCATGATCAAGGTGAGGTACTCGAAGTCCTCCCAAGTACGGATGTAGGTGACATCGCTGACCCAGATCTGGTTTGGGTTCGTCATCTCGATCTCACTAATCAGATTTCTAAAAACTGGCAATGAGTGTCTTGAGTACGTTGTGCGTGGGGCCTTCGGCAGCGGCTCGACGAGCATCCTGTGATTGCGGAGCACCTCGAACATTCGGTCCCGGCCGACCTCAACACCAGCTTCTCTGAGCTCGTCGCTCAACAGCCGATGGAGCTTTCTACAACCAAGCCGCGGCTGCTGCTGTCGCTCCCGCCTGACCAAAGAAATAATCAGACTCTCGTCAACTTTCCGCCTGCTTCGCCGCCGCCTCTGCTTGTAGTAGTTTTGGCGCGTCATCCCCACCTTGTGGCACAGTCTCTCGAGGCTTACTCCACGCCGTCCTTGGGTCTTTTCCCGCGCCCGGTGGACGCTTGCCCAACGTGCTTTTTTTTAAAGGCATCGGCGTCCGTGTCCGTTCTCTCGCACAATATCTCGAAAAACGCCTGATCCAGAGCTTGATCCATGTGTGAATCTGCCAGAGCCGTTTCCAAACGCCGTACGCGCTCTTTCAACCGTTTGATCTCACCAGGCTCGTTTGGCTTCGCCACTCGTACCACCTTCCGAAGCAGATGCGCCTTGCCGTACTGTCTCGCCCAACGCTTCACCGACCCCTGATCAACCCCGTACGCCTGTGATGCCTCGTATGGACTCCCAAACCGCCCCGCCTCGAGCTCGTCCACCACTTGCTGCTTGAACGCCTCACTGTATCGCATGACTCGCTGTGACACCTTCTAATCCCCTCTCTCAGGTGTCAACCTATCGTAGGACGGGACCGCATCTGGCATCTGGCATCCGGTATCCGGTATCAGGTATCTGGGCTCACCCGTCCGGAGAACGGGGAGGGTGGATCGGAATTGAGAATTAAGAATTGAGAATTGAGAATTATTCGGCCTCTTCCGCCTCGTGATACATCCTCCGAATCTCCCTCATATCCACCTCGGGCTCGGGGTACTGCATTTCGAGGCTCTCCATCGCCTCGACCACGATGTCGGCGATCGCGAGGTTGCGGAACCACTTGCGGTTGGCCGGGATCACGAACCACGGTGCGTCATCCGTGCTGCACTTCGAGATGGCGTCCTCGAAGGCCTTCGTGTAAGCGTCCCAGTACGGCCTCTCCGAGTAGTCGGCGTCGCTGATCTTCCAGTTCTTCTTCGGGTTGTCGATCCGCTTCTTGAAGCGCTCGAGCTGCTCCTCACGATCGATGTGGAGGTAGAACTTGAGGATGAGTGTGCGGTTATCCGCGAGCAGCTTCTCAAAGTCATTAATGTGGTCGTAGCGCTTCGACCACACCGTCTTCGGCACCAGGTTGTGGATCCGAACCACCAGCACGTCCTCGTAGTGCGAGCGATTGAAGATGCCGACCATGCTCCCTTTTGGGCGCCGCGACGTGGCAGCGCCACAGGAAATCGTGGGCAGCTTCAATCTTCGAGGGGACCTTGAAGCTCGTCACCCTGCACCCCTGCGGGTTCATCGGACCAAAAACGCGGCTTATCGTCCCGTCCTTGCCGGCGGCGTCGCGCCCCTGAAGGACGACCAGCAGCGAGCGCTTGTCCTCGGCGTACATGAGGTGCTGAAGATCGCGAAGCTTTTCGGTTCGATCCGCAAGTTCGACCTCGGCTTCGTCACGGCTCAACCCCTCTGGCTTGAAGTCCGCGTCGATAGCGTCGAGTTCGATTTTCTTGCCGGGCTCGACCCGAAACAATCTGGTGTAGTCCATGTCTTTCGCCCTTCTCATGCGTTGGAGAGTTCATCCTACACCGGACGAGATGACGGTTCGCATTCCTGCTACGATCACTCGAGGAGGCGATGATGGTCATAGCTGAAGGCAAGGAGTTCCCCTTCGAGGGTGTCGAGGCGTTGACGCCCGAGGTGCTCGAGACTTTCCCATACGAGTACCCCGCGCGCGAGGCGCTGGTGGAGGTTGAAACCGACGAGTGGAGCTGCGTGTGTCCATTCTCGGGGCTTCCGGATTACGGGACTCTGGAGGTGAGCTATGTCCCGTCCGATGTCTGCATCGAGCTCAAGTCCCTCAAGTACTACCTGACGAGCTTTCGCAGCGTCGGCATCTACCAGGAGCACGCCGCCAACCGGGTGCTCGAGGATCTCGTGGCATGCTGCGCCCCGCGCTGGATGGAGGTTTCGCTCGACTACCGTCTCCGCGGCGGCATCCACACCGTCGTCACCGTGGCTCACGGAGACGGCCCGGCAAGTGATCAGTGATCGAGTCATCAGTGATCAGTGACCAGCATCAAAAGGAGTGGTTTCTGATCACTGATAACTGATCACTCTCCGCGGTGCCGACCCATGGCGTTGACGCCGAGTCAGCCCTCGGCCAGCGGCAGCACCATCACCATCTTGGTCCCGCCCCCGCTGCGCGGCTCGGCGGCGATCGTGCCCCCGTGGGATTCGACGATCGAGCGTGCAAGGGCGAGACCGAGACCGGTGTGGTTCGAGCCGGCGTCATCGTCCGGTCGATAGCTGAAGAAACGGCTGAAAATTCGGTCCCGGTGCTCCTCAGGGATGCCGGGACCTTCATCGGCGATGGTCACCTCTGCTGATTCGGCGTCGGCCTTGAGAGCAATCGTGATGCGTCCGCCCTCGGGCGAGAAGCTGATGGCGTTGTCGATCAGGTTTTCGAAGGCCTGGGTCAGACGGTCGGCTGAAGCGAATATGGCAACATCGGCATCTGCCAGCGCGAGATCGAACACGAGCCCGGAATCGGCGTTGCGCAGACGAAAGCTTTCCACGAGCCCGGACAGCAGTTGATCAAGGGGGACGTCGGCTCTCTCCTCATCGTCGAGGCGCGCATCGATGCGCGAGATCTCCCGGGCCTCTGAGAGCAGGCGCTCCATGCGGGCGACGTCCTTCTGGATCATTTCCAGGAACCGTCGGCGTTCACCCGGGTTCACGTCTTCCAGGGCCATGTCGGTGGCTGTCCGGATCGACGCCAGAGGGTTCTTGAACTCGTGCGACACGTCGGCGGCGAAGGCCTCGGTGGCGCGGAGGTGTTTCTCGAGCTCACGGGTGAGCTCGGCCAGGGCGCGTTCGAGGTCGCCGATCTCGTCTTTCCGCGTGCTGGCGGTGAAGCCGCCTCGAAGGCCTCCCCGGCGATCGAGGATGTCGCCGGCTCGGCGGCGGAGGCGGGCGAGCGGCCGGGCGATTGTAGTCGCCGCAACGAGGCTCAGAATGACCGCAGCACCGAGGCTGAGGAGGAATACCTTGAAAACGTCCAGGCGAACCGCGTCCAGAGCCTGGAGGATCCTGCCGGTGGACTGCGAGACGAGAACGACGCCTTCGACGGCGCCCTCGATCCGCACTGGGATGGCGATGTGGGTGTCACTGACCGGCGTGGGGTCGGATTGATTCGGGTCGCCGCGCCGTAGCGCCCGTCAAGTGCGCTTCGAACCTCCGGCCGTGACAGCAGGTCGCTGCTGCCGTCTGTGTCAGCGGCCGGGACCGTCTCCGTGATCGGCCCGCGGATCAGGCGGAAAGGCAGCGAGCCGATACGGTAGAGAAAGCTCCGCTCGGTGGTGGTGGGCGGGGCGGGTTCATCGGTGGCCGGCCCTGGGTTTTCTCGCCGAGGTCCGAGCAGCGCGGAGTCGGCGCCGACCTCGCCGGTCAAGTTCACGACCCGCAGCCGGGCGAGCTGACGCTGATCGAGTTGGACCAGAATTCTGCGCGCGTCCTCGCCGTCGACCCGATCCCGGGCCTCGATCGCTGCGGCCAGCAGACGGCCCTCCTGAGCCATCGTCCGCTCCTGAGCATCGAGAAGATGACGCTCGTAGGTATCGAGAAAGAGCACCCCGCCAACCGGCAGGAAGACCAGTAGGACATTGAATGCGAGCAGGCGGAGTGAGATCCGGGAGGGGTAGCGGAGCTTCATCGTCGGTGCGTCAAGCGGACTCCTCGGTGTAGCGGTAGCCGAGGCCGTACACCGTCTCGATGCCGTCGAAAGCGTCGTCGATTGCGAGGAACTTCTTGCGGACCCGCTTGATATGCGAGTCGATCGTGCGGTCCGAGACAAAGGTGTCGTGAGGGTATCCCTCGTTCATCAGCTGCTCCCGGGTCTTGACATGCCCGGGTCGACGGGCGAGGGCGTGCAGGATCATGAACTCGGTGACGGTCAGCGGCACCGTGGATTGGCCCCAGCGCGCGGTGTAGCGTCGGAGATCGAGCTCGAGGTTGCCGATCTGCAGAAGCTCCTCCTCGGAGGAGTTCGCCGCCTCACGACCGAGGGCGATGCGACGGAACAATACCTTGACCCGGGCCAGCAGCTCACGCATGGAGAATGGCTTGCACAGATAGTCGTCGGCGCCGAGTTCGAGCCCGAGCACCCGGTCGAACTCCTCGTCGCGGGAGGTGAGAAAAATGATGGGGATGTCCTCGGAACGGGTGCGCAACTTTCGGCACAGCTCGAGGCCGTCCATTCGAGGCATGATGATGTCGAGGATCACCAGCTCTGGAAGTTCCTGTTGGAATGCCTCCCAGGCCGCAACCCCGTCGCCATAGGTGTCGACTCGGTAACCCTCGCGTTTGAGCGCGAAAGCCACGTTGTCGCGAATGTTTTGCTCGTCCTCGACGACGACAATGCGTTCACTCATGCATCGAGCGTAGCCGACCGACCGCACGAGCGCAATTCACACGATAGAACATTCCCGCCCGCCGTCCGCGGTCTTCGACCGCGGCCACGCGTTCTCGGATAGCGTGCCCTCCGAGCGCGAGCGCTCGTCGGTCCCGCAATCCTCCAACGCTGCGCGCCTTTGGCGCGCCGGCGGGCTGCATTCGAGCGGGGCGAAGCCGTCAAGCGCCTTTTTCCCCGCCCCCACCCCCCGCCCACCCGCCCTCGGAAAGCCACGTCGGGCCGGGCCCGCCGCGACTTTCCGAGAGGTAGGAGTGATAGATGGCCTTCGTGGCTGATTGTGGTGTGTCGACGGTGCTGGGAGCGCCGTACGTGGCGAGGACATCCAGGTTCCTCGGAATGGGAGGATCCCGGGCGAACGACCACCTGCAGCCCGCCTGCGCCGCAAGCTGGCACGCAAAGGCGCCACGCTGACTGGGGGCTCCGAGTGGGAGATCCATGTCCGTAACTCAAAACTCTCAACTCAAAACTCTTCCGGGTGGCGGGTGGGTCGAGCATCTAGTATCGAGCATCGAGAATCAAACCTCGTCAAGCCCCAAGCCCCAAGCCCCACGCCTCAAGCCCCAAGCCCCAGGCCCAAGCCAAAAAAAGCGGCGCCGCTGAGCGGCGCCGTTGCAAAGTGGAAATGAAGTGGATTGAAAAGGGGAGTTACTTCTTGGTGGTTGTCGCCTTCTTCGTAGTTGCGGGCCGTTTTGCAGCGGTCTTCTTGGTGGTTGTGGTCTTCTTGGCCGGGGCCGCACGCTTGGTAGCGGGCTTCTTGGCGGTGGTTCGGGGCCTGGGGGTTTCTTTGGTCCGCAGGTTGTCGACCGCCGCGGTGAGATCCTCGACCTTTTTGGTCAGGGTCTCGATCTCTTCCTTGGTCGGGACGCCGATCCGATGAACAACAGTCGTGACACTGTCGTCGACGGTGCGGCTGAATGTCTCCCAGTAGCTCTCGGCGACGACCTTCAAACCGGCGACCGTGCCCTTGGCCTTCTCCATCTGCTCCTGCGTCTGCTTCTTGCTGCGGCGCTCGAGCTTCTTGCCCTTGCTGACCAGGTCGCTGAAGATCTTGGACCCCTCGTCCTCGGCCATGGCCACGGCGCCGAGACCGGCGAGCCAAACCTTGTGGGCCGAATCCATGATGTCGTTCTGAACCTGTTTCGCTTTCTTCTTTGCCATTGTTGCTACCTCCCTGCCGGTGTTGATCCGGCGTTCGTGGCGCTGGAGCGCCTGTTTTTCGGATTCATCGTCGATTGCCGCGATGCGGCATGACCTACACCCGGAATATAACGCGCTGCGGCAAGACTGTCAAGAGAAATTTGCCGCGATGCGGCAAAAATATTCTAAATAACTATAACGAAAAGAGTTGAATTTATTGAACTCGATGTGAAACACTGCCTGAAAAGGCGATTTCACGCCGACAGCCGCTGCCGCAGGGCAGCAAAATTTGCGGGCTTACTCCCAACCTTCTGGGAACTCGGTGTCGACGTTGATGGCCGATTGGACCAGCTCTTTTGCGGCCTTCGCGAAGGGCAAGAGGGCGAATAGGCTGCCCTTGGCAAGCTTGAGCTTGCCTCCCATGAGACCGACGATCGGGTCGGTCTTGCCGGAGAGAACGCTCTTCCACGTAGGAGGGGTGGCTTTGATCACATATGGCGCGTCCTCGAGATCGGCGGCAGTAGCGGCCCGTGCCCCGCGGCAGTCGCCGTGCCATAAATCGGCAATGACGATGCGTTCCTCAGGGATACCCATGTCGGTGTCCGGCATCATCTGCATCGCGATGGCGCCCTCCCATTTGGTGGCAGCCTTCTTGTAATTCTCGTTGTCGTTGATGCTGTCATTCCACTGCTGTGCCCACGCGTCGGTGAAGATCTCTTCAGCCATGTGTCCTCCGTTGTCTTCCGGCAACAGGATAACCGAGGTACGGGCAGGTCTCAAGCTGTCGGGAGGCAAGTTCAGAGTTCAGAGTTGAGAGTTGAAAGTTAAGGTGGCTTAACCCTCAACCCTTAACCCTCACGTGCGGCCGGTGACATCGTGGACCGCATCGTCCCGGAACCTCCCGACATAGCGCCGGAACGGCTCGGTGACGGTCTGCGGAACCGGCAGATACATGAGGCGCCCGGGTGCTTCCTGGGTGGCGGAGAAGAGCCACGACCCGACCTGGTGAACGTTGACCCGTGCGATGTCGCGGCGGCTGAAGGCGTTCGCGAGGTAGAGGGGAGCAAGATCGCGGGCCTCGCTCTCGGCGAGGCTAACGGTCCAGGGCCGGGGGCGAAGATCGAGCGATATGCGGTCTCGAGACTTCGGCCGGCGGCGTCCAATCGCGTAGAGAAACAGACGGTTAAACGCGCTGGCCATCAGGCGGGGGTTGATGCAACGGATCGCGGGGACGAAGAACAGGTGCTGGCGAACGGGCGCGTCGTCGCCGATCTGATCGAAGGTGCCGTCGATCCCGTCTTTGAGGCGCACGAGATCGGTCAACAGCTCGCCGTCACCGGTGCGCAAGCGAAGGGGAAAACGCCAAAAAGGAACTAGGTCCCAACCGGGCTCTTCAGGCCAGGGAATGTGGCCATACTCCACATCCACCTTGCGACCTTCATTGACCCCACACACACGGTGGCAATTGTGGCAGAAGTGGAGGACGGCATCGGGATCGAAGGGAAACTCCTCCCCGCAGGTCGGGCATTCCATGGGCACGAAACGAAGTCCCGCGCCGGGCTCTCTGGCCGTCGGCGGCAGCTCGACGAGCAGGATTGGATTCACTGCGGGGGCGGGTCCGACAACCGAACCCGCGGCGCTGTCGAGGAGGACGGTTTCGTCGATGTCCGGACCGCGGACCTCGGCGATCCACCATGGTCTCCACACCACCGCCGTCACCTCGCGAGTAAACCTCGAACCGAGCTTTATGGTCTGGATGTCGCGGGCCAGGCGTTTGCGATCGAGATCGCCAAACGCATGGACCAGGTCCTCGTCATCTCCCTCGAGCGGCATGGACAGCAGCTCGGTCGAGAGGTCGGCCGCCGGTCGTAGCGCTCTCAGGTAGCTGAGCTTTCCCATCGGTGGGAGATCGGCCGTCTTGACCGCGCTGACGGCAGCCTCGATGGTTCCGACATCGAACCGCAGGAGCTTCTCCTGGTCTCGCTTCGAGCGCCCGAACGCCGCCTGGTACAGCGTTCCCATGCCGTGCCGGTAGGGGGTCAGGAAATGCAGCGTCGTCCCGACGTGGAGGTCCTGTGCAAGCTTCGAACGATAGGTGTCGGCCTTTCTCGATACCATGGCTTCTGCCGCCTCGATGGCCGCATCGAGCTCGGTCCGGTTGACCAGGGCTCCCGACGGACTCGCTTCGGTAACGCTCCCCGCCATCGGGGCGACAGCCCGACGGTAGAGGTTGAGGTAGTGCCGGTATCGATAGTGGTCGAGGAGAGCTTCGCGCAACACGTTGGCGTCGTACACCCTTTCAGGCAGGGTCACGAACAGGGTCTCCTCGTGACCTACCACCAGGTGGTCGCTACCACAGAACGAGCAGTGTGCCATGTGGTGGAGCACCGGAACGGGAACCGCCGCTCCGCACTCGGTGCACTTCACCTCGACACAGTAGTGGGTCTCGATCACCGTCTCGTCGTCTTCCGCGGTGGCGGTGACCGGTGCGGCCGTCGACGTGAGTTTCTTCGAGATCGGTAACTCGGATTCAGAAATCTTCTGGCGTAGCCTGTCGATAGTGCCGGCGGTCCGAGTGAACGGACTCAGTGGAGTGTGGAAGAGGGCCCAGCACCCGCCGACCACCATGCTCGGGACGTACATGAAGATGTCTTGACTTCCTCCCACGAGGATCAGGCTGATTTGCGCGAACACCACTCCCAGCACGATCTCGACCGTTGGCCTTCCGGCGGCCGCGAGCCCGGCGCCGGGCAGGATCGCATTGAGCGCGATCAGAGCCTGTGGTGGTGGCTTTTTGGGCCGAAGGAGCCAGGCGGCCAGCACGGCAGCCAGCGGAGGCAGGAAGAACGCAACGATGCCCCATCCGGGGGTCACAGCAGATCCCTCGCGGCGACATTGCCGCGGGCCAAGGCCTTGAGGAGCGGCACCAGCTGCTGGGTGTCGTCGATGTCATACTCGGGGTCGGCGAGGGCCCCTTCGAGGAGGACGGACAGAGCGTGAAAGGCGGTTTGGTCATCGCACTCGGAACCCAGCACTGCGCGGCAGGCGTCGAACTCCACCCCCCCGTGGAATGTCACCCGTCAGGACGCGTTGTACGAGGCGTCGATGCATTTTCGGCTCCCTGAGGTTTGTGCCCTTCACTGTCTCCCATGATAGCGATCCCAGGGTGCCTGCCGTCCAGGGAGTTGGAAGAAGGGATACTCCTATGAATAACCTACGCGGCAAGAGAGTGATTATTTCGGGGGCATCGAGTGGTATTGGCCTCGAGACGGCGCGGCGATTGGTCGATGGTGGGGCCGAGGTCGGGCTGGTTGCACGAACGGCCGAGCCCCTGGCGGCCACTGTCGAAGAGCTCGGGAGCGCGGCCTGGGCTTGGGTGGCAGATGTCGCCGATCCGGATTCGGTTCGCGGGCTCGCCGAGGAAGCCGCGGATCGTTGGGGAGCGCTCGACGGTCTCGTCAATAATGCCGGAATGGCGCCCATGGCGACCCTCGATGAGACCGGGACCGAGCTCTGGGACGAGACCTTTGCAGTCAACGTTCGCGGCCCGTTTCTCCTCTGCCGCGAGCTCGGAGGGATGCTTCAGAAGGGGCAGGGGTCGGCGGTTGTCAACGTGTCCTCGAACCTGGCCGTCAAGGCGATCCCCGGCATGGCGGCGTACAACGCCAGCAAGGCGGCGCTCAACCAGCTCACCCGGTCGCTGGCCCTGGAGTGGGCGCCACATATTCGGGTCAACGCCGTTATGCCGGGAGTGGTGGATACGCCGATTCACGCGTCGCGCGGTATGACATCGGAGCAGGTGCAGGAGATGGGGGGCATCCACCCGCTCGGCCGGGTCGGACGACCCGCGGACGTGGCGGCAATGATCGTCTTTCTGCTCTCAGATGCCTCGTCATGGATGACGGGAACCATCATTCCGGTTGACGGGGGATGCTGGCCGGGTGAGGGAAGTTATGAGTTTTGAGTTTTGAGTGATCGCCCGCAGCTCCCGCGAACTCTTGGGAGGGGTGGACAACTCAAAACTCAAAACTAAGAACTCAAAACTATTTGGGTGGGATGGTTACAATCTGGCGTGAATCGTCGTCCTCGGTGGTGATTGCCACCCGCCACACCCTGGCGTCGGCGGGGATCCAGGCGGCGAGGGTGTTTTTCGGCCACTCGACCGCGACCACGGCGTGGTCATCGGAGAGCACGTCCTCGAGACCCACCTCGCGAAGATCCGCGATCTTCTCTTCGAGGCGGTAGAGATCGACGTGGTGGAGGCAGCGAATCTCCCTCGTGTCACAGTCGTAGGTCTGAAGGAGGACGAAGCTCGGGGATGACACCGCCTCGGAATCGCCGCCGAGACCGTGGAGCAGCCCGCGAACGAACGTCGTCTTGCCGGCGGCGAGATCACCTTCGAGGAGCACGACGTCGCCGGCGTGGAGACGGCCCGCGAACCGCTCTCCCGTCGCTTCGGTTTCTTCGGCCGAAGCGCAGGAGGTGGTCCTGACGGCGTTCACTGTGCTTCCAGCTCCCGCCAGGCCCGGGCGACCAGCTTCGGCAGCTCTGCGGCCGGGACCGCGGCGGGGTAGGTCTCGCCGCCGAGCTCTCCCGCCCGTCCGTGCAGCCAGCAGCCGACGATCGCGGCGCGGACCGGCTCCAGACCCTGGGCGAGAAAACCGGCGATGGTCCCGGTGAGGACGTCGCCGGATCCTCCTGAGGCGAGGCCGTCATCGCCCGTCGGGTTGATCCAGACCTCGCCGTCGGGATCGGCGATCACCGTCCGGAAGCCCTTGCCGACGACGATCGCTCCAGCCCTTGCGGCCGCCTCGCGCACGGCGCCCACCCGGTCGTCGACCACTTCATCGGTCGAACGGCCGAGCAGTCGTGCCAGCTCTCCCGGGTGTGGAGTCAGCACCGACGGGTGCCCGCGTCCGGCCGATCGCTCCGGCCGGCCGGCGAGGAGATTGATGGCGTCGGCGTCGAGGAGCAGGGGTCCGTCCCAATGGTCGAGAATCCACTCCAGGGTCTGGGAGGCGCCTTCTCCAGTTCCCATCCCGGGACCAATGGCCACGGCGGTCATGCGCTCGATCAGTCCTTCCAGACCCTCGGGCCCGGCGATGGACCTATCCTCGGTTGTCCTCAGCGGATGGGTCATGGCCTCGAGACAGGCGCCGTCCACCACCGGGACCACCGGCTGTGGGACGGCCATGGTTACCAGACCGGAGCCAACGACCACGGCGGCCTGTCCCGCCATCGCGACGGCGCCGCCCCTCCCTTCAGCGCCTCCCACCAGAAGGAGGTGGCCAAAGCTCCCCTTGTGCGAATTCGCCTGCCGTACCGGCAAGAGGAGCCTGACGTTTTCAGCTTCGACCCAGCGCAGACTGCAGTTTTTCTCGAGGACGGGGCCGGGGATGCCGATGTTCACCACCGCCACCTCCCCACAGCACAGACATGCCGGGGGCAGCACATGACAGAGCTTGAGAGCGGCAAAGGTCACTGTCAGCTCTGCGGGCATCACCGGTCCCGGGATGTCGGCTGACGAACCATTGAGCCCGGTGGGTACGTCGACAGCGACGACCTTCAGACCGGCCTCTTCAATTCGCTCAACAACCCGGGCCAGCCGTCCACCGAGCGGACGGTCGATGCCGGTGCCGAGGAGGGCGTCCACGACGAGGTCCGGGGGAGTGGGTACGAGCTCGGTATCGAGGGTGGTGAGATCCTCACCTTCGATCACCGCAATCGGCACACCGGCCAATTCCGCCAACCGGAGGTTTTCGGCAGCGTCGGGGCTGAGGGTGTCGGGATTCGCGAAGAGCAGAACTTGGATCACGAGGTCGCTGCCGACCAGGAGGCGAGCCGCTGCAAGCCCGTCACCGCCGTTGTTTCCGCGACCGCAGAGAACGAGAATCCGGCGAGCGTCCGGGAAGTTGTCGCGAAGGGCGTCGACCACGCCGGAGGCGGCGTTCTCCATCAACTCCAAACCGGGTACCCCGAGGTCCTCGATGGTGTGTCGATCCGCCTCACGCATCGCCGCGTTGTCGAGCACGGGGAGCATCCCAACCTCCTGGAATAAAGCTGTTAGCTATTAGCAGGTAGCAATTAGCTCGGCTCATTGTACCTTGTTGAGCTAACAGCTTAGCCACTTGCAATATTCAATATCGAGTTCGCCCTCCGTCGGACGAAACTTATCAAGACGTGCGGGCGGGACGCCCGCACATCGCCGATGCCGGCCAGCTGCCGATTCAAAGTTCAAATGTTGAATTTTGCAAGAGGCTCAGCTAACAGCTAACTGCTAACAGCTAATCGCTCCCCCAGGGAGCGATTTCCGTGGCTGGACCGATGTCGAAGAGGATGGCCCCCTCGCCCCACTCGTCGATGATCGCCTGAATGTGTTCCACGAGCTTGTCACGACGCACCATCAGTGCTCTGATCTCGACCTTTGACAGGTAGGGGGCCAGCCGCCGGGTGACCTCGGTTTCGTCCAAGTCGCGCAGCATCTTCCACAGGCGCCTCTCGCAGTGGGTGATGGCCTGCGGGTACAGCAGCTTCTCGGACGTCCCGAAGCAGCGCGAGCAATCGATGAACCACAAATGCCAGTTGCGATCAATCAGGGCGTTGCCGAGGTTGCTGTCGCGATTGCCCACCAGGTTGTCGAAGACGTGCATGATCTGTTTCTGTTGGTTGAAACGTGCGATGTTCGGCGGATCGAAACCCTGTTCTCTTCTCTCGTGCTCTGTGATGGCCCCCTCGAGCCAGATCTGGACCGAGCCTTCCATTCGCTTGATCCTGCGCCCGATGATTGGAGGCACCCGGTCGTTGCCCAATAGACGGTCCACGTGGTAGGCGGCAATGTCATAGCCGTACCAGTCACGCCACATGAGGTACATTTTCGACTTGCCCGCGGTCGTGTCGCGGCGGTTGCGCTCCTTGAGGTCGATGTCCTTGAACACCGCGTGGAGTCGAACGCTCTGCCCGGCCAGAAGCATTTTCCTCGGATCACTGACACCGACCGGAATCTTCTTCATGGACACGACCGTCGCGGTGCTCAGGAACTCCTCGATCTCTTCGTCCGACTGGAACGGCAGCGGGCGCCCGTCGGCGTCGAGAAAAACATAGCCGTCGAACCGGCCGGGCGCCGGTTGTGCGGTTTCGCCCCTCGCCCCGGTTTTCTCCACGGCCTCTTGCGCGTCTGTCGAGATTGCCGGAATGATGACTGATGCGAGCACAGCGGCCGCCACGAACAGGTTTTTGATGTTTCTCATTTCGGTCAGGCTAATGAGGCCGGTGGTGATAGTCAAGATGATGGTTGATTATCCAGCAGGCGATCGATGAGCAGACACGAGGCGGAGACCGCCAGCCCTGCAAACATGGGTTCGATGTTCAGCGGGTAACCGACGCCGTCTGCACCGAAAATCCACAAACTCGAGGTGGCTGCGGCAAGCGCCATCGCCGAGACTGCGCCACGCTGGCTTGGTCGCCACCGGGGAGGCAGATGAATGGCCAACACCGGCAGAAGCAGGGTGGAGGTGACGACCGATCCCACGTCGTGCCACACCGCGACCGCCGAATCGAAGATCAGCGCTCCCAGCGCTGCCAAGATGGCCGACGCCGCGAGCCCGAATCGCGTTATGCGTCTCTCGGCTTTCGGATCGCGGGGCCCTTGAGAGAAATCGTGTCCAATCGTGGTGGCGGCGATGAACAGGTAGGAGTCGAGCGTCGACATGACGGTTGCGAAGAGCCCGAGTGTGAAGAAGGCCGCGGCCCACGGCGAGAGCACGAGTGCTGCCAGCGAAGGGTATGCGCTCATGGGGTCTGCAAGATCGGGCAGCAGCACCCGTGCCGCAAGACCGGTAAAGACGGTGAGAAAATCGAAGGCGATCCACATGACGACGGAAACCAGCACCCCCGTCCGCGCGACACGGGGACTTCGCGCGGCAAAAACTCTTTGATAGAAGGCAGGCTCGACGACGGTCTGCATCGCGATCAGATACCAAACCACCACCGTCTGCCAGCCGAGCCCGCCGTCCCAACTGCGGTTCTCGGGCGGGAGGGCGCTCCACAGACCCGAAAGACCGCCGGTGTGTGCGAGAGCGATCGGCAGGAGGATCAGAAAACCGCCATACATCAGAATCAACTGCAGAATGTCGGTGCGAACCACCGAGCGGAAACCGGAAATTCCGACATACACCGCGGAAAATGCCGCCGCCACCGCGACCGCGGTCACGGCCGGCCACCCAGTGACCTGCTCGATCAGGACCCCAAGCATCAGGAGATACGCTACCGGGAGGGTGGCGGCATAGACGGCGGCCGCGCCAGTGAGCGCCGCCGTGCGGCCGTATGCCACCGCCAGCAGATCGGGAATCGTGATCGCACCGGTCCGCCGGAGGCGTGGCGCCAGCCAAATGGCGAAGACAACCGCCGCCAGGTAGTAGGGAACGCCGAAGACCAACCAGGTCGAGATACCGAAGCGCCAGGCATACTCGCCGATGCCGAGGATGCCGCCGTACCAGGTGGTCACGAGGGTCGCGACGAAGGCCGGAAGGGTCAATCGGCGACCGGCGAGCAGGTAGTCGACCGCGCC
>PVMK01136779.1_pt1 | contig 14600 bp, 10 predicted proteins | sample 1853481 | NCBI WGS metagenome assembly PVMK01 (sample SAMN08533507, study PRJNA380276) | Marine sediment metagenome, whole genome shotgun sequencing project. | reverse complement strand
CCCAGGCCCTGGTGCCTGATGTGGGTAAGCCTATGCTGCTTAATTTCCATAATAATCTAGTAATGCATCTGATAAGCGCTCTATCTAAGGTAGTAATCGGTCTTAAAACCCTGGAAGAGGCTCCTTCCATTTATTGCCCTATTAACTTATAACATAAAACCTTAAAAAGACACAAATGGTTAGGCTAATTATAGGTGCTCGAAAAAGCTGTTGGCGATACTAATTGTTGGAGGTCGGATCCTTAATTCAGTGACAATATCTTTAATTCAACCTTCATGGCCGGACGGAAGATTCCCGTACCAGCAATTCAGTTGTTAAGATCTTTGTTCTATATTTCCCTCCCACGTTGTTAATCCTTTCTAATAACATGTTCATGGCCGTTGCCCCCATTTCCCTACCGGGTTGCCTCACAGTAGTAAGTGATGGCTCGTAAATCTTAGAAATCTCCGAATTACTGAATCCTACCATAGCCACATCCTGGGGCACCTTTAATCCCAAGGATTTGATTTGTTTAATGGCCCCCCTAATGCCAATAGATCTGTAGTGGCAAATATGCCATCCGGAACCTGACTGTTCTTAAAAAAATGATGAGCAGCCTGTTTACCTTCTTCAAGTGAACCGTATACTCCATAATATTCCAAGCCAGGGTCAGCTTCAAGGTCTGCATTCTTGAGTGCCTGTCGGTAACCGCAAAAACGATGTTGGTGGATTAGTAGACTGATGGGTCTTCCTATGTACGCAATGGAACGGCAACCCTGCTCTACCAAATGATCTACAACCTCTTTGGCTGCATTGTTATCATCAATGATCACTTTATCAATTAGTAGTTGTGGCTACAAAACAAACAGAATTGAACAATTCCCAGAACCATACAAAACAGTAGTGTAATCAACACTAAAAAACCATAACCGATCTCCTGACATTAACAATGCCAAGGAGTCTACATTTAATCAGTTCGGTGTCGTCTATATAGAACTTATAGAGATGACAAACATTGCAAACGATTGCTATTTTCGATTGCAATGATAACTCGCCATATTTTTGTCTTTATCAGAATGGTATCTGACAATATGTTCTTTATATTGCAAATGTTCTAACCAAACTAAATCCTTATGAAACAGAAATACTTTATTAAACATTTTTGGTTATCCCTTTTTGCCTTGCTTAGTTTTCAATTTGCTCAGGCATAGACGGTGATAACTGGAATTATCACAGATTTCCAGACAGATCTTCAGATACCGCAACTACTACAATGGTGGCGGTGTAGACCTTATTGATTTCAACCAGGATGGACTTTTAGACATTTACCTGGTGGCCAACATGGATACCAACCGACTGTTTCAGAGCCTCGGGAACCTTAAGTTTAGGGATGTCACGGAAACAGCAGGTGTTGGTGGATCACATGCCTGGAGCACCGGGGTTTCGGTAGTCGACGTTAATGCAGACGGCTGGCCCGATATTTATTTGTGCAATTCAGGAGATGTTGCCGGAAATAACCGACAAAATGAGCTCTTCATAAATAATGGTGATGGTTCGTTTGACGAAATAGCTAAGGAATTTGGACTGGCAGATACGGGGCTATCCATCCATTCTTCTTTTTTTGATTATGACCAGGATGGAGATCTGGATATGTATCTCGTGAATAATTCGTATTAAGCTATTGGAAGCTTTGACCTTACGATAAACCAGAGACATATACGGGATAGTATTGGAGGAGATAAATTTTTTAGAAATGAAAATGGAAAATTTGTTGATGTTAGCGAAGAAGCAGGTATTTATGGAAGTGAAATAGGGTTTGGTTTAGGGGTAACAGTTGCCGATGTCAACAATGATGGCTGGCTGGACATGTATATATCAAACGATTTTTTTGAAAGAGATTACTTGTACCTCAACAACCAAAATGGAGGGTTTGATGAAAAGCTCAAAGAACAAATCAAATCCATCAGCGCCGCCTCCATGGGTGCTGATATAGCCGATCTGAATAATGATGGTAATCTGGAAATTTTCTTAACAGATATGCTTCCGTCAGAAAATGCCAGGGTTAAAACGGTGACCACCTTCGACTCCTGGGAGCGGCATCAGCACAGTGTTAACAACGGATACTGGCATCAGTTTACTAGGAATACCCTCCAATATAACAATGGAGACAACACATTTAGCGAAATCGGAAGATACGCAGGACTGCATGCCAGTGACTGGAGCTGGGCTGCCCTGATGTTCGACTCTCAAAACGATGGACTAAAAGACGTCTCTATTTCCAACGGTATTTACCAGGACTTAACCGATCAGGATTTCCTGGCATTTGTAACACAGGAAGAGATTACTATGAAGATTGTTTCGGGTGGTAGTGTTGACTATCAAATGTTAATTAGTTATATCCCAAGCATGCCCATCGCCAATCACGGATACATAAATAATGGAGACCTCACATTTACAAATCATGCATCCGAATTAGGTCTGGATGACAATAGTTTTTCAAATGGCTCAGCTTATGGTGACCTGGACAACGATGGAGATCTTGATTTAGTGGTTAATAATACCAATATGCCAGTTTTTTTATATGAAAATCAAACTGAGTCACTGTACACGAACAATCACTACCTGAGATTTATACTAAAAGGAGAGGCGAAGAATACAAATGCGCTAGGCTCTCGAATTACGGTCACCGTCGGTGATAGTATCTATGTTATTGAAAATTTACCAACACGTGGTTTTCAATCTACCATGGACCATCGGCCTTTACTGGGAATTGGAAACAATACTATTGTGGAAACCATCGAGGTTAGATGGCCATCGGGTAAATTCACCAGATTGAATGATGTTAAGGCCGACATGGAACTGGTCCTGTTGGAATCCGATGGAATGGAAACTGCCAATACCCACGAAGATGCTCCCCCCAGGAAGTTGTATGTTGAAATGGATTCAATCGATTTTCCAGGCAGCAGGCATACTGAAAATCAATTCACTGATTTTAATCGTGACCGGCTCATTATTCAGATGCTTTCAACACAAGGGCCGTGTTTATGCCAGGGGGATATAAATAATGATGGTTTGGAGGATATTTTTATCGGAGGAGCAGCCGGCTTTCGCGGAGAGGTCTACGGTCAGAACAAAAAAGGTGGCTTTCGAAAAATTGACAGCAAGGTATTTGACAGAACCAAAATTTCCGAAGATGTTGACTGTGCATTGTTTGATGCCAATGGGGATGGTAACCTTGACCTTTATGTTGCAAGTGGGGGAAATGAATTCAATCCGTTTGTATCTGAAATGAATGACAGATTATATTTTGGCAATGGAAATTTTGAATTCACTTTGGTTCGCCAAACACTTCCTGTTAATAAATTTGAAAGTTCTTCGGTAGTTAAACCATCCGATTTCGATGGTGATGGAGACATCGACATAATAGCTGGTAATCACGGACTAAATAGCCGATTCAAAGCAAGCAGTGAAAGACCCTTAAAAATGTATGTAAAAGATTTTGACAGGAATGGTACCACCGAACAAATTATATGTCAATATGAAGGTAATAAATTGTATCCATTGGCATTAAAGCACGATCTTCAATGTCAGATACCTTATATCGGAAGGAAATACCCCCAATATGCGGACCACAAGGATCAACAGATAATAGAAATATTTAGCCCTCAAGAGCTGGAAAGCGCGATTTTATTAAAAGCAAATGATTTGTCTACTTCTGTATATTTAAGCAATGGAAATCTTACTTTTTCGAAGATTGATTTACCAATACAGGTTCAATTTTCCAGCACATTTGCTATATCAGTGGGAGATTATAATGGAGATGACCTTCCTGACATTCTTTTTGGTGGCAATATGTATGATTCAAAACCTGAAATGGGAAGGTATGACGCCAGTTACGGGTCATTATTATTAGGGGATGAATCGGGTGGCTTTAAACTAATGCCAGCTTCTGAATCCGGATTGAGAATTGACAGAGCAGTAAGGGTTATCCGGAAAGTATCAACTCCATTAGGTGATAGGATTGTGGTAGCCAATAACAATGATTTCCCTCAGATGTTTTATAAAAGTTCAGAGTAGAACACACTCATGAACAAAAATTGCAACAAGTATTTTCTTCTATTTTTCTCTGGAGTTTTTTGCCTGTCCTGTCAGACATCTACTAACGAAAAGCTTTTTAATGATTTATCTGCGCAAGAAACGGGTTTGCATTTTACCAACAAACTAAGCAATTCTGAAGAATTTAATATGATAGACTACTTGTACTATTATGATGGTGGAGGTGTAGCTATTGGAGACATCAACAATGATGGGTTAAGTGATATCTATTTAGTCTCAAACGAGGGTGATAACGGGTTGTATCTAAACCAGGGCAAAATGCACTTCCTGGACATCTCTGGATCAGCCGGTGTGAAATCACCGGGTCTGTGGAAAACCGGTGTGTCCATGGCGGATGTAAACGGGGATGGCCTGCTGGATATTTATCTATGCCGGTTAGGAAATTATAAGGGAGTAAAGGGTAAGAACGAATTATACATCAATCAGGGTGATCTGACTTTTAAAGAGGATGCTGCAAAATACAATCTTGACTTTGTCGGTTTTTCTACACAAGCTGCGTTTTTCGATCTGGATAACGATGGGGACCTGGATGTCTATTTACTTAACCATTCAATACACTCTCAACGCTCATTTGGAGACTCTAGCTTAAGATTGGAAATAGATTCCCTTGCAGGCGATAGATTGTATAGAAACGATGATAATTATTTTACTGATATCTCCTCCACATCGGGCATTTACCAGTCACAACTTGGCTATGGATTGGGAATTGGCCTTAGTGACATAAATAGGGATGGTTTTACAGATATATTTATTTCAAACGACTTCATGGAAAATGACTATCTGTACCTCAATAATCAGGACGGGACTTTCACCGAGGTGTACCAGGATATGGCCGACTATACCAGTTTGTCATCGATGGGGAGTGACCTGGCCGATTTCAACAACGATGGATTGGTGGATATAATTACCATGGATATGCTTCCCGAAGACGAGGTGATAAGGAAAAGTTCCATAGGTGAAGATCCATTGGAAATATTCCGAATGAAGCTGAAGTTCGGTTATATGGCGCAATACAAACGCAATATGCTTCAGTTAAATATGGGCAATGGCACCTTCTCTGATATCGCGATGATGGCAGGGGTACATGCTACGGATTGGAGCTGGGCACCGCTGTTTGCAGATTTTGACAATGATGGCTGGAAAGACCTCTTTATCTCCAACGGAATCAAAGAACGGCCAAACGATTTGGATTACCTGAAGTTCATTGAACGCAAGGATATAAAGAACAACTTTGATATACCCGATTCGGTCTTGTTGAGTCATATGCCCAGTGGTAAAGTCTCGAACTATTTTTACCGAAATAATAAAGATTTAACATTTGAGGATTTATCAGTTGAATGGGGGGTTGCTGCTAATGTAACTACTCAAGGAATTGCTTATAGTGACCTGGATAATGACGGAGATCTTGACCTGGTTTTGAATAACCTGGATGCCCGGGCGGTAATAAAAGAAAATACCATTAGCAATGACACCTCCACACATTTCCTGGGATTGGATTTGACGGGAACAAGAGCCAATACCAAAGCAATTGGGGCAAAGATCGAGCTATTTTATAGGGAGGAGTACCAGTTTTTTGAATTATTCCCTGTTCGTGGATTTAAGTCTTCCGTGGATACCAGACTGCATATTGGTCTGGGAAATACAGAAGTTATTGATTCAATATTAATACAATGGCCTGGTGGGGGCAAAACAGTTCTTTATGATGTTGAAGTTGATAGAATTTTGAAACTGACCGGGCCTGATGCTTCAGTATCCGATAAAAGGAATATGACAACAAATAAACTGTTTACTTCCATCACAAATAAAGAACTGGGAGTAGATTATGTTCATCGTGAGAATACATTCATTGAATTTAACCGCGAGCCATTAATTCCACACATGCACTCTCAGGAAGGCCCGGCACTGGCGGTAGCTGATATTAATAGTGATGGATTAGATGATTTTTTTGTTGGTGGTGCGAAACATCAGCAAGGCAGTATTTATTTGCAGATTGAAGGGGGGTTTATTTTAACTGAACAAACAGCCCTGGTACTGGATAAATTGGCCGAAGATATTGATGCGTGCTTCTTTGATTTTGACAATGACGGAGATCAGGACTTGGTAGTAGTAAGCGGTGGCAATGAATTTCAGGGGAATTCTCCAAACCGTAAACCGCGATTGTATATAAATGACGGTACTGGAAGATTCACAGTACTTCCTGATGCATTTGAAGGAATATTTCAAACCGGATCGTGTATTGCGGTCTACGATTTTGATGGCGATGGTTGGCAAGATGTATTTTTTGGCAGCCTGGTGGTTCCCTGGAATTACGGGCTTATACCTCAAAGTTATTTAGTAAAAAATGACAGGGGTAGGTCCTTTGTGGATGTTTCCCGATATCTCCCAAACAATGGTGTTTTGGGAATGATTAATGATGCGGCATGGATTGACCTAAATGGTAACGGTAGAAAATCCCTGGTGCTGGCGGGAGAATGGATGGATATTTCGATCTTATCTTCTAATGGAGTTGAGTTTGAAAAAATCACAATACCTGAAAGTTCGGGTTGGTGGAAGACCATAAATCATGTAGATTATGATGGAGATGGTGATCAGGACCTGCTGGTTGGAAACATGGGCCTAAACTCAAAATTAAAAGCCACTAAGAAAAAAGCACTAAATTTATATCTAAAGGATTTTGATCAGAACGGGAAGCTTGATGCTGTAATGACTTTAAATACCAGAGGTAAAGAATCCATCTTTGCTTCAAGGGATGTGCTGGAGCGCCAAATCCCATCAATTGGCACTATGTTTCCTACAAATAAGGGTTTTGCAGAAGCCTCACCAAAAGACATTTTTGGCGATGGACTTTCGCAGGCGATAAAATTAACTGTGAAAGAGTTGAGGTCCGGAGTATTTATCAATGATGGCAATGGATTTCACTTTGAGCCATTTCCTAACGCCATACAGATTAGCTTTATACAAGACTTTTTAGTCGCTGATTTTAATTCCGATGGATTAATGGATGTATTTTCAGCCGGTAATTTATTCGCATCCTCTATGCAAGAAGGAAGATACGCCGCTGATCGCGGATCAATAATTACCGGACTATCAGACAATCATCAAGTAATCTCCATTTATGATACCGGCATCTCATTAAGGGGGGATATCAGGTACATTGCGTCTTTGAATTTTCAAGGAAATGAGCTGATAATGGTAGTCAGAAATAATGATTCTATCCAATGGTTAAAGCAGAGGTAAACGTGTAAAAAGAAATATGTTCATTTATGTCAGAGCGTTTCTCCCGGTACTACTTATGGTATTGCTGTCGGTACCAACCATTGCGCAGAATTTGAAGATTTCCGGAAGCTACGTTGATTCCAACCTGCAGGATGTCCTACACGACATTGAGAATCTTCATCCAATAAGGTTTTTCTACCGGGAAAAGTGGCTATTCACAAATAAAATCAACCAACAATTTAGCCAGCTACCGTTAATTGATGTCCTGGACTTGCTATTAAAAAATAGTGATCTCACATACCTAACTTATGGTGATGATAAAGTTGTAATAGGTAACAAAGACAGGATTGGCAATTTAAAATCTCAAGAGTATTTTCTGGCCAGGCAATCAATAAAAGTCACAGATATCGATAGAAGATTTCAAATGTTGATGGTGGGGGATTCTGCAAAAATTGAGAATGCAACATTTAACCAAATAAAATTAGAGCTGGTTGATAAGTATGAAGGCAATCGACTAGAAGGAGTGGCCGTTTATTTTGAAAAGCTTGAACTTACATTCAATTCAGGCAACACGGGGCAAGTTGATCTGGTACTTCCCAATGGTATCTACCAGATGGAGGCACGCCGCATCGGCTACGAACCATTTATAGGCAATCTGAGGGTGTTTTCTAAAGGCGAAGTCAAGATAGAGATGGAGTTGGAGGCTATAGAACTAAGAGAAGTTGTTGTTTCGGGAGAGAGCCCTGATAGGAGGTTAATGAACCCGCAGGCTGGTATTGTCTCTATTACTCCCAAACAGATAAAGGATATGCCGGTATTTCTGGGGGAGGCCGATGTTATAAAAACCATACTGACTATTCCCGGGGTTACATCAATTGGTGAAGGTGCGCCGGGATTTTTCGTGCGTGGTGGGAACATTGACCAAAACCTGATTCTCCAGGACGAGGTTGTTTTTTCTAATTCCAGCCATGCGTTTGGCTTTTTTTCCATGTTCAATCCCGATCTTATCAGCAATGTTCGGCTTTATAAAGGTAATATCCCCGCCCAGTTTGGTGGACGGTTGTCTTCCGTTCTGGATGTTCAACTAAAAGGCAACAACTACACTTCTACAAACATCAATGGAGGAGTAGGAACGGTAATAAGTAAACTTGCAATAGAAACTCCAGTTGTAAAAGAAAAAGTCCTTGGAACATCAGGGGTCCTTTTGGTACCTCATCCTCCGCCATTGATGCTCTGGTCGGGCCAGTCAAAGACACACTATCATGAATAAGTTTACCATTAAGGATAACCTTGTCGAAACGAGCACTACTAAGCTTATTGCCCTCTATGTCAAACTTAGGAGCAATAAATTTAACATAAAGGTGCTGCCATAATCCTGGGGCTTTGCAGGCATTGATTGCTGGCGGACGGCCTTGATAACCTTCTTCCCCTTCCCGAGCAGTAGAATCCCAACGTTGATAAATCCCTCCGCAATCTGAGTGTCGTGGTGATTCAACTTTCCAACTGTCCAATAGTTGAATCTCGTAGCGTCCCTGAAAATAGATACCGGAATTCGAACCTTTAGGCATCATAAATTCTAAATCCAATTCCAGGTCGCCATGATCCCAAGAGGTGAATAAGTTCTCATTTCCGGATTCTTCTAATAAATTAACCAGGACACCCTTCCCATTCTGTAATGTTATATTCTGCTCAACCTCATAATCAGACAAAACTTTGCCAGCAAGTTGCCAGTTTGATGTAGGTGGATGAAAATTTGTTAGTCATTCAAGTATTGATTCTTCATCGGCAAGGTTGAGACCGATTGAATGGCATCCTTTAGTAGGATTTCTTTTTCACATCCTCCTAGAGCAATCAATACAGCTAGAAGCAAGATGTATTTATTATTCATATTTTTCCATAACTGCTCTGGTGGTTGCAATTAAACAATAACATTCTTATTCTTTTGGTAATCTGAAGAAACTAACTTATTCTGCTAGCAGCAATGTTTGTCCTGTAGTCACTGGGAGAGCATTTATAGTTCTTTCTAAAGGTTGTGGCAAAGTACTGACTACTGGAAAAACCACAATCGTAACAAACCTTGGTAACATTTTTTTCATTGTTCTCAACAAGCATTTTTGCCGCGGCCTCAAGTCTAACACTTATTAAATAATTCACAGGAGTCATATTAACGAGTTGTTTGGAATATTTTGTCAAACTTGTTATTCCAAGACCACAATGCTCAGCCATATCTTCAAGAGTCCAATGACGTTCAAAATCGTCGTGAAGATGTTTTAGGAAGATCTCAACGGTCCTAATATTTACAATTAAGGATTCATCCAATTTCACTTCACCCTCTTTAAACAAACTTAACAACTCCAGAAGAAGCTCGTTTATTAATATGTTAAATTTCGAATGAGGAATCCAAATTGTTGATTCATCAAGACATTTTCCTAACTCGTAGAAACATTCATGCATTTTTTTTGTGGTTTTCCAGACTGGCTTTTCATTCTGTCTTAAGACCTTGGTCAGATAGTCCAGATCGCTTTTAGAAATAATTACCCAACTGGGCCATTTCCAACTTTGATGAGGTTGTTCCACCCCGACATCAATAATCATCCAATATAGTTTGCTAATCGCAACGTTTGGATACCCTAGCCGATGTTGTTGCCAAGGCCTGGTAATGGTAAAATCACCCGACCCAAGATCGAAATCCTTTTTCTCTGTAGAAAAATTCAAATTTCCTGAAGCCAGGAAAGTAAATTCAATGCCTTCGTTTCTATGCCAGTTCAACCCCCAATTTTGGTTTTTTTTGGCATCCCAATAACCGATGCTAATTACTCCTGGTAAAACCGAATCAGGTAAGTCCAGTCCCGGATAATTATTCCTGCGAAGGGCGGCTAGGTGAAGCTGACCAGAGTTTGCAGCTTGAATTAGAGGCTCACATCGGTCCGGATGATAAATCCTATAAAAATCCTTATATCGTTTCCTTTTCATTAAATTATCTCAACAACTAAGTGGATACTTCCAATATAGATTCTTGGTTTTTCAGATACTCGAAACTCTCTTTTACAGCTTCTTCCCCTGCTATTTCCAAGGTGCTATACCCATCAAATCCACTTTTTACCAACTCCTGATAAATCTTATCGATCCCTATTACTCCGGTGCCCAAGGGGATAAGCGCCATTCCACAGCCAAAAACCTTTCCTCTTTGATCAATATAATCAGCCGGCAAATCTTTCCAATGAACATGCTCGATTTTATTACCTAATTTAGCAATCATTTCAATAGAATCTCCTCCTCCGAGCCATAGGTTTCCAGTATCGAGGTTAACCCCCAAAGCTTCCGAGTTGCATTCATCAATAATTCTCTCCATATGTATGGTTGAGTCTGTATATTTGCCATGGGGTTCAATAAGCAGCTTAACTCCATAGTCCTGAGCCATTTGCAAAGGTTCAAATAGTTTCTCTTTGATGGAAAAAATTGCTTCTGCATCCGAAAGTTGTTGCCCAAATTTTGTATAGGCATTTCCCTCAGTGGTTATAACATGCTCAACACCAATCGCAGATGCCATTCTAATTGCCTTAACGATTTGAGACGTCCCATATCTCCAAGGAGCGGCCGGATCAAGTAAAGTAGCATGAGCACAAACACTGGTAATAGTTATCCCTCTTGATTCAAATAGTCTTTTTAGATCAAAGGCATTTGCATCTAAACTTGCTACGGCGCTAAATCCAAAATGCGACCCCAGACATGCTCCATCCGCGTTATCGGTTATATCGGCATATTCAAATCCCCATTCTTTTATTTGATCAACTTGTTTATCCAAAGTTTCAAAAGGATTAATTAAAGCGAAACATCCAATTTTAATAGCCATATTATTTTATTTAATGTTGATAAATAAATTATTTGTCAATTCTAAGTATTCTTTATAGTATCCATCTATTTCTGTCTTGGTCATTTTATTATTATGGATCAAAACCCTGTATTTTAAGGTTAATACACTATTAGGAAGAATTACTATTGGTTCATCAAACAATAATCCTGCATTATAAAAAGAGAAATTATCTGCCTGAAAAATATACCAAGACACTTGTTGCTCACCATTTTCGAGATGGTTAAACATGGTCACTCCCGATCTATGGTTAGAGCCGGGATGGCGACCTGTAAAATCCATCCAATTCGCTTTTTGGCCATGTCCGATTAACCCGTCTCTATTCGTCCAGCCTTCAGAGTCCATGTAAACATGATCCGTCATATATTTTGAAGCCCTGTAAGACAGTCCGGCATAGCCTCCGTAATGTGGCCCACCCACTTTTTCAGGAGGTGTTCTATCCAAGATCACAGAATCTGACTGACTTTTAAAACTGAATGACCAGTCGATATAATAGTTACCATCATTGCCGGGAGGTGAGATTCTTATTTTTCTCTTCTCATGTAACACATCTGAACTTATTTCGGAAGAATATTTAATGTCCATTTCTACAATCGCTGAAAAATCCTCTGACAATGTTTTCGAGACCTCTACTATGTTTGACTGGCCTTCAGATAACCTAGTCTTTATGTTTTCCTCCCAATAATTCTTGCCATTTATAAATTTCCATGAAAACCACAAACCGTAATGCCACGGATGATCCGATGGTCTTGACCAGGCTAGCTGATGACCGGTGATAGTATTTAAAGGATAGAAATACGGCTTCCCGTTGGGAGTTTTGAAATTAAATTGCCAAACGATTTGAGGGCCGTTTAGCAAGGCAATTGAAGTATCTGATTGTTGCCAGTTGTATGATGTTCCTTCTGAATGATTAGTTTTTAGTTTTCTTTCACCAGCTTCATGATCCAAATAGCACTTTGGAAGAAAAAAGGAAGAAACAATAATTAATCCAATTGCCTTAAACATTATTAATACTCCAATTTTAAGCTTTGCAAATAACCCAACAAGTCGTTGATCTCGCTATCCGTAAGACCAGACAATAAACCCGGTGGCATTAAAGACGATTTTATCATCTCTCTTGATTTAATGTCTTCACTATTAATTTTGATTAATTCGTTACCGGTGATCATGATGGTAATCTCTTTATCATTGGCGGTGACAATTCTGCCACTAATTGCCTTACCATCCTTCTTGGTGACTATACTTTGGTCAAACCCAGTTTTAATATTTTTATTTGGATTTTCAATGGACTCCAATATCTCTTCATTGGATAAAAGCGCTGCTATCCCAACCAGATCAGGACCTAAAAGGTCTTCGCTTCCATCTACCGAGTGGCAAGTGGCGCAAATTCTCTCTTTAAAAATCTCTTCACCATGGTGTATATTGCCAAATACCAATGAGGTATTGGTTTTGGGGTCATCGGGCTCAACCCATGAAGCTTCAATAAATCTGTATATAGCACCTATTGGCTCTTTGTAAGGTTTATGCCACGGATCTTCAGTTCCAAACTGAGCTACATATAAATCTCCTTGTTTACCGAATTCCACATCGGAAAGTTTCGCTATCTTATCAGCAACGGGATATTCCTCCGCTTCATAATCTCCATTATCAACTTTGGTTAAACTTACTCGAGCGATAGATCCATCCTCCCATTGACCGTCAGGCCCAAAAAAAGCAATAAATAAGTCACCGGCTGTATCATCAAAATAATTATTCTCTTTATTGAAAGTGATTCCAGCGGGAGCAAACCCATAGCGCAGCCTTATCAGTGCTTCGGTTACTTTTGGATGGTCAGGATATTTCGGTAAATTATTGCCATAGAAATGATCTTTAGTAACCAGATTCAGCTCTTCATATTTATTCTCATTTCCCCTATTATCCGAGAAAAACAAATCTCCATGTTCATTAAACCTCATCCCATAAGCAAATCTCAATCCAGTAGCAAATCTTTCGTATGATTTGCCGTCTGGAGCTATTTTTAAAATGGCGCCACGAAGCCCGCCCGGATCCGCTGCTGGATTATCGTTCCAGGAGTCCGTACATAATATTGCAAAGATTTCGTCATTAGGACCGACTTCCAGGCCAAATGTCCAATCAAAGGGGTGTAGGGTAAAAGGAAAATCATCAAAAAAAGTGTAACTGGTGTCTGCCACCTGGTCTGAATTTATGTCCTCATAGACCCTGATTTCCTGGGTGGTACCCACAAATAGTTTCCTGCCGTTAAAAATCATGCTTGTGGGATACCTCAGGCTGTCTTTTTTTACATCACAATAAAGTTTAGCATGATCTTCCAATCCGTCCCCATCTGTATCATGCAATGAGAATATTTCGCCCGTATAATTGGCGGCATACATTATATCATCTGGTCCAATGGTCACCTGGGTTGGATTCCACAAAGTGACACCACTACTAATGGGAAGTTTAACAGCAGCATAGTGGCCATAAACCTTTACGGTAGTATCTAGATTGGTTTTTACTGTCTTCTGCCATTGTAAGGAATCATCTGTATTATCTGGTTGGCTACTGCAAGAGACAATTAATAAAACGCCTGCTAGTACCATACTCACTTTTATTAATGCTGACATATGATCATAAAAATAAAACATGTAGTGTCTGTAATTGGTCACGCTATATATGTAAGAAGAAAAATTTATTCAAATGATCCCAGTTATATGTTCAATATATCCCGTCACTAAATATTTAACTAATGATTGCTAATGATAGCTTTAAATTTATTAAGTTTAATCAGTGAATGTTTCAGTACGCCAGATTTGACGGTACTGGAAGTTTGGCTAGCAGGTCTTTAGGACATCGAAAGCTGTCATTTCTCGGAATCGCAAACATGCAAAAACTAAATTCACAATAAACCAATCAAATATGAGGAGATTTAACTGCAACTTATTTTTGAGTTTGCTAACCCTATTGACATTTTTAGGGGTACTTGCTCAGGCTCAGACTGTTTCGGGAAAGATTACCGATGGCCTAACAGGAGAGGGCATTCCCGGTGTAAATATTTTAATAAAGGGCACCACTAGTGGAACTGTAACGGATGTTGAAGGAAACTACACTTTGGAGGCGGCGGAAGATGCTACCTTAGTTTTTTCCTTTGTTGGATATAAAGTACACGAGGCCGCACTAAACGGTCAAACGGCTGTAAACATTGCGCTTGACCCGGATCTGACAGAATTAGACGAGATAGTAGTAACTGGCTATGGTACACAACAGCGAAAAGAGGTAACTGGATCTATTACTAGCCTAAAGACTGAGGATTTCAATCAGGGCAATATGAATGATGTAGGTCAGCTGCTTCAGGGAAAGGTCCCGGGACTTACGATAACCAGACCTGGAGCAAACCCAAATGGAGACTATAACATCCGCT
>PVMK01153442.1_pt1 | contig 14601 bp, 10 predicted proteins | sample 1853481 | NCBI WGS metagenome assembly PVMK01 (sample SAMN08533507, study PRJNA380276) | Marine sediment metagenome, whole genome shotgun sequencing project. | reverse complement strand
TTTGCTCTGCGTCCCCATCGTCTAGCCTGGTCCAGGACACCGGCCTTTCACGCCGGCAACAGGGGTTCAAATCCCCTTGGGGACGCCACTTTATCATTGTAAAAGGGATGCTGGTTTAGACTGGTCTCCCTTTTCATTTATGAATCGGAAACTTCAGTGCGCCATCCATTATTCGTGGATGGACGCGAACTGCAGATATCGTTGATTGGTTGATTGATTAAGTGGTTGTAAATATGGATTTACCCCATATTTGCAAAATAATTGGACACTTCATGTTCCAATAATCGTAACATTCTGAAATTACAACTATAATTTACCTAATCAACCATTCAACCAGTAAACTATTCAACAAGGTCTAAACTGACGAGCAGCGGGAAATCATTTGACCCATGAATGGAAATAAACCTGCAGAATCGACTAACATCCTGATTATGGGGCTGGGGGGCGTCGGCTATTACCTGGCCAAGCGCCTGGCGCATGAAGGTTACGCAATAACGGTCATTGAGTCGGATAGCGGATTGCTTCGCCATGCCGATGGGAATATAGATGCCCGCCTGGTTCAGGGCAATGCCATGAGCATCGAATGCTGGCGGGAGATCGGTGCCGGAAAAATGGATTATCTCATCGCGGTTACCGACAACGATGCCGTGAATATGATGGCCTGCGCGATTGCCGACCGCTTTGGCATTCCTCGCAAAATAGCCCGGGTACGCTCCTTGGAGTTCGGGGGGGAAGGTTCCATCCTGAGCGCCAAGGATCTTAAGATCGATCTGATTATTCACCCTGAAGAGTTGGCTGCCCAGGAAATTTTCAGGCTGATTAAACTCAGGGCCGGAAACGACATCATCGATGTAGCCGAGGGGCAAATTCAGGTCATGGCCACCCGTATTCAGGAGAAATCGCCGCTGGCTTACAGAAAACTGAAAGATATTTCTAAAAAGTATCGTGAATTTCCGTTCCGGGTGGTTGCGATTGCACGGGGGATCACCACGCTGATCCCCGGCGGTGAGCACGAGCTATTGCCGCAGGATCAAGCCTTTTTTATGGCCAGCAACGAAAACTTGCCCCGCCTGATGGACATGACAGGTGTCGAACAGCAGAAACGCCACCGGGTGATGATTCTGGGAGGCGGCCTGGTGGGGCGGCGCCTGGCTGAGTTGCTGGGAAAAACAGTCGAGGTCAGACTGATTGAGAAAGATGAACGTTTTGCCCAGGAGCTTTCCTTTGTACTGCCGAACACGGAAGTATTGCATGGTGACGGGTCGGATTCAAATGTGCTGGTTTCAGCGGGATTGCTGGAAATGGATACCTTTATCACCGCTACCGGCGAAAACGAAACCAATATCATGAGCTGCGTGCTGGCCAAACACCTGATGAATTCAGATAATGGCCACTTACGCGGTAAGCAGAGAAAAACGATTGCACTGGTCAGCAAAGAAGATTATATGGTGCTGGCGGCGACAATGGGATCAGATATCGCTCTGAACAAAAAAATACTGGCCGGCAACGAGATTCTAAAATTCATTCGCAGGGGTGAGTTGCTTTCCGTGGCGCGTCTGCATGGTTTTGATGCCGAAGTGGTTGAAATCGTTGCCGCCCCAAACTCGCCGATCACCCGCAAACCCCTTTCCAAACTGGATTCTTCCTACACCGGAAAAATAATGATCGGGGGCATCCATCGAGACGGCGCGTGGCAGATCGCAGTCGGCGACACCCACATTCAAAGTGATGAGCGGGCGATCGTGGTCTGCGTGTCAGCGCATTTGAAAGATGTTCAGAAATTATTTCTGGCCTGAAACTATCGTTTCCAGAAACTCGGGTAGAATATGACCAGCGCCGAAAACATTTCGAGCCGGCCCACCAGCATGTTCCAGGATAAGAACCATTTACCCAAATCCGAAATATGGGCGTAATTTTCGGATGGGCCCACCGCACCGAATCCCGGGCCGATGTTCATCAGCGTAGCGATCACCGAACTCATGGCGGTGACATAGTCCATTTGATCCACCAGCACCATGAAACACCCCCCACCCAGCACCAGGAAAATGTTGACGATAAAATAACAGACGGCCAGATCGACGATTTGAGATTCGACCGGTCGCTGATTCAAACGGACCGATACCACCGCCATCGGTCGGAAAAAGGTGCGTTTTATGGCCGCGACCCCGAATTTCCATATCAGGACATAATGAACGACTTTGATACCGCTGGTGGTCGACCCGGCGCAAGCGCCGATAAAGCACACCGCATAGAGGAACATCTGCGCTGCCTGGGGCCATTTCTCATAATCGGCCGTGGTGAATCCGGTGGTTGTCAAGATGGAGGTTACTTGGAAGGTGGCGTACCGGATCGAATCGATCATACTGCCGTATGTATTTTCCTTCCACAATATCCAAGACACCATGCCGCAAAAAAAGAGCATGAACCCCACATACCAGCGGAATTCGGTATTGATTTTGACGATGCGCCAGTTGCCCTGCAGCATGTGGTAAAAGAGCATGAACGTCATGCCGCCCAGGAACATGAAGAGTATGATCACCCAATCAAAGTAGGCATTGTTGTAATGCCCGATGCTGGCGTTCCACGGCGAATAGCCGGATGTTGACACCGTTCCGAACGAATTGCACAACGAATCGAAAACCGACATGCCACCTATACACAACAAAAATATTTCCAGCAGGATCAGGCCCATATAGATTCCCCAGAGCCAGATCATCGTATCCCGGTTGCGGGGCATGAATTTTTCCTTGGTAATCACTTGACCGGGACTCGATTCGGCCCGGAATAAGCGCAAGCCCCCCATTCCATGGGGCAGGAATATAGCGGTCAATGTTAAAAAACCCATTCCACCGAGCAGATGGGTTTGGCTGCGCCAGAACAACAATCCGTGCGGGACCACTTCGATATCCGTCAGTATGGTCGCACCGCTGGTGGTATAGCCGGACATCATCTCAAAAAAGGCGTCGGTGAAAGCGGGAATCGATCCGTGGATCATAAAAGGCAGGCCGGAAACCGCAGAAATCAGAATCCATCCGAAAACGGCGATGAAAAACCCGTCCTTTATGTTTAAATCTTGATATCGACGAAAGAACCGCCACAACGGCAATCCCAGACCAATAGTGATGATTCCGGTAATGGCTATCGCATATAGGTCGTCTTCTCTGTAATACAGTGAGCAGATCAATGGAAACACCATGGAACTGCCGGTAACGATCAGCAACTTTCCCAGAATATTTGCAATAGCGGTGTAATTCATAGGTATCCAAACCAAATACGATAGGGGAGTTAAGCCGCTCTTTTAAAATTTCAAAGCTCCTGATTTCAGTTGAAAATACTTCTCACATAGCCTTGATTCAGATATCGTTTATTGGGTGATTAGTTAATTGGTTAAGTGGTTGTAAATATGGATTTATCCGATATTTGCAAAATAATTGGACACTGTCACTCAGGTTTCAGGTGTCAGGTGTCAGTAGTAAAAAAGTGAGAGCCGGCCTGAAACCTGACACCTGACACCTGAAACCTATTCTCCGAAAAGGCTTCACTACGCCCTATAATGTCCAAAAAAAAAGGGCTGTTTTCATAGTAAATTATAAGGTCTGTGATTACCATTAACCTACAAAATTTGCAGGAAAAATTAGCGTATATTCAAGATGCATCAGATTCTATCAGAAATAAGAAAAAAAATTCAGAACTATTCACCTAAATTCAATATTGTCCAAGCGATCACAGACATCTCTGTTGCATCTTATTCCGCGAGATATCAAGAGTTCTGAATTTTGAGTAAACCCTCTTTGTTTCATGACAAGGGCCCTTTCGCCTTCCTTCCGGAGATCGTGACCTTCTCTTAACACTTCCCTGATTTTTGTGCAATCGGATGGGTTCGCTCTGATCCTCCTTCAGAAACCTCCAGACATGCGCAGGATCGGTTAAGCGCTTGACACACCATTCTATTTTGAGATAAACGAAGATTATCATGTCTGAATTCAATAAGTTTGAAGAATACAAGTTATTTGTTTAAGATACAGCTCGCCTATCTGTATTGGAATTAGCACTGATCGGAAGAGATGAAAAAATGGCAATGAGCGTGCTGGCCAAAGTATTGGTAAACGCAAAAGCAGCCTGGATGGTAAAGACAACCGTTGATAATTTAGAGATGCTTAAGGATTTAAGAAAGGATAAGGAAGATACGACCACTCTGAGTGAAATGGTTGCCGAGTTAAGGAAAAGAGAAGATGAATTAAAGGGTGAAAATTAAAAAAATTGAATATTGAAAAATAAGTCAATGCCGTAGACGTTCACGGGTTCAAAGGTTCAGGGGTTCAAGGTTCCATTCTCATCCCTGGACTGCATTTGGGATGCGTATTTACGAGAAAATCGTCAGCTTCGTCAGGCCTAATCCAAAATGGGGATTTCGCAACGGATATTAAATGCCTTCTTTGTCCTTAACCCTGAACGTTGAACCCTCAACCTGTGAACGGTTACTACAGTTATGTTGCCCCGATATGCCCTTAAAACTGGATTAGAGGATATCACAAGGTTTTTTAGCTTTTAATTTCCCAGCTTTGTTGGAGGTATCTGGATTCTTTTTTTCAGAAAAGAAAGGAGAGCCCACCTCAACGATCAAAACCTGTTGAACCATGCTGGATCGATTCTGAGAGTCAGGAAAAAAGGCTATATCAACCTATAAATCACGCCACCCCAGGTCAACCCCGCTCCTAAACCGATGAACATGATGGTGTCCTTTGGTTTCAGCATGTTTTTTTCCATGAGTTCGTCAAGTGCAATAGGAATGGTTGCCGCAGTTGTATTTCCATATCGTTGAATGTTGTTATACATTTTTTCTTCCGGGATATTTATCCGTTCCCTGAAAGCTTCGTTTATTCTCAGATTTGCCTGATGGGGAATAACCATATTCAGGTCTTCAATTTTCATGTTTGCTTTTGCCAACAGCTCCTCTGTCACCTTTGGCAGGCGGGTCACAGCCAATTTGAAGACTGTCTTTCCATCCATATAAGGAAGATGCTCTTTGTTTTTTATTACGGTTTGACTAATTGCCTGTCCGGATTTTCGAGCAGGTAAACCAACACGCAACGCCCCTGAATATTTTCCGTCAGCATAAAGAATCGATGTTATGATTCCAACTTCCTTACTGGTTTCAACAGCTTCAATGCAAACAGCACCGGCACCATCTGCAAAAATCACCGCAGTATCACGGTTTTCGGTTGTCAACTCCAAGTATCGGCTTTGGAATTCAGCACCTACCAAAAGGATCTTCTGTGCCTTTTCGCTCCTGATATAGGCATCGCAGATTTCCAACCCATGCAGAAACCCGGTGCATTGCTGACGGATATCGAGAGCAGGTACTTTTTTCGCACCCAGGCGGTTTTGCAGAAATACCCCCGAACCCGGCACGTTCAGGTCGGGTGTCATGGTTGCAAATACAATTAAATCCAGGTCCTCCGGATTCCAGTCCGCTCTTTCCAATGCTATAATTGAAGCCTCATACGCAAGGTCCGATGTCCCGACATCCTCACCTTCACTGACCCAGTACCTGGCTTCGATACCTGTGCGTTGCACAATCCATTCATTGGATGTGTCAATCAATCCGGCTAACTCTTGGTTTGCGACATGTCTATCGGGTACATACCTGCCGGTACTCTTAATAATTGATCGTTTCATAGTATAAAAATATTTTGAGTAAAAAAATTCTAAATAATTTCAGGTACAAAAGCGATATCACACCTCATGCACATTACATATCCCATAAATTTGTTTAATTCAAGTCTTAAACAAAAGATTTAAGCACCCCGTTAATTCCCATTGTCCATCAGAATCTATCCCATATCGAAAACCTTGACGGGGGTGGAACATAGGGGCTGCGCCCCAATTGGAATGTCGGAATTATTCCATTTCCGGGGCAAATTCGGAAGCCCCAAAAACCTCCCTATTCTCAGTAGGTTGTAGAAATTCCGAGACATTAAATTAAGACTGTAAATATGTGTCTTGATATTCACCTGGGAAACCTGATATCAGGAATTTAATGGGGTTGCAGCTCGCGGTAAGAGTATCTCAGTTTGGGTCTATATTTGAATTTAGAAGGACAGGGTCTATGGGGAACACGAACTCTTCAGAAAAGGTGATTATCACCACATGCTCTTTTGATTGCGGTGCACGCTGCTTGTTAAAAGTCGTAGTTAAGGATGGCACGATTACGCGTATCGGCACCGACGATGCTGAGGAATTCTGCCTGAAAGCCTGCATCAGAGGGCTTTCACAGAAACACGTGGTTTACTCTGCAGAGCGTCTTACCGAACCCTTAAAAAGGATCGGTGATCGCGGAAGCGGCCAATTTGAGCCGATATCGTGGGAAGAGGCTTTGGAGACGGTTGCGCGGCAACTCAAGCGAGTTAAAGAAACATACGGCCCCCAGGCGGTTTTGCTAATGGACTATTTCGGCAATGAGGGGACCTTGCATCAGACCCGTAAGGTAGCCGCGCGTTTTTTCAGTCTTTTCGGCGGATTCACGGCCGTGAAGGGCAATACCTCCTTGGAGGCCGCATTATTTGCCTCCAAGACTACCCTGGGGACCCAATATACCGGTAACAGCCGCGACAATTTTCTATATTCCAAATTGATTATACTTTGGGGCTGGGATCCATTGATTTCGAGGTTCAGGCCCTATACCGATAGTTATTTAAGACGCGCCAGAAAAAAAGGCGTTAAGATTGTGTGTGTCGACCCTCGCCTCAATTACACCGCCAAATCCCTTAATGCAGATTGGATTCCTGTAAAGCCGGGCACGGACACAGCCCTGCTTTTAGCCATGGCAAATTTCATGATTACACGGGATTCCTTCGATCAGGACTTCATACAGACATATACAGTTGGCTTTGATAAGTTTAAAGCGTATGTAACCGGTCAGGAAGACGGGGTGTCGAAAACACCCCGATGGGCATCCGAAATCACGGGTGTGCCGGCCGGGACAATTGAACGACTCGCTCGGGACTATGCAACAGCAAAACCGGCGGCCCTGTGCACCGGCTGGGCACCGGGACGTACTGCCTTTGGGGAGCAATTTCAGCGCGCTGCAATTACATTGGCGGCCATGACCGGTAACATCGGCATTCGAGGAGGACATGTAGCCGGCGGAACCGAAGTGATGGCAATGGGCGCTGTAGCCGGATCTTTACCTGTTCCGCCCCATAAAGGTCCGAGTGTTCATGTGACCGACATTTACGATGCGCTGCTCAAGGGTAAATCGGGCGGCTTTTCATCCGACATAAAAATGCTCTACATCGTCGGCTGTAACTTATTGAACCAATTCTTGAACCTCAATAAAGGGCTACAGGCCCTTAAGATGCCGGAATTCATCACCGTTCACGAATTGTTCCTTACACCCACCGCGCGGTTTGCCGATATCGTGCTGCCGGTTACCCATTACTTGGAGCAGGAGGACATCGCCCAGCCCTGGACCGGTGGGCCATATAGCATTTACATGAACAAGGTAATCGAGCCCGTGTCCAGAGTTTGTTCAGACCTGAGCATATTCTCGGATTTGGCTGCGCGGCTGAATATCGAAGGTTATAATGGTAAAACCGATCGACAGTGGCTCAAAGAATTTGTAGATGCCACACCCGGATTGCCCGATTTTGATGATTTTCGCCGTCAGGGTGTGCATCGCATTGAATTGAACGAACCCTGGATTGCTTTTCAAGAGCAAATTAAGGATTTGAAGAATAATCCCTTTGCCACATCTTCCGGCAAGATCGAAATCTTCAGCCGGAAGATCGAAGAAATGAATAACCCTCTAATACCGCCTATCCCCAAATTCATACCCCCCTGGGAAGGTCCTGAAGATGAGCGGGCTCAGCAGTACCCCATTCAACTCGTCAGTCCGCACGCCAGGACCCGGGTCAATTCTCAGTTTGATAACATTGCCCGGCTCAAAGACCAAGCCGACGATAGGGTTTGGATCAATGTTGAAGATGCAAAAGCCCGCGGTATTGCCGACGGCGATCCGGTTTTTCTATACAACGACCGCGGTCGTCTGCGTTCGATTGCCAGGGTCGACAGGCGCATTCGACCGGGAGTTGCCAGTTTGGACGCCGGTGCCTGGTACAAGCCGGATCCGCAAGGGATCGATAATGGCGGGTGTGTGAATATTCTCACAAAAGACCGGATGTCACCCGCCGGTGCTTTTGCGTGCAATAGTTGCCTGGTTCAGATTGAGTTAGGCCCTTAGCGGGTTTTTCTGACAACATGTTGTAAGTTAAGGTTTCAGGTGTCGGGTGTCAGATTTCAGCAATTAAAAAATCACAAATACCAAATCACAAATACCAAATGGTTCGACAAGCTCACCACCACCCTGAGCCAGGTCGAAGGGCAAATCACAATGACCTAAATTCAAAATTCCAAACAATTGGCTTTTGATCTTATTTGAGATTTGGATATTGGAATTTAGAATTTATTTGGCCTAATTCTAAGATCAGGTGGTGCTTGTAATTTGTTATTTCTCTCCGAGCCGTAGGTTCGAATCTACGAGCCGGAGGCCAGTCTATCCCGGTTAGGCAGTTGCAGTTCAAGTTTTGGTCATGAAAACTGCCCCGCAGGGGCCACTTTTTTCGAGCGTAGTCTCAGAAAAAGCTTAGTACCTATTTATTGAAATCACATCATGTTTGCGCATGATTTATCTAACAAAATATTTTCGCCACCAAGACACCAAGACACAAACATAGGTTGAGTGGTTCAGGGTTCAACGTTCCAGGTTGAAAAATCCCCAAACAGCTCATATCAAAGGGATTCAGTCTTCATTCTATTTGAAAAGCCGTTTCCAACAGGTGTAACCTTTGAACCCAGAACCTCTGAACTCTGAACGGTTGTCAAACATTTATTCTTTGTGTCTTGGCGCCTTTGTGGCTATTCTTTCCGGCTTGTCCGGGTTGGGTTTTAAGTGTTTAAAATTTCTTGACATTTTTTAACCACCCATTTATTGTGCCAATCTGATCAATATTTCAGGAGGCCCCTATGAACAAAATGGAACTCATTGACGTTCTGAGAGATGAAGCCCAAATCACCAAATTGGAAGCAGCTGCAGTTTTAGACCTGTTTTTTAATGAAATGGCCAATGCACTTGCAAAGGGTGACCGTGTTGAAATCCGCGGACTGTGTTCTTTTTATGTCAAGAAACACAAAGCCTATGCCGGAAGGAATCCGAAAACCGGGGAAAAGGTCAAGATTAAACGTAAGAAACTGCCGTTTTTCAAATGCGGGAAAGAATTGAAGAACCGGGTGGATTATTGATTAACGGATTTTTTGACACTGTATTTTTATGCCTCTAAAAATTATCAGCGCTATATTAGGATTCGCCGCTGCCGGTATATTCTTCTGGAAATTTAAAGAAACCCAATTGTGTAGACCGTGAATTATGCTGGCTATTGCCGGTGGCGTAGGTTACGCTTCATACTGGATTTTGGCACATTTCTTTGCTTGATCATCACACCAATGAGTTTAACAGACAAGAGGTGTTCACGGGTTCAAAGCCCGCCCCGGCCACCGGCTCGTAGCTTACGCCTCGGAGATTGCGGCTCGTGGCATGATTCCAAACCTATGCTTGAGTAGGCTTAGACTGTACTTTTCGCATGTATAGTGCCGATGATCGGTCCGGGCCAGGGGTTCGAGCAATTCTCTGTGGATTCATAAATCTTTTCCCCAATTGATAACCATGTTTATCTGCTCTCTTGTTTTGAGAGACAGATCTGAAAAATCCTCAGTGTCTTTTCTAATTCATTGTTGATCAACCGGACAATGTTAGCGTTATTGCTGGCATTCTGTTGGCAAACGTCAGTGGTGCTGTAAAGCTCAAAACCGTAGCATTGATTACCCCAGAAGAGGTTGACGAAGCGGTCAAAAAAACTATGGACTGGCGCCCACCTGGTAAGTGAAATAACGATGTTCCTTAGGTTAATAACTGCTGTTGAGTTTCCAAGCAGGGCCTAAAATTCTCTGCTTTTTTTTATTCTGCTAGGATTATTTCTGCTATCCAACAGGTCTCTGTGGAGCCGTAAAACCTGCGATATCAGAAACATAATTTAACCGAACTCACTAAACCCGACTTATCGCGAGCGAGGTCAATAAACATGTGGGTAATCAATATTCAACATTGGTTGAACGAAACAAAGAGTGGACCAGCAGTTCCGAAATTAAGGTTAAAGGTTAATAAGTTGAGTGAGATCATCACCTTCGCAACATCAGTTTCTGCAGGGATATTTATGGAATCGACCCCAAGGTGTTGGCGCAGGCCCAAAAGAAAACCTTGTAAGGGCGAACTGGATATCGAGCTCGATTTAGCATCCGGACAAATCCATTGGAGTTGCAGTATATGCGGAGATGAGGGAGTTGTTTCAGGATGGCAGGGACTGATCTGGGATATGCTGGATACCGCTGGCAATGTACATTAATCCGATCTATCTTATAGATTTGGTTAAAACATTTCAGGAGAGGATCAATCAGCATGCTGTAGAAAAGATTATGACCATGTTTACGGAGGATGCCCACATTTGAAATAGTTGGAATTTCTAATTTTGCAGGTAAACAACAGGTCGAGATTATCTTTGAATACGATGGTGAGAGAGGAAAAATTTGCAGGGTTGCTAAAACGGTATTAGTATAGATGATTCTCATGTTAGTTTAACACTTGGTTTGAAATATTCGGAAAGGACTCCCATGTGGTCACTTAATATCATTGAAGAAAAGAAGCTACTCATATTAAAGATATCTGATACACTTACATTGGATGAATTTTCAGAAAGTTTGGAAGCAATTTATGTTGAAAATGATGGTAAGTTTGCCACCTACAATAGATTTGCAGACTTATCCGATCTTAAAGATATAAAGATAGATTTTGATACCTTCTCTTCACGTATTCTTGAATACCGCAGATGCATCAACCTTGAAAATCCTATCAAAATTTCATTATTTATTCCGCAAAAATATATTAAGGGATTTTCCTATCTTTACAAATCAATGCTTAGCAATGACCTGTTTTCAATAGAAATTTCAGATTCACTTGATGAATGTGCTGAACATCTATCGGTTGACAAAAAACTGTTAGAAAACGCTGTGAAGTAATTTCTGTTGCAAATTTTTCTCAGTTGGTTGCGGCAAATATGGTTTTGGTAATGCTGAATATACATCCAAGGTGGGTGGCGACAGGGTATTTTTTCAGAGTTTAATCATTTGTGGAGGAATGATCCTGGCGCCGAAGAGGGTGGTGACTTTCAGGTGTTCGGGAAAGTTGAAGGAATAGAATAAACCCATAAATGAGAAGTGATCGTAATGTGTGGCAGATTCGTTGGATTTCGCAGTTTGGATGAACTAAAATGATAAACGCCCGTTCAGAGTCAATTGCTGAAAAACCGAGTTTTCGTAACGCTTTCAAGAAACGAAGATGTTTGATACTCGCAGACGGATTTTATGAATGGAAAGGCGAAAAGGGTCGTAAGCAGCCCATGCTCATTACATTGCCGGATAACAAACCATTCGCATTTGCCGGGCTTTGGGAAACGTGGGGAAAAAAGGACGATCAAGATTCACTCTACAAATCCTGCACCATCATAACCACCCAGGCCAGTGAATCAATCCGTGACATTCATCACCGTATGCCGGTTATCCTTAAACCACCCGCATACGAATCCTGGCTTGATCCGGCAAATCAGAATGTGGTTGAGTTGGGTAAAATGCTGAAAAATGAGATTGTCACGGAATTGGTGAGCAATCCTGTATCGAAGCAAGTTAATTCGACACGTAATAATGATCCTTCTTGTATCGAACCGATTGAATAAATAGCAATGCAATTAGGATTATACAGTTCCCGGCTGACAAAAAGATCCAAGAAAGGGGTGAATGGCGCCATTCCGGCACCCTGATGACGAAGACCGGGTTTGATCTGAAGAAGGTCAGGAACATTCTTCAACGGACATTTAAAATGGGGAAAATAAAGAGAGTGGCAAAAAGAATTTATGTGGGGGCATGAGGTCGAGTTGTAATTTTAGGAAGGTTTGTGATTAAAAATTGAAAAAATTTGTGGATCAATTATCTTTTTCGGAACATTAACCTAAAATAAATTAAGGTGTGTCCGGATCTGACAAAGGTGTTTGATAATATTCTCCCTAAAAGGAGAAAATATTATGAATACCGATCAGAGGAAACCGGGTCCGATGAAAAAAGGCCAACTTGATAATATCAAAAAACAGATTATCCAGACGTATCTCTTCCTTATTAGTCACACTGGATATGACCCAAAAGTGATCGAGCTCATGAAGTTATCTGCCCTGGCTGATGTGCAAAGAAGATACGATACAGGGGAGCCTTGGTAAAAAAAAGCATTATATTTTCATCAGATTCGTTACATACAAAAGATTTCCCATAAAAACAATTACGGAGGAAAATTCATGAAAAAGACAATATTGATAACGGGATCATCTTCAGGAATTGGAAGGGCAACCGCACAATATTTCTCTCAAAAAGTGTGGAATGTAGCGGCAACTATGATACTTCCAACAGAATGCGTTACCTTGTAGGCAAAGATGCTAAAATGTTATGGACTATTCGCAGATATTTCGGGGACAGTGTGGCTATCAAATTGACAAAGAAAATCCTGGGAGTATTATAAACCGATTAAAATAAATCTGCTCTTTAAAAGTTGCAGTTGCAGATACTCCAACATATTTGCACTTTAGAAGGCTTATGACAAATTGTGATATCATATTGTCAATCGATGCATTAGCTCGCCTTTCGATTCTGTCAAATCAAGCATAGGTCAGGGCAGATGGCCGGTATCGGGATTTGATCTCAGGGGAATGAACAAACATTGAATCCCGGTGTAATGTTTGGTTTTCATTTACGACACATATACAGATGGTTTAGGTTTCGCCTCCTTTCTCTAAACCATCGTTTTCAATACCCCCCAAAGGGTGACTCTTCGTACTTCGAGTCACCCTTTTTATTTCATTTAGATTTTTCCTTTGCGTTCTAATTTTCAACCGTAATTTTCTCAGGAATCTTAGATTTACCTAAGATTCATTGTTGCCAAATAAATGTCCTAAGAAATCATTAGAAGAGATGGAAGATGCTATCGCTAAAGGAGCGCAGAATAATTTATGATTGCTCAGGAGATGTGTAAGTTTTGCCACTTTCGATAGTTCGTTTATTAAAAAAACGCGGCAATTCAGCTCGATGGATATGATTAAACCTTGAAAATTGGCCCCCGCAGCAAAACGTATCGGCGGTTTTCGCCGAGTGACACGAAGTCGTGGCACTTCAGGTCTGTCCGGAAACTACGAGAATTCCTTGTAAGAGGAGACCCGGTGCGCACAATTGTGGTGACGCATCCCGCTTCTTCCATCCAATGTTTTAGTTATGAATTGTGGTTTTAAACAACAAAAGAGTAGAAAATTAGCGTAATTCAGGTTGAGGGTTGGGAATAGGGTTGAAAATTAAAAAATAGGAAATTATAAAGGGTTTAGGAAATGCTCCTAAACCCTTCATTTTATTGTGGTACGCCCGGCTGGGTTCGAACCAGCGGCTTTCAGCTCCGGAGGCTGTTTTTTTGCTTGACACGTACATAGATAGCGTGTTATAGAGCTAGATACATTATTTATGTAAAACATTGAAAAACAAGACTTCAGGAGAAAAAAAGTTGACGATTCAAGCCAGATCACAAAAAAATCAAAATTTGGGCTGAAGGTTCGAAATACGGTTCGAAAAACGGCCTTCAGCCTGCAGGGCTGAAAAACCGCTGTAAAAGCCTATCAATGCTGGATTTGTTTTTAGACTGATTTTTTTTCGAACCTACCACGAGAGGGGGCAAGATGAAAGCGATCAAAACAGAGTACCCGGGCGTTTTTTTTCGAGAAGCAAAACGTATCGGCGGCAAGGGTAGCGAAAAGGTTTATTATGTTATTTTTAAGCAAGACGGAAAGAAAATTGAGGAAAAGGCCGGGCGGCAATTTGCAGACCAGATGACCGCAGCCAAAGCGGCCAGGGTTCGCGCTGATTTGATTGAAGGGCGGCAGCAACTTCGCCGGGATATGATAGCAGAGCAAAACGAGCAAGTGTGGACAGTACAAAAGCTATGGGAACGATACCAGGTGGACAGGGCAGAGCTTAAAGGCTGGAAGGAATACCACAGCCTATGGGATAAGTGGGTAGGGCCGCATTTCGCAGATGCCAGACCGGAGGACATACTTCCGCTGGATACGGCCAGGCTAAAAAACAAGCTGAGAGGCAAGGGCTTAAGTCCACAGAGGCAAAAACATGCTTTGTCATTACTTCGGCGGGTTATCAATCACGGCAAAAGGCAACAGCTAACAAAAGGTTTAGATTTTGAAATCGAAATGCCCAAAGTGAATAACGAAAAGACAGAAGATTTGACCGACGATCAACTAAACAGACTTTTAAAGGTCATTGAAAATGATGAACATCCGTATGCACCGAAAATGATGTTGCTTGCACTTTACACTGGTATGCGGCGCGGGGAAATGTTTAAGTGGAAATGGAAACACATAGACTTTGAAAACAAGTGGATCACTCTAAAAGATCCGA
>PVMK01120616.1_pt1 | contig 14601 bp, 13 predicted proteins | sample 1853481 | NCBI WGS metagenome assembly PVMK01 (sample SAMN08533507, study PRJNA380276) | Marine sediment metagenome, whole genome shotgun sequencing project. | reverse complement strand
CCTCGTTGGGCAATCGGCGGTACTCGGAGTTGTGGTACTTGAAGACCATATGGATGACCGAGCTCGCGATGAAGATCACTACCGCTGAGAGCATGATCGGGAGCCAGAGAGCTGTCAGAGACACCATGTCGACCTCCTCTAATCTTTTGTGACTCGATCTCGATTTCCGATGCGGCCTTTATACCAGCCCCACCCAACCAAGTCCATCAAACGAACGAGCTTGCATATCTCACCGGGTTCCTGCTGCGACCGACGATGTACCCCACCCAGCGGTGTTTTCGGCTGGCAATTAGAGAACAGGCCGCCCTGACCGAGCTAATACCTAATACCTAATACCTAACGGCCCCTGCCGGGTCAGAGCTCGCTGACCCTCCCCGCGAGATAGGTGATGATGTCGGCGGCCTCGTGTCTGGCGTTGTTGCCCACCACCAGGCACGGCGCCTGAGCCTTGCCGGATATCGCCACCAGCTCGTCGAGGGCGGCCTCATCATCGGTCACATTGCGCACAGGTACGGTGTCGATGTGCAGGTTCTTGAGCGCGGCCGCCGCGTTCGTGGAAAACATGCAGTTCGAGCGGACGAAGAGCACCGTGTCGTCCTCGAGACCCGGCGGATCGGGAAACGACTGCAACGTGCTCTCGTGGGCCTCGTTGACCTTCTCGCACAGCCCTGCGAGCTCGGGGATGTCGCGTTTTCCGCTGGGAGTGACCGAGGAGACGTGTTTGACGACACCGGTTGCATCAACGATGACCGTCGCGCGGTCGTCGATTCCCGCCTCATCGAGGTAGAGGCCGTACGAGTCCGCAACCGCCCCCTTGGGATTGAAGTCCGACAGCAGAGGAAACGAGATGCCGCCGAGGCTCATCGCCCAGTTTGCGTGACAGTAGATCGAGTCGATGCTGACACCCAGGACCTGGGTGTTGGCGGCGCGGAAGCGGTCGAGCAGATCTTCCACGCCGGGGATCTCCGTGCTTCACGTGGGTGTGAAGTCGAGGGGGTAGAAGAGCAGCATGACGTGCCGCCGACCCTTGAACTGATCGAGACTGATCTTCCGCGAAAACTGATCCTGAAGCGTGAACCCGGGCGCGGCCTCTCCAAGATTGATCATCACGTCCTCCTTTATTTATCGCGTCGCGTATTGTAGCTCGAACCGCTGCGGCTGGAAACCTGGTCCAGTAGCGCGTACAGTCAATCTCCATGTCGGCGCCTTCACCTCTTCTGAAAGCTCTTACCCTTGGTCTGTTGACGCTCATCTGGGGCACGACCTGGGCCGCGATCACGATCTCGTTGCGAGGCATCCCGCCCTTTACGGGGGTGGCGCTCCGTTTCGCAATCGCCGCGGTGCTGCTCCTGGCGTACTCCCGCTTGATGGGCATATCTCTGGCCCCCACCAGCACCCGCGACCGGTGGCTGAGGATCCTCCACGCCTTGCTCAGCTTCTGCGTGTCATACGGCGTGGTCTTCTGGGCCGAACAGTGGGTACCGTCGGGTTTGGCGTCGGTTCTCTTCGCCACCTTTCCCCTCATGGTCGCGGTGCTGGCGCACTTCGTGCTGTCCGAGGAACGATTGACCGCACCGGTAATGATGGGCATCGTTCTCGGATTCACCGGTATCGCGATGATCTTCGCCGAGGATTTCGATCTCCTGGGCGGTCGCATGGTCGCCGTGGCTGCCGCGGTGATGCTGATTTCGCCGATGGTGGCGGCGGTTGTCAGCGTGGCTGTCAAACGGTGGGGGGCGGGTGTTCATCCGGTTCCGTTCAATGCTGTTGCGATGACGCTCTCCGCTGGGATCATGGGTGGTGTCGCGTTTGCCGCCGAGCGGCACCGGCCGATGGTCTTTGACACCGGCCCGGTCGCGGCTCTTTTCTACATGGCGATCGTGGGCACCGCCATCACCTTTCCCCTCTACTTCTGGCTGCTCAAGCACATGGAGGCGCGGCAGGTGGCCCTCATCGGATACGGAACCCCGATTGTTGCGCTTATCCTGGGCGCGGTGTTCATGAACGAGTCGCTGACTCCGCGCACATTCGCGGGGTCTGCGCTGGTCGTTGTGGGTGTTGCCGTCGCATCACACGCGAAACGCCGACGATGAGGGTAGGATGGATTCATGAGTACTCAAAAGGTCAAAGGCTCGGTTTTGAAGTCACGGCTCGCCTTCGTCGAGAACGAGTTTGGACGCGATGGCTTGGAGAAGGTGATGGAGGCCCTGGAACCCGAAGATCGACAGGCACTCGCTCGGATCCTGCCGGTTGCGTGGCTCGATTTCGAGGTCGGGAAAAGGCTCGACGATGCCATCGTCAGGGTGTTGGGAGGTGGGAGGTCCGAGGTCTTCGAACGGCTGGGAGTGGCGTCGGCGGAAACCAATCTCAAGACCGTCCACGCCGCCTTCGTCTCGCCCGGCGATCCGCACGCCTTCCTCGCCAAGGCGCCGCAGATCTACCGAATGTACTACCAGACCGGACGACGGGAGTACGAGCAGACCGGCGAAACGGAAGGTGTCCTGACCACGTACGAGGCCGAGACGTTTTCGAAACCCGACTGTCTCACGGTGATCGGCTGGTATAAGAGAGCGCTCGAACTCTGCGGTGCAAAGGCCCCCCGGATCGTCGAGGATGAGTGTCGCGCCCTGGGCGGAGACGTGTGCCGCTACCGCGTGAGCTGGCAGTAGACACTCTGTGATATATGCGGGCTAGTTCCCATCCAGAAACTCTGGTGGGAACTGCCCAGTTCTCGATTCAGAAACGAGCGATTTTTCTGCAAGGTCAAGGAAGGCAAGGATTTGCGCGGAGGCGTACTCGTGTACGCCGCACAAGGAAATCCGAAGCCTGACGCCGAGATTGCAAAAAAGCGCCGTTTCTGGACGAGAACGGGCTAGGCGTGTTCCGCCTCCTGATCATCGGCGGCGAGAATCCAAAAGCCCTCTTCGTGAAGCAACCGGTCTTCGGCGAGATCGTGGCCGCAGCTCGGACAGGTTGTACAGGCTGCCGGGTCGGGCGAGGGCTGGTACCAGAGCGCGAACTCCTCGTTGCACCTCGGGCAGACAACCTCGATCATCTCCACTGTCGAGTCCATGTCGCCTCCCTTCGCCATGTTCACACTGAATCCCTACTTTCAATATAGGTCGTGAAATTCAAAAGTCAGGCCCCAAAAAGCGATGGCTGCGGCTCACGCCGCAGCCGCATGCTGTCGCCCCCTTCAGGGGCTGGTCATATTTTGCCACCACCACCTGGGGCTCACGCCCCAGGCTATGAATATGTCGCCGCTTCGCGGCTTGTTCGACCCAACACTGAGGGACTCGACGGTTTCTTGTTCGCATGGGTTCTGAAAATCGTGCATGCGATCGAGCGCCGAAGGCGCGATAGATTATTAGCCTGGGGCGTCAGCCCCAGGAATATTGCGTGGAGAAATACAAATAGCCGCGAAGCGGCGAAAGACAGTCAACCCGCTCTTCTCACGGGCCTTTGTTGGAGCTTGCTCCTTTGAACGCCGGTTCGACACCCATCTCCTCGAGCAGGTTCCAGGCATGATCGATGTGGTCCATCACCCACAGCGTAAAGCGCACATCGACGTGGATCGACCGCGTGACCTCGGGCAGGAAATCCCAGTCCGAGATCATGCTCTCCCAGTTGCCGTCGAAGAGCAGCCCGACGAGACGGCCGTGGCCGTCGAGAGTGGCCGAGCCCGAGTTGCCTCCGGTGGTGTCGACGTTGGAGAGGAAGTTAACCGGCAGCGCGCCGATCGACTCGGAGGTGTACGGTCCGTAGTCGGCGGCGGCGATCGCCTCGAGCAGGGGCGTCGGCGCGTCGAAAGGCGCCTCGCCGGTGGCCTTCGCCGCCAGCCCCTCGGCGGTGGTGAAGGGGAGGTAGAGAACGGCGTCGCGAGGCTCGTAACCCATGACGTTGCCGAATGTCACCCGCAGGGAGCCGTTGGCGTCGGGGTAGATCTCCACCCCGTTTGCGGTCTGGAACGCGAGCAGGGCCTCGATAAACTTCGGCCGGGCCTCCATGAGTCGTCCCTCGAGGGCCTCGTCCTCGGCCTCCAGAACCAGATTGGTTTCGTACATGGCGACCGCGAGCTCGACGAACGGGTCCTCGCTCGCCTCGAGGGTCGCGCGGTCGGCGTCGAGTAGCGCCATCCTCTCGGCTGCGTCGGTGAGCGAGGTGGCGGCATACATGCCATGGAGAATCGTCCGGATGGCGGTTGTCGAATCAGCATTGTCTTCGAGTCCAAACCACTTATCGAGCGCCTCGAGGCGCTCCGCCTTGGGCAGAATGGCGTAGTTTTCGAGGACGTGCTGCAGCAGTGCCATGTCGACCTGGGCGTCGAAGCTACGCGCCATACGCGCCATGCGCGCTCGTCTGCGGCGCATGTCGCGCTCCTGGTAGCCGAGCTTGCGTTCGGCGTCCGGTTTCTCCCGCTCGCGGGCGAGACGGTAGGCAGTAGTTGCCGCAGATATGAGCTGGTTGAATTTGAGGGATGAGAGCTCCTGGTCGCGCGCGCGATGGATGCGCTCCTCGGTGAGGATCGACTCGAGCTCGTCGAGGGCATCACCCCAACGCGTCATTCGCTCGGAGTCGGCGGCGATCCACGTCGCGAGCTCCGTCTCCAGCGCTCGCTTGCGCGTGACCGATTTCGAGTATGCGAACCCGGCCTCCATCCCTTGCGCATTCTTCATCGAGTTGTTCATGTAGGAAATCCACGCGGCATAGGCGAGGGCGGCCTGCGGGCGGTCCGCGGTCTCGCTCTCGATGATCTCGAGGCTCTCACGACGACGTTGGACACGCTGCGGGTAGGTCCACTGGATGGCCTCCTCGACCTCCGACGCGAGTCTGTAGCGGTTGGTGCGACCCGGGTACCCCACAACCATCACGAAATCGCCCTCGTCGACGCCCTCGACCCCGATCCGCAGCCAGTGCTTGGGTTTGAATGGGACGTTGTCGGGCGAGGGATCGGCCGGTTTCCCGTCGGGACCCACCCACGCCCTGTAGAACGAGAAGTCACCGGTGTGGCGGGGCCACATCCAGTTATCGGTGTCGCCGCCGTACTTTCCGATGGATGACGGCGGGGCGTAGACCAGCCGCACGTCGCGGATCTCGAGCTGGTCGTAAAGGCGGTATGCAGCGCCGCCGAAGAACGAGGCCACCTTGCAGCGGTGGCCGGGGGTCTTTTCACACTCCGCAATGATCTTCTTCTCGGCCTCCTCGACTGCGGAAAAGCGGGCCGCACCGTCGGCGCCGGGCGGAATCGCAGCCAGCACGCGGTCGGTGACATCGCTGAATGACTCGGTGACGTAGACGCGCGAACCGGGCGCCCCGGCGAGTTCATCCCCGAGGCCGGCAGCCAGAAAGCCGTCTTCGAGGAAGTTGTGCTCCTCCGTGGAGTTGAATTGGATTGTCCCGTAGGCACAGTGGTGGTTGGTCACGACCAACCCCTCGGGCGACACGAAGGAGGCCGAGCATCCGCCGAGAGACACTATCGCTCCCATCGGATCGCCTGTGAGATCGGCGAAGTTCTCCGGTGGTGTCTTGAGGCCGGCAGCCTCGAGGGCGGCGCCGATCTTCGGCAGCTGGTCGGGCAGCCACATGCCCTCGGCAGCGTGGCCGATCATGCTCGGAATCGTCAACAAGAGAAGAAGTATCAAAGTGCGCATCTGTGAGTCCCCCATCCACATGAGAATCGCCGTTGCGACGGCGACGGCATTCTAACCCACTAATCGCATAAGGGAATCGGTCGTGCGGGATGCGCGTAGAATCCAGTGAATGGAAGGGGAGAAAATGATGGACTCGGTTGAACGTTACCTCGAGATCTTCGAAGGGCTTCAGCGCCGCAAGCGCTGGAGCACCGGCACCAACATCCTACGCTTCGCCGCCCTGACACTGGCTGCAAGCGATATCGCGGACCCCGGGGCCGGGTTGGAGGCCACCGCCAAGGTCCTGGCCGACGAGGCTGGGGGGTTCTCGCCTCTCAGCTCGGCGATGCGCCACGCGGTGGCGGCGATCCTCATCCGGCGCGGCCTCGATCCCGTGACGACCGTCCGTCGGACCAAGAACACCCTTGCCATCTTCAAGGAGTTCAAGCTCAGCCGGGGTGGAGCCCGCCCACTCCTGGCGGCGCTGATCCTGGTCCTCGATGCGGAGGGTGGCGCGCCTTCCCGCGACACTATCGCTCGTCTCAAGGCGATCATCGATCGATGGAAAGAGGACCATCGGTTCCTGACCGGGACCGATGACTACCCGATGGCGGCGATGCACGCCACCCGCGACGTGAGCGTCGAGCAACTGGGGATGGAGGTCGAGCATATCTACCAGCTCCTCCGCAAGGCGAAGTTCTCGACCGGCGAACAACTCCAGCTCGTTTCCCATCTCCTGGTTTTCTCGGATCAGGGTCCACGAGAGGCCGCAGGGAGCTTCGAGCGCACCGCGAAGGCGCTAAAAAAGGCGAAACAACGTGTTTGGCAGAGCCATTACGATGAGGTCGCGCTGCTCGTGCTCAGCGGCGGTCACGTCGACGACGTGGTGTCGAGGGTGATCGAGTACCGCGACCGGCTGCGGGCGGTGAAACCGAAGCCGACTGCGGACATCGCGTTTTCCCTCGCCGCGGGCGTTGTTCTCGCGGAAGAGGCTGAGCGATTGAAGGGCCTCGAGGGCGCCGCCACCGCGGCGAACCTGCGGGCGGTTCAAGCGATCATCGAGGCGCAGCAGGCAGCGATGATCGCGTGCATGGCGGCGTGCACGGTGGTGGCGACCTCAGCAAGCACCTGACCCACCGGATGGCAGGCGAGACGCCTGCCCCACAAAACTGCCGGTGAGATTTTCCCCATTTGGTGCTTGAACCACCTGCAGGCTTGTCACGGCGAAGGTGAAAGCGAAGCCGGAGGGTGGGTGGGCGGAAAATCCAAAATCCGGCTTCGTGCTTCGCACTTCGCCGTGACAAGTCCGAAATCCGAAATCCGAAATTTCCGGAAGCGATCAATCGGTCTCGTCAGCGCCGTCGACTCCCTCGACGAACACTGTGAATGATGTGCCGGCCAGCGCGCCGGGCTCTTCCGGCGAGGAGACCACCCAACCGATCGTCTGCTTTGCGGTCGTGTCGAAGTACGAGCCGTCGGTGGACGCTACCTTCACCGCCACCCGCCCGTTGGGCTCATCGAGCACGAACGGCATGAAGAGGTACACACGGCCGCTGTCGGTGTAGCGGCAGGCGAGGGTCGAGCCCTCTTTGCCGCTCAGGCGGAATGCGCCGTAACCGGGCCGTTCGATCCGCAGCATCACCTGCCGGTTCGACATCCTGAAGTCGGGCCGCCGGAGTCTCTCCTCGGGCGGCAGCTTGAAATAGACACCCTCCACCAGCCAGCGCAGGTAGGTCACGAGGTCGCCCTCCGCCGACCAGTGCTGCTTGTCAAAGGCGACGCAGCCGCGGCCGCTCGTGGCCAGGAATGGGTAAATTGCGCCCCACAGAGGCACCTGGCCGCGGCTCGAACCCGCGCGGTCGAGCTTCCAGGTACCGGTTCCGGGCAAGGTCACATCGATCGCGCCTCCACGAGCGTCGCCGATGAACCGGGCGCCGGGGAACGGCGCCCCTGACAACAGCAACATCCCGCGTTCGGGGTTGAGAAGCGCAACGAAAACGCCCTCTACCGACGGGCAGCCGGCGGCGAAATCTGCGACCACGATCTCCGGACGCAGCGAGTCGTCTAGCCCGCACTTCTCACCAGCTTTCGTGGCGAGGGTGGCGAGGTGCCGTGCCCAGTGGGGTTTTCGACCTGAGGGGCGCGGAGTCGTACTTGACAGTACGTCGAGCACCCCGAAGTGAGAAAACATCGCTGGGTGCGGTGCATCGCCGATCGCAGCAGGAAGCTGGTGAGAAGTGCGGGCTGGGCTACCGGCGCCGGCTGATCCGATAAGTAATGCGACGGCGAGGACGCAGAGACTGAAACGATAAAAAACTGTTGTCATCTATTACCCCGCCCGCAGGCTACCGCGAGACGGTGGGGCCAAACTGTGGCGTAGATCACTCGCGTTACAGCGTGGTGCCGTCGCGGCGGTCGCCCATTTCGCGAGCCACTGCCGTAACCACCCTCTCGAGGTCGCCGGTGTGACCGATCGGACCACCGTCGATCCCGTTGTCGCCGTAGAAGACGGCGGCGACCCTGCCATCGACGATGACCGGGATGGCGATCACCTCTTCCGGTTCGCCTTCCCCGAGCAGCTCTCTCAAGGGGCGGTTTCCCTCGCCGTCCCTGAGCCTGCCGCGATAGCTGCGGCCCTCGTCGATCACCCACGCAAAGACCGAGTCCTCCCCCAGGAGACGCGCGAGACGATGCCCCGCCTTGGTCAGCGAGGAGCTTCCTCCGCTGACCTCGAATCCCCCGACGATGCCGAGCGCATCCTCGTAGACCGCGAACAAGACCCCCCGGTGCACCAGATCCTGTGCACCGTCGAGGATGGCCGCGGCCATTTCGGCGGTTATTGCCAAGGAGTTCTCCTGCATCTTGGAAAGGGTGGCGCGCAGGCCGTCCGGTTGATCCGTTTGTTCGGTGCGGCCGGTGGCCTCGTCATGCTCGACGGCTCCTCCGAGCAGGAGGCGCTCGGTGACGATTCCTTCCTCGAGGATGATCTCTCGGGGATCGACCCGTACGTTGCCGAGGTCCGGGATGACCATTGACGTGAACTCGGCGTGCCCCTGTGACCACGACAGCGCCTCGCGGACGACGTTCTGGAACTGGAGGTACACCACCTGGATGAGGTCCTCGGTCTCGACCGCTTCCATTTCGACGAGTATCTGCCCCAGGAGAGCGACCTCTTCGGTCCGTTGCTGGCGCTGGAGGGCCTCTTGGAGCTGGTCGTCGTCAATGAGCTCACGGCGCACCAGCATCGCTCCGACCGTCTCCCGCACCCCCGTCGAGGTGGCATAGACGATGGTACCGTCGCGAAAGGCCAGCATCACGCGGTCGTCCCCGCGCTCGATAGTGAACTGGCCCGTCTTCTGATTGTGGGCCAGCATCATCATGAACTCGGTGACGGCCAGATCCTCGATGTTTGCGGTAATCGCCAAGGTGCTGTTCCCCCTGCCGGTTCGATCCAACCGACGGTCCCTATTATATTAACCCGCCCTTTTCACCGGGTCTTTGACGAGGACGACTAATTTTTACCAGTCTTTGCGAGCCTGGCGAGACCTGGATGATTCGAGGGGATTCGGCTGGCCCTAAGCAAGCCATATGGATCCATCTCCTTCGGCGCCCCGGCAGCTGATGGGGGGAGCCACGGAGGAAGCTGGTGGCGTACTTCGCCGACAATCGGGTTGAGGAAGTCCCAGACAATCTCGGATTTCGGGGTGACTTCGAAGATCCGTCCTTGCTCACCGAGGCAGACAAGAGTGTTCCCGTTCGGCAAACGCTCGGCGCCGGAGATATGCCCCGAGAAGAAGCGCGCCGTGTCGGAACCGGCGAACGACCACACCTGCTCGGCCGCTGCGAGGGAAGCCCCGCCCTTCGATTCGTACCTTCCGTGGCCGTCTATCGGCAACCGTATCTCGTCGACCGAGGAGTATTCTCCGTCCGGCCGCCCCCTGCCGTTGTTGAACACCGTCAGGTTTCCGGCGCCCGGCCGACCATCAGGAATCCAACGCGCATCATGTTGATTAAAGAGCCGCTGTTGGTCCGCGAGCCCCGCTCCGCGGTAGGTCTGAGGATTACCGTAGCGGTAGAGGAGGTCTCCACCTCGGCCACCGGTACCTCCACTGTGACCGGCGGCCTCCTCGGTTGTCGTGCTGTGATCGATAATCCAGATCTCGCTGAAGCGGAGGACACTGAGGGCGATCTGGTCGAGCCCCGGGTTATAGGAGATCGAGTTTGCGTGGTTCCAGTCGCTCTTTCGATTGGCACTATCGTCTTGTCTATCGTTTGCTTGCGGAGAATCGACAATGTAACCGAGTGCCCGCAGCTGAGACAATTCCTCTTCCGACTCACGCCGATGTCCGGAATCTCCGTTGATGTTCACGAGCTCCGGATGCTCCTCTAATTTTCTGAATTTCCTGAGCCCGGGATCACGATCCTGGATCAGATGGTCCCAGAGGTGCCACTCCCATACGATCTCTCCGCCCTTCGGCCGCAGCGGTCGCACCTCGACCAGGTGTTCGGGCCACAGGCCGGACCCTGTGAGCAATTCCGGATCACGACCCGCCATCGAAGCCTCGCGAGTGGTCTTCCGCTCCCATGCGAGGAGCACGACGTTGCCGTTCGGCAGGGGCTCGATGTCGTGATGTTGGGCGTGATGATGGTCGGAGTACACGAACTCCCAGACGACGGTTCCATCCCATGCGATCTCCTGGACGATGCCACCCTGGCCGCCCACCTCAAAAATGTGATTTCTGGGATCGTGTCCGGCCCGCAGCAGGTTCCCGTTGGCGAGGAGGTGAACACCGAAGGTAGGTGTGTACTCGCTCTCCCATACATGAACCACCGCGCCCTCCATATCGACGAGGTAGGTCGAGGTCGATCGAAGTGGCGCGACGAGGGTGTAGCCCTGGAACGCACCGGGGAGATTCCGGACCAGACCCCTTCCGGGCTGTGGTCGAGACGCCGGCCCCCCTTGAGCAAAGGCCGCCAATGCGCTGACAGCGATGGTCAGCCCGAATGTCAAAGATCGAAGCAGAGGGGACTTCGTTCGGAGACCTCCTGGAGTTCTCATTGCAGAGGACGAAAACCGGTATGCAGGTCCGGATTCTGCCAAGGACGGTTTGGATACCCGGCCGACGAAAATCACAATTCAGCCTGTCCTGCGGGTTCCGTGAGCCGCTGGCGGCGAATCCGGTCGATCTCCCTCGATGCCTTGATGCCGCGGTGTCTGAGCGAAAACCAGATCAGTCGTTTTCGATCCATGACAAAGAAACGTTTTCCCCAGCGGGCGAGCGCTCTACGGTCGATTTCGATCCCGAGGCCCGGGGTGGTCGGCGTTTCGAGGGATCCCCGGTGATGGTGGAATGGATTTTCGAGGATGCCGTCGCGGGCCTCGACCGTCCACCCCGGCGGCGCCAGCGGGTACTCGAGCTCCCGCTCATCCGCGTAACCGCTGGCGGCAAAGAGCTGGAGGTTGACGGCGAAACCGATGCCGTTGGTCCATGTATGGGGCGAGTAGGCGAGGCCGTGCTCTCGGCACAGCCGGATCACCTCCATGGTTTGGGCGATGCCGCCGGTAAAGAGGGCATCCGGCTGGAAAATGTCGTAGCAACGACGCTCGATCATCGTTCGCAGCTCGGCCAGCCCGGAGCTGTGGAGCTCTCCGCCCGCGATGGGTACCCGGCTGTACTTGGTGAGCGCGCTCAAGTCCTCGTACGCATCCATGGCGAGAGGTTCCTCGATCCAGGCCACCCCGACCTCGGCACAGGCGTCGGCAAACCGCTTGGCCCGCTCCAGGTCCCACAGCGGTGAGTCACCGACGATCGTGACCCGCCACCCCTGATTGGCGTCGACCGCGATTTTCGCCCGGTCGCCGACCGCCCGAGCAGTCTCAGTGACCTGCCGGATGTCCACCACCTCGTCGAAATCGTGGACCCGGAGCTTGACGGTGGAGAACCCCTCAGTGACGCGGGCCTCCACCTCTTCGATTCTAGCCTCGGGTGCTTTCACCTCGCCGGTGGAGGCGTACAGCCGGACGGTGCACGGCTCACCACCCAGCAACCCGCACACCGGTTTTCCCTCGATCTTGCCCTTGATGTCCCAGAATGCCGGCTCGATCCACCAGTTGCGCCAGCCCAAGTAGGAAATTTCACGTAAACGCTGTTGAATCAGTGCGATGTCGGTGGCGTCCTCGCCGAGCAGGTACGGCCCGAGAACGTCCCCGAGCCCGGCCCGCTCGCGACCGATGGCGGGGCCTGCGCTGTATCCCTCGACCCCGTCATCGGTGGTCACCTTGACCAGCGTGAACCGATTCTCGTTTGACGGCATGCCGGGGATCCAGGCCGGGTGAAAGGTTGCCGGCAGAGGGATTACCACGTGGAAGAGCTCGACCCGAGCGACACGGCTGGCTGGAGGGGCCATGGCGCCACGATAGCAGTTTCGAAGGTAACATCCAGTAAGATGGCGGCGAAGCTAGAAAAGGGGTCGTTCATGAGCCAGGACTTCAATCGATTCTCGGGCACCGACAACTACATCACCTCGCCGGAGCTTCGCCACGCGGTCGATGTCGCGGTGGCCATCCAGAGACCACTTCTCGTTCGCGGCGAACCGGGGACGGGAAAGACGCTGCTGGCAACCGCGGTGGCGCAGGACCTCGGGCTCGAGCTGATCGCCTGGAACGTCAAATCCACCTCCAAGGCGGCCGAAGGGCTATATGTCTACGATACGGTGAAGCGGCTGCAGGACAGCCGCTTCGGTGACCACGACGTGTCCGACATCCGCCAATACATCCGGCTCGGTCCACTCGGAAGGGCGCTCACCAGCGAGCTACAAGTGGTACTCCTGATCGACGAGATCGACAAGGCGGACCTCGAGTTTCCCAACGATCTTCTGCACGAGCTCGACGTCATGGAGTTTACGGTGACCGAAACCGGCGACAGCCATGAGGCCGCCCACCGTCCGGTGGTCGTCATCACCTCAAACGCCGAGAAGGAGCTGCCCGATCCCTTTCTCCGCCGCTGCATCTTCCACTTCATCGAGTTCCCGGATGCGGAGCTCATGACCCGGATCGTCCGTGTCCACCACCCGGAGATCGGCGATACGCTGCTCGAGCAGTGCCTGGCCAGGTTCTACTGGCTGCGCGAGGTCAAGGGATTGCGCAAGAGACCCTCGACCTCGGAGCTGGTCGATTGGATCGGGGCGCTGTTGGCCGCCGGCGTCCAGCCCGGCCACATCGCCAAGGAGATCCCATTCCTCGGTGCACTGATCAAAAAGGAGGAGGACGTGGAGGCGGTCGCCAGGGCGGAAGCAGCTTCCGGCGGCAGGTGGCCCTCGGATGATGGCTGAGATTTCGCGTGATACAGATAACGCCGGGATCTTCCTGTCGTTCTTCTACCGTCTCCGGGGTCATGGGCTGGCGGTCACCCCGCAGCAGTGGCTGACCGTGATCGACGGTCTCGCGCGCGGGCTGCATGGCTCGTCGTTGATCGGCTTCTACTCGCTCGCCCGCGGCATCCTGGTCAAGGACGAGAGCGAGCTCGACGACTTCGACCTCTGCTTTGCCGCCCATTTCGAGGGGCTGGAGGTCGAGATCGCCGCGATCGAAAAAGAGGTGTGGGACTGGCTTGAAAACCCGGTCCCGCCCTATGCCATCGACCCGGCCTGGGCGAAGGTGCTGGATGCGGTTGACGTGGACGCCCTGCGAGCGGAGTTCGAGAGACGGCTCGAGGAGCAGAAGGAGCGGCACGACGGCGGCGATCGCTGGATCGGCACCGGTGGAACCTCCCCCTTCGGCCACTCCGGTACGCACCCGGGCGGGATCCGCGTCGGTGGCGAGCACGGCGCGGGCTCTGCGGTTCAGGTGGCGGCAGAGCGCCGCTTCCAGGAGCACCGGAAGGACCTGGTGCTCGACACGCGACAGCTGAGCGTGGCTCTGAAAAAACTGCGGGCGCTCGAGCGGGTTGGGCCGGCCGACGAGCTCGACCTTTCAGACACCATCGACCGCACGGCCCGCTTCGGCGGCGAGCTCGAGCTGGTCTTCAAGCCTCCGCGCGAGAACCGGTTGGGTCTCGTCCTCGCCATGGACATCGGCGGGTCGATGTGGCCGTTCAAGCACCTGGTGGATACCCTCTTCTCGGCCGCCCATCAGGCGCGGCACTTCAAGCACTTCGACCATGTCTACTTCCACAACTGCATCTACGAGCGGGTTTACGGCAATGCGAGGTTCTCCGAGAAGATCCCGCTCGCCGATCTCTTCCGCCGATTCGACCGCTCGACGAGACTCGTGCTGGTGGGTGATGCCTACATGTACCCGGGAGAGCTCACCGACCGCTTCGGGGCAATCGACTACACCGAGCGCAACGAGCGGCCCGGTGTGGAGTACCTGGAGAGGATCCGCGACCATTTCGAGCACTGCGCCTGGTTGAACCCGATGAGCGAGGATTCCTGGTCCGCCCCGTCGATCAGGCTCATCCGCCGGCTCTTTCCCATGTACCCGCTGACGGTGCAGGGGGTGGAGGAGCTGGCGAAGGACCTCGCGCGAGGCTAACCCGGTGAGAAAACCGGGCAAACCCGCACTTCTCACCACCTGGTGACGCAAAGCGGTGAAAAATGCGGGTTGAGTGTAAAATATGAGGCTGCGGAGGTCGCCATGCGAGTGACAGCGCTGATCGAGAATACCCGGTTGGGGGAACGCAATGATTTGCAGCCGGAGTTCGGTCTGTCGTTGAATGTCGAGGTGAACGGCACCCGGGTTCTCTTCGACATGGGGGCGTCGGCCAAATTCGCGAGCAATGCCGCTGCGCTTGGGATCGACATTTCGGAGGTCAACGTGGCGGTGGTCTCCCACCAACACTTCGATCACGGAGGAGGCCTCGAGCACTTCCTCGAGGTCAACACCCGGGCCACCGTCTACCTGCGCCAAAGCCCCCTCGCCGGTCGCTGGTTCAAGGCGCTGGCGGTGATCAAGCGGCCCATCGGCATCGAC
>PVMK01128274.1_pt1 | contig 14602 bp, 13 predicted proteins | sample 1853481 | NCBI WGS metagenome assembly PVMK01 (sample SAMN08533507, study PRJNA380276) | Marine sediment metagenome, whole genome shotgun sequencing project. | reverse complement strand
CATGCAAAACCTGGTGGTCGTCGTACCCATTGGTAATGCCGGTAATATTACTGCAGTTATGAGTGGATTTTTGAAATTTTATGAGGTCGGCATAATTCAGACTCCGCCTAATATCTTAGGCAGAGTCTGAATTATGCCGGCCTCATAAAATTTCAAAAATCCACTCATAACTGCAGTAATATTACCGGCATTACCAATGGGTACGACGACCACCAGGTTTTGCATGTCATATTCAAACGCCTGCGCAATTTCATATGAATAAGATTCCTGCCCCAGTATCCGCCAGGCATTCTTGGAATTGAGCAGAGCCACGTTGTAGTTGTCCGCCAAAGCTTCCACTACCTTCATGCAGTCGTCAAACACGCCGGGTATTTCAAACACAGCCGCACCGCTTCCCAAAGGCTGGGAAAGCTGCTGAGGCGTAACTTTCTTGTGTGGAAGCAGTACTGCGGACTTAACACGCGGCTGTAGAAAAGAGGCATATAATGCGGCGGCGGCTGAAGTGTCTCCCGTGGAAGCACATATCGCCAGGACATCGGATACATGCTGCTGCCTGATCAAAAAATTCAAATAGCTCAGGGCGCTGGCCATTCCCCGGTCCTTAAAGGAAGCACTTGGATTTTGACCGTCATTTTTAAAGTAGAATCTAACACCGGCCTTTTTTTGCAAAAAAGCGTTAGCTTCTACAACGGGCGTGTGTCCTTCTCCGAGGTATATTACAGCATCAAGCGGTATAACCGGCCCGATGAATTCATGATACAAATAGATGCCTTTCAGCGCAGGGATTGTGAGCATTTTACGGTAATCGAAAATCCGTTGCCACATCCGCCCGGGAATCTTTTTTAAACGGTCAAAATTCAAGTCATTTATAAGAAGCACCTGTCCGCAATCCGGGCAGGTATAAAGCAACTCTTTAATGCCAGATTCCAGCTTGCAACCCAGGCAGCGATAAATCAGTTTGCCCCTGTGCTGCGGAATGATATAGGGCCTGATATCTTCTGGAAAATTATCGGGTTTCATGGTGCTATTGTTTTCATCCCTCCCATATAAGGCCTCAAGGCTTCCGGTATAGACACCGATCCGTCGGCCTGCTGGAAATTTTCAAGTATGGCGGCGACTGTGCGACCCACAGCCAGCCCGGATCCGTTCAAGGTGTGTACAAGCTTGGTCCCTTTTTCCCCTTTTCTTTTGAACCTGATATTGGCGCGTCTGGATTGAAAACTCTCAAAATTGCTGCAAGACGAAATCTCTCTGTAAACACCTTGCGGCGGCATCCAAACTTCAATATCATAGGTTTTGGCCGCTGCAAAACCCAGGTCTCCTGTACATAGATCGATAACCTGATAAGGAAGCCCCAAGCTTTTCAAAATCGCTTCGGCATCACCTAAAAGCTTTTCGAGTTCATCATAAGAAGTTTCCGGTGTTGTGAATTTGACCAGTTCAACCTTGTTGAACTGGTGCTGCCGGATCAATCCTCTGGTATCTTTGCCGTAAGAACCGGCTTCGCTGCGGAAACAGGGCGTGTAAGCCGTATAACAAATCGGCAGGATCTCTTCAGGCAGAATTTCATCTTTATGAATGTTGGTAACCGGGACTTCGGCAGTAGGCACTAAAAAATAATCCCACCCCTCCAGCTTGAAGAGATCATCCGCAAATTTCGGCAGCTGGCCGGTGCTTGTCATGCTTTGGCGATTGACGATAAAAGGCGGCAGTATTTCTTGATAACCGTGCACGGTGGTGTGCATCTCAAGCATAAAATTGATTAAAGCCCTTTCCAGTCTTGCGCCGGCCCCCAGATAGAGCGGAAAGCGCGCACCGGTAATCTTGGAAGCTCTTTCAAAATCGAATATTGCAAGATTCTCTCCCAAGGTCCAGTGTGCCAGGGGTTTGTAATCAAATTCAGGAAGTGTGCCTACCGTTCTTACAACCGGATTTTCAGATTCATCCTTTCCTATGGGGACCGATGAATGGGGAATATTCGGCAAACCCATAAGAATTTCGTTAATCTTTTCCTCATTTTCCGACAAAGACTTATCCAGTGCCTTGATTTTAGAACCAACTTCACGCATCTTTGCAACAAGAGAGTCGGCATTGTCACCTTTTTTTTTCAAATCCGCGATCTGGTCCGAAACAACATTACGACGATGCCTCAGTTCCTCGATTTCAGCTAAAACATTCCTGCGACGGTCATCGCATTTTTTGAACAAATCAAGATCTGCTGTTGCTCCCCGTGCTGAAAGAGCTTTTTCAACCTCTGCTAATTTTTGCCTGACAAACTTGATTTCCAGCATAACAATCCCTATATTTTTGGAACAATTTAAGTACTTCCCACATTAGGCAAACATGCCCGACTTTTACCATGAGAAGGCCATTTAGTCAATGATTATTGCAAGTTGACATTAGTCGCTGATTTCTGTATATATATATATAATATAGAGCCAATTTTTGCCCGGGAGAACACCTATGGATGAAATTCGAGCAACAAAAGAAGAAATCCGCAATGATATTGCCAAACGGCTGGCCGCACTTGCGGACAGCACAGTTGAAGCTAAAGCCCGGCAAATAGAAAACAGGCTTTTTGAGTTCGCCAACTTTTTGGAAGCAAATATTGTTTTGCTTTATATAAACAGTGCCAATGAAGTTATCAGCCGAAATATAATTGAAAGATGCTTTGACTATAATAAAATTGTTATTCTTCCCGCCTTTGACATCTATACTTATAAGATGAAACTTATGAAAGTCAACAACCTTGAGACCGACTTAAAGCTTGGCCCGCGTGGCATCTTTGAGCCTGATGAAATGCGCTGTAACGTCGTGCCGATTGAGTGTATTGATATTGCCATAATCCCCGGCGCTGCATTTGATGAAAAGGGCGGAAGAATCGGATCCGGTGAAGGATATTACGACAGACTGATCCCCAAGCTGTCGATCACTACAAGAAAGGTAGCGCTGGCCTTTGAAAACCAGATCACTCAGCAGATTCAAATGGAATCCCATGACAAGCATGTAGATATTATTATTACGGAAAAACGAATTATCTACAAAATATAACTAGTGTCCATCCATAAATGAGGATTTTTGTTCAAGATCAAGGCATGCGAAAAAAATAACCACAGGCATATAGTTGATATTCCGAGGATTATTTTTTGAGCATAACGCAGAGGTTGGGCAAAAAGACCATTTATGGACGGACACTAACGATTGCCTGCTAGAACACAATGAAATATGAAAGACAGCGCCATGAAATGGTGAAGAATCAGATTGAGGCCCGCGGTGTCACGGATTCTAAAGTTCTTGCTGCGCTTCGTAAAGTTCCGAGACATCTTTTTGTAAGTGAAGCCCTTAGGGATCAGGCCTATGGAGATTTTCCGCTGCCTATTGGCGAACAGCAAACTATTTCACAACCTTATATTGTCGCTGAGATGACTCAGGCTTTGCAGCCTGGTGAGGGTGATCGGGTACTTGAAATCGGAACAGGATCAGGATATCAGGCTGCAGTTTTAGCGGAAATCGTGTTTCGTGTTTATACCGTAGAAAGAATTTATCCCTTATTTGTAAAGACCCGCAAACTTTTCGACAAACTTAAGTATCACAATATTGTAACCAAATATTCCGACGGTACCGTAGGGTGGGAAGACGAGGGTTCTTTTGACGGTATTATCGTTACCGCCGGTGCCCCTGAAATCCCCAAATTTCTGGTCAGCCAACTTGCTGTGGGAGGACGAATGGTGATTCCCGTTGGAAATCAGTATTCTCAGGAACTGATTAAACTTGACAAAAACGAACGTGGTATCCATAAAACCAATTTGGGCGGTTGCCGCTTTGTCAAACTTGTGGGTGAATATGGCTGGGGTGAAAAGTAAATGCTTCGTCGCCTGTATGATTGGGTACTCTCTTGGGCGGAAACACCTTACGGAACGTGGGCCTTATTTCTGCTCGCATTTTGTGAATCCTCTTTTTTCCCAATACCCCCTGACATCCTGCTAATAGCGCTTGCCGTCGCTGTCCCCAAAAAATCACTGAAATATGCCCTGATATGTTCGGCCGGTTCCGTCCTGGGAGGATGCTTCGGATATCTGATCGGATGGCAGTTTATGGCGTCAATCGGCAGTCCCATAGTCGATTTTTATGGCTTGGGGACAAAGGTTGAATACATTGGGTCTCTTTACAATAAATACGACGCCTGGGCGGTTGCTATTGCGGGATTTACTCCGATCCCTTACAAGGTCTTTACGATTGCAGCCGGAATATTTAAAATCAATTTCTCGGTCTTTGTATTGACATCCCTGGTATCTCGCTCGGCCCGCTTTTTTATAGTGGGAGGGCTTATATATATTTTCGGGCCCAAAATTCAGGGTTTTATCGATAAATATTTTAATATCCTTGCGGTTGCCTTCACGGTGCTGCTTGTTTTAGGGTTTGTTGTAATCAAATATCTATTACCCTAATCGAGCCAAACTCGATCAGGTGTCTGTGGTCAGTTGTCCGTAGTCAGTGGTTTTACAGGTCTTTGGGGCTCTCTTTGTGTTTCACCTGTAGTTGACCGGCTGGCTCCCCGCAAGCCCAGCCTTTTAAGGCGGGATATAGGGGAGCTATATTAAATTAGCTAAAATCCTTACCGGGCGCGAAGCACTGCCGAACGGCAGAACCCCCGCTCTTTTGAGCGGGAGCTTCAAATATAATTTCGCTTCTTATTGCTTAGCAACGGACGACTGACAAAGGACAATGGACACCCAATTAGGCATTTTCGCTCATTTGGGGTTAAAGTCTTGATTTGCAAATCTTCAGCCAAAGCGTTATCGTAGCGCCGGATAAACCGAGTTAGATTTACAACGGACAACAAACAACTGACACAAATAAGCTATAACTTACTAAGTCTTAACCGGCGCTTTTGCTTTAATTTCTCGTTGACTATAGGCGGCACCATACCTTTGATGTCACCGCCGAAAGTGGCCGCCTCCTTTATGATCGATGAACTGGTAAATATCCATCGAAGGCCGGTCATAAGAAAAACAGTCTGAACATCCCGGTTAAGTCTGCGGTTCATCAGCGCCAGCTGAAACTCATATTCAAAATCCGATACAGCACGCATTCCACGCAGTATGGCATGGGATTTCCTTTTGGCAGCATAATCAACTAAAAGTCCATCAAAAGTATCCACTTCAATGTTCGGAAACTCTTCAAAGCTTCCTTCCAGCATCTCTACCCGTTCCTCGACAGTAAAGAAACATTCTTTTATCGGGTTTTTCAATATGGCTACGATAAGCTTGTCAAAGATTGTAAGCCCTCTCTTGGCAATATCTACATGACCGTTGGTGACAGGATCGAAGGTCCCCGGATATATGGCGATTTTTTGCATTGATCAGCATTCCCCTTTTAAGTCTTAGTTTCCATCCATAAATGGTTATTTTTCCGATGAGCGGCGTTCTCTCTCCGAGGCGTAGGCTCTACCCTCCGGCCTGTAGGCCCTACGGGCTGGAAGCGGAGCGGGAGGCCGCGGGTTTCCGCCCTCTTGTCCCGCATGTATTTGGCGGGGCGACGTACTAAAGTACGCCTCCCCGCATACAGCGGGACAGGCGGGCGAAAACCCTTGCTTGTCCCGCCATAGCCCTTTTCTTAGGCGACGGCGGATGCGGCCTTACGTCTTCGCCAAGGCTTCGCCGCACGCGTGCTCATCGAAAAAATACCTCATTTATGAATTGGAAACTGCTTAGTGCTTAAATTAAATTATGATTTGACAATAAAATGTTGTTTTCATACCACATAACTTAAAAATGATACAAGGGTTTTTCCATATTTTCTCTGCTGGTCAATTTCAAACGCTTTAAGATTTGCCGGTATCGGTTCAGCAGCAGCGTGCTCGATCACAACGTAGGCCCCCTTAGCCAGAGAGTTGCTGCGATAAAGATTACGCAAGGCCGGCTTGATAAGATTGCGGTTATAAGGCGGGTCTATAAAAACCAGCTTAAAAGGCGGGCTTGATGATTTTATACAGTTTAAGGTCTTGCTGATATCCCATTTAATAACTTTCGTTAGCCGGCTATAGGCGCACTCTTCGATATTGCGCGCTATAACAGCTAGCGCCCCCGGGCTATTATCTATAAACACTGCATATTCAGATCCTCGACTGATCGCTTCAATACCAAGGGCGCCGGTTCCTGCGAACAGATCCAACACAATTGCTTCATGAACACGCGATGAAAGGATGTTGAAAATCGATTCTCTCAAGCGGTCAGCGGTCGGCCTAACCTGCCTACCGCGTACTGCCTGCAGTTTTTTCCCTCTTAAACTGCCGCTAATAATTCTCAGGCCCATATTTATAAAATAAAGGATAATCGTTCACAGGTTCAGAGTTCACCGTTCAGGGTTGTAAGGTGTATTCTGCCTTTTCTTCACCTTTGAACCCTGACCGTTCCCCGTTCAGCGTTCAACGTTCGGAGTTGTAAGGTATGTCCTGCTTTTATTAACCTCTGAACCCAGAACGGTGAACCTAGAACCTTTGAACCTTTAACATTGATGAATTCGTAAAAAGTCGAATTCATCACGTTTTAGGTTTTAAGATTTAGGTTTTAGGTAAAATGAACTACCCCGCAGCAGAGCTGCGAGGTATCAAAATGAATTTTTATCTTATTAACCCCGATGCAGAGCATCGAGGAATTCTTTTGATTAAAATTGATTATTTAACAGATCCTTAAAACTTAACACCTAAAACTTAAAACGTTCGTAAAATATCGTTTTTTGACTTTTTACGAAACGATCAACATTGAACCGCTCAACCTAGGAGTAAGTATCCAACATCTGATTCAGATGGTTTTTTTCTATCCCGATGGCTTCGGCTGTTTTGGCAACATCGTTATTATATTGCATAAGCTTTTTTTGAACAAATTCTCTTTCAAAAGCCTTTTGGGCGTCTTTAAAGTGTTGAATTAATAAGAGCTGTGATTCAATTGAGCCTGTCCCTTCCACACAAGCGGGGTTATAAGGGGCTGGAATGTCGAATTCGTCAATGATATCTTTGTCCACCATAATAGTCAGGCGCTCTATAAGATTCTTAAGTTCCCTGACATTTCCCGGCCATGCATAACCGCATAACAAATCAACTGCTTTTCGAGCCATTGTTTTGCTTTTGCCTCGATCCATGATAGCACATTCTTGCAGAAAGGTTTCAACCAGCAAAGGGACATCTTCAAAACGATCCCTGAGCGACGGGACATCAATGGGAATTACATTCAGCCGGTAGTAAATATCTTCCCTGAAACTCCCCTTCTCAATCTCAACTTTAAGATCTTTATTGCTGGAAGCAATCACCCTGACATCTACACTCAATATTCTGCCGCCGCCGACTCGCTGAAACTGCTGTTCCTGCAGGACCCGCAAGATCTTAGCCTGTGTTTTAAGGCTCATATCTCCAATCTCATCCAGAAATATAGTCCCTTTATTGGCTAATTCGAACTTCCCCACTTTTTTGACAGACGCGCCGGCAATGGCCCCTTTTTCATGACCGAACAGTTCGCTCTCTATAAGTTCCTCGGGAATCGCGGCACAGTTAACATCAATTATCGGTTGGTCAGCCCGTGAGCTTAGCTGATGTATAGTGCGGGCGACCAGTTCCTTGCCGGTTCCATTCTCTCCGGTAATGAGTATCCACGCATCGGTCGGGGCGGCAACCGCGATTTGTTTTTTCAGTGCTGCAACCGGCGCACTGTTGCCGGTTATAGTATGCTTTTCAAGGGTCTTTTTGCGCAGATATCTGTTTTCTTCTTCAAGCCGTCTGAAATTTAGTGCATTGTTGATCGCCACGATAACCTTGTCGATTGAAAGCGGTTTCTCAATTAAGTCGAATGCGCCTAACTTTGTTGCTTTCACGGCGGTTTCTATCGTTCCATGACCGGATATGATAATGACCTGGATGTAAGGGTTATTTTTCTTGATCTCTTTTAACGTTTCAATACCGTCAATACCCGGCATCCATATGTCAAGCAGTACAAGATCAGGGGATTCCGTATCGATGATCTTCAGCGCCTCGTATCCATTCGTTGCGGTTTGGACTTCAAAACCTTCGTCTGAAAGAAGGCCGCTTAACGATTTCAATATGGAAGGTTCGTCGTCTACAATCAAAATAGAAGGAAACATAGGCTTAATCCCTTTTCACATTTACAATGGCAATTCGATAACAAACTTGGCGCCCCGGGGCTGGTTATCCTGAACGCGTATCATACCGTTATGATCAGCGATGATTGTGCTTACAATGGTAAGCCCCAAGCCCATACCGCTCTTTTTGGTCGAAAAATAGGGTTCAAAGAGACGGGTCTTGTCTTCAGCAGAAATACCGGACCCGTCATCGGCAACTTCTATTCTTACGATCTTTAAAATAGAATCATTAGCTATGGATACAGATATGCAGCCTTTTTCTTTAATGGAGCTGATGGCGTTGCCCACAAGATTGATCATCACCCGCTTGATTTGCTGCCTATCAAGGTTAAGTTGCGGGATATCGTCTTTAATGGTGAACTCGAAGTCAATATTCTGACTTCCTTCTTTGTAAAGAGCCAAGGTCTCTTCAATAATGGAAGGCAAATCACAGGGCTTTGGGTTTGCTGTGGGAAATCTTGCAAACGTTGAAAATTCGTCGACAAGATTTCTAATCAGATCCACATGATCCATAATTGTCCGGGTGCACTCATCAAACACCGGCTGGTTGAGCTGCTTGGAGTATTTTCGATTCAAACGTTGTGCCGAAAGTGCTATGGGGGTCAATGGATTTTTTACTTCATGGGCAATTCTGCGGGCAACCTCACGCCAGGCAGCCATGCGCTGGGCCTTTTCCAGCTCCGTCAGATCATCAAATACAATCACGATACCCATGTGCTGACCGGTGTCATCCTTGAGAGCATTAACATGTATCATAAAGCTTAAAGGACTGCCGTCTATAGCCAGTTTCAACGGCATATCTACGGCGTCATCCCGGAAAAGTGCAAGATTTTCCATAATCTCTTCGGCCAGCTCCAGGTGCGGCGCGCTTAAAAGCTTTTTATAATTATTATTAATGATTTTCTCTGATCTAAGGTTCAACATTTTTTCGGCGGACTTGTTCATCGTAGTGACAACCCCGTCGGCGTCAAGGGTTACAACACCAGCGGAGACGTCTTTCAAGACAATTTCCATGTACCGTCGCCTTTCTTCTATTTCAATGTTCTGTTGGCGCAGCATGCGGGCCGAAAGTTCAAGCTGCTCCCTGCCGACCCGCAAATCCATGGTCATGGTATTAAATGAATCTACCAGACTGCCGATCTCATCATCCGCCACTTGCTCTATACTAAAGCTCAAGTCACCCTCGGCAACCCGCCGGGTTCCTTCAGCAAGCTCCATGATCGGGATTGTAATCGTTTTTGCCAGATTAAAACCGAACCATATGGCACAAAAGACAACCAAAAGCGCTACAATTGAAAGCGTTATATAATAGGTGATCTGAATCGGTTTTTTAAGAAGTTTTATCTGCTGGTATTCCTCAAAACCTCTGGAAATAGATGCCATCTTTCGGGAAAGTTCCGGACCAAGCAGGGTGTTTATGACAACATACCCCTCGGCATCGGCTCGATTTGCTCCAAACGGCACGGCTGCGATAGTTCTGATAAGCTCGCCGGCAGGGATACTTTCCGTAATTGTTTTGACATCTTTTGCTCCCGTCTCTTTTTGAAGATTATCAGTGGAGACAACTTTAAAGGGCTCAGCTTCCAAACTCGGAGTCAAGGCTAATGTAAGACGCGTTGCATTGGCTGCATAAACTTCAACCGCATCAAAATTAAACTCACGCTGTACAATCTGAATATAGTTGGATAGAGCTTTTCTCTTTTTTAGTCCCAGCAGCTTCTTGGCTTTAATCTGATAGGCGATTCTTTCGAGAAAAAACTTATTGCTCTCTTCGCTTTGTACATATACGCTTCTGCCGACAAGCAGAGAATTTTCAAGGGCCTGTTCAACCGGAACATTGAACCAAAACTCAATGCTGGTTGTGATAAAATTGATTGAAAAGAAGAATAGTACAATCGTGGGAACCAAAGAAAGCGCTATAAATGCAGCCACAAGTCTTGTACGGAGTTTTGCTCCCATTACCTTGCGCTTGCGATCATAAAGAAGTTTGACTAAATTTCTAAAAACCAGGAATATCAATAAGATCAAAAGCAGTAAATTGATGTTAATCAATATGAACATCAATATCGTGTTGGAGACGGGAATGTCGGTTCCCAAATAGATTATCCTGGTTTCAGCGAAGGTCAAAAGAGCTATCACAAAAACAATGACGACAATCATGATACCTTCACGTTTGCGCCTTTTGCGATCATCTTCTGACAGGTAAGATTCTGTTTTTTTTAACTTGTCATTGCTCATCATAATTGCAAAAAATGCAAAATTTATAAATACGCCTTCATTTTATTTTAGTAGATAAAGTCTATCGTGTATAAATCGGTCTCGAAATCCCACAAAGAAACAAAGAAGAGTACATAATGCAGATAATAAGGGAGGGTCAGTTTGCTAAGTTCTGCTTTAGCTCTTATTTGATAGCGTCTGCCTTTTTCCAGCACATTTAGCGGCACAATCTTTAAGCTGTCAATTTCAGTCATCAATTTGCGGGCTTCGTCAAATGATTGCGTAACTAAAGGATCACCATTTTCCCAGGACCGTTTTACAATAAATTCCTTTTTGAGGTTATTATATTTTAGTGTGTGGGTTATTTTTATGTCAGCGATTTCCTTATCGAACCACAGATTACGCTCTTGATAAAGGGAGATAAAAAACGAAAAGGTAGTCGGCACACCGCTTAAAATCGCATTGTTCATTTTTTCTATGAAAGCGCCTTCAACCGTCAGATAGACCAGCAGGTCGTCACGCGTATTGGTGACGATAATATCTGTCAATCTGGCATCCTGAGCATGTGCCGGATTCTGCATCACAAGGAGTATGGCAAGGATTAAGGCACAAGCTTTTCTAGTCAGAGAAGGTTTCATAGTCAAGCCTGATGGCGTCGCAAAAAGTCCCATCTACTGCGCTTGTCCGCCTCAGGTGGGTTGTAGTATTTTTTCAGACACTCGGCATACTACATGTATAGCCTCGTTCCTGAAAAAATACTACGCCTTTTTATCCCGCCGAGGTTTGGCGGGGGCATATGAACCTTTTTACTTAGCCATCTATAGTTAATTCGTGACTTTTTACGAGATCATCAAGCCTTGTTGGCATTATATGAAAAATGAAAATTTTTCCTGTAGTTCCAAAGGTTAATCAATCTAATTATTAGCGGATGCCCTGCTAAATGGCAAGTGATTTTGATTGCAAGGGGGATAAATCCTGTACCTCTGCAAGAGTAACAGTCTCCCACGACCCCTTTTGGGCAAAGAATTCTTTAAGAAAGGCTTGGTTGAAGGCATGGCCTGATTTTTTCGCCACTATATGGCCTAAAATAGGTATACCGAGAAGGGAAAAATCGCCGATACAGTCAAGAATTTTATGGCGTACAAATTCGTCCTGATAACGCAAACCACCATCGTTAAGAACCTTATGACTATCGATAGCGATAACATTATCCAAGGAAACACCCTGTGCCAGACCGTGTTGTTTCAGATATTCGTATTCATGCAGAAAACCGAATGTTCTGGCCCTGCATATCTCACGTTCAAAAACCCGGTCCGTTAAATCCACGGAATAGGTTTGCCGCTTAATCAGGTCATGATCATACTCGATGGTACAGGTTATTTTATAAGTCGAGCACGGATAAACGCCAACAAACTTTTCGTCTTTTTTTAACTCGATGGGCTCTTTGATCAAGAAACAAAATCTGGGAGCGACCTGGTCCTTGATACCTGCCGCTCTGATCAACTCCGTAAAGGGGCCGGCACTGCCGTCCATTATCGGCATTTCATAGGTGTCGAGTTCAACCAGGGCATTGTCGATGGAAAGACCCGCAAAACAGGCCATGAGATGCTCAATGGTTGAAACAATAGCCATGAGATGCTCAATGGTTGAAACAATAAAGCCATCAATTCCGATGACGGTTGCCAGGCTGGTATCCACCACCATATTGAAATGGGCCGATATGCTCGGGCAATCCGGGAGATCTGTTCGGATGAATTTGATACCGTGATTGCTCGGGGCAGGATTAATAGTCAAGTTAGCCTTTTTCCCCGAATGAATTCCTACACCCGAGCAACTGACCGCCTTGGCAATGGTTCTTTGTTTAAAATGCATTTTTATCTCATCAATAATTGTTGGTCACGTAAAAAGTCAAAAAAGTGCTCTTTTTACGAGAGTGTTTTGTCTTTGGTATTTAGTGTTTGGTATTTAGTGTTTTGTGTTTGGCAATCTAACGAGCTGGTATATCTGTATATATCTCAAACAAAACACTAAACACTAAATACCAAACACTCGATACATATAACCATTGAATATTGTTTTGGCAACTACAAAAAAAAGCTGTTTGGCTGCCGGTTACATTATAAAATGATTGTCCTAAGTACAGATATCTGTTATGACTACCAATATTTTTTAATAAGGAGGAAGCGTGCTCGCTAAGGTTCTAAGCAGTGCTGTCATTGGAATAGATGCGTATCTGGTGGAAGTGGAAGTTGATATCACCTCAGGCCTGCCTACCTTTACCACAGTCGGTCTTCCGGAAGCATCAGTAAAAGAAAGCAAGGAAAGGGTCAAATCCGCGATTAATAATTCGGGTTACACATTTCCGGATGACCGCATCACGGTCAATTTAGCTCCGGCCGGCATTAAAAAAGAAGGAACCGGTTTTGATCTGCCGATCGCTTTAGGGATACTGGCTGCCACCCGGATCATTCCACAAAAAATTGTTTCCAAATATCTGGTTTTGGGCGAACTCTCACTCGACGGTCGTATTAAGCCGGTAAAAGGTTCGCTGCCCATGGCGCTGGCGGCCAAACATGCAGGTTATCAGGGCATAATTGTACCTCACGATAATGGCCGCGAAGCATCAGTTGTTAAGGAAATCTCTGTTTTTCCAGTAAAAACACTGTCACAACTCGTCGGCTTTTTACGTGGATTCACCCCCATAAAACCCCTTAAAACAGATATTGACGCCATATTCAAAGATGTAGATAACTTTGAAATCGATTTTTATGAAGTCATGGGCCAGGAGCATGTTAAGCGCGCCCTGGAAGTTGCCGCCGGCGGCGGTCATAACCTGATAATGATCGGTCCGCCCGGATCAGGCAAGACCATGCTTGCCAAACGTCTGCCCACCATCCTTCCGCCGCTGACATTTGATGAAGCCATTGAAACCACAAAAATATTCAGCGTCATTGGAGGGCTTTTAAAGGGTCAGGCACTTGTCACCAACAGGCCTTTCCGTTCGCCCCATCACACCATATCCGACGCGGGTCTGATCGGCGGCGGGCATATTCCCAGACCCGGCGAAGTCAGTATGGCGCATAACGGCGTTCTGTTTCTGGATGAACTGTCTGAATTTAAAAAACATGTTCTGGAAGTGCTCCGACAGCCGCTGGAAGATCTTATGGTAACTATTTCACGTGCCGCGCTGACCATCACATATCCTTCAAGTTTTATGCTGGTGGCGGCCATGAATCCATGCCCCTGCGGGTATTTTTCAGATCCCAAGCACGAGTGCCGCTGCACGTATCAGCAGATCCACCGTTACCGCTCCAAAATTTCAGGACCGCTTTTCGACCGTATCGACATCCACGTGGAAGTGCCGGCGGTGCCGCACAAGGATTTGATGGGAGGGTCCGCTGCCGAGCCTTCCAAAGACATTCGCAAGCGGGTGGCCGCGGCCCGAGGTGTCCAGTCGGAGCGTTTTAAACGCACAAAGATTTACTGCAACGCCCAGATGATCAACCGGCACATTAAAAAACATTGCCGGATCGACGAGGCCTCCGGCAACCTGCTTGAAAACGCCATCGACAAACTTGGTTTGTCCGCCCGGGCCTACAATCGCATCCTGAAAATTTCCCGCACCATCGCCGATCTTGAAGGTGAACCTGACATCCAGGTAGATCACATCTCAGAAGCGATCCAGTACCGCACCCTGGATCGGGGAAAACGTTTTATCTAAAAATGTCTTTGTGATATAGTGAATGAATATTTTAACCAATCCATATGATTTCTCAAATGGAGGTAGATAAAATGGATGTTTCCGAAACTTCTCATAAAGAGGCTTTAATTAAAATAATCGACGAATTGCCCGCGGAAAAAGTTTCTGAAATTTTGGACTTTGCTGCTTTTCTAAAAGAGCGCTTAATAACAGAGCCGCTTGATCAATATGGGGTAATCGTAAAGACCATTCCGGCAGAACATTATAAAGCCCTGGCAGGAATTGTTAAATGGGGAGGAGATGCTTTAGAGGATACCGAGCGTCTTTATGATATATGAGTCTACGGGTTGTAGTAGACAGCAATGTCCTTGTGGCATTGGTCGACAGGCGTGACAAATGGCACTTGAAAACAAAAAAGATCTACAGTGCTCTTGAAGCCCAAGATGCAGGATTTGTTTATTTCGATTGTGTTATTAATGAAACGATTAGCGTTGTGGCCCGCCGTTCAGAAGAGCAAAAACGTTCTCAAGAATT
>PVMK01120262.1_pt1 | contig 14602 bp, 15 predicted proteins | sample 1853481 | NCBI WGS metagenome assembly PVMK01 (sample SAMN08533507, study PRJNA380276) | Marine sediment metagenome, whole genome shotgun sequencing project. | reverse complement strand
ACTCTCCGCTCCCCCGCCGTCTTTTATTGTCTTGTAGCGTAAGCATATTATCAATGTTCTTATCTCAAAAAATATGAAGAACGGGGTAAAGATACTTCTCAGTTCTTTATTCATCTGTTTATATGCCCATCTGTATTCTCTCAGCAGATACCTCCGGATACCGTCTTCCCCGCTCCCGGCTGTCAACTCTCCATGCCTTGAGGAGATAAGCTGCTTAAGAATATCGGGACTGATTATAATTACATGCAGGTCCTCTATTAATGATACCCTCCTGCCCCTTATCCTTGACAGAAGATACTCTGTCGGATACCCGATCTCCCCGACATCCATAAGCACTTTCATAAGCTAAATCTCTTTATATATCTCTTTCACCATCAAAGGCAGAAGATCACCAAAAATATTTTCGACTCTTTTTTCCAAGGTATTTATGATATGTATCGCACCTGCTTCTGCCAGGACCTCGAGACCGCCTGTTATCGAATCGTCGGGAATTATCTCCGCGTCAGGGAAGTTTTCACGGGCAATATTAATGTCTTCTGCGTTTACCTTCACTTTCTCCCATTCGCAGGGCGGCAGTTCTTTGACAAGAGAAAGGAATAATGAGGGGTATCTCTCGTCTCTTAGTTTGTGAAGGTTCATTAGGGAGAGGGAACGGAGCCGGTCTGCCATCGTCTTCTCCGCTGACAGTCTTAATAAGGCGCCCTCTCTTTCTGCTTCGGATATGATATTACGCTCATGCTCCAGAACGGCCTTAACCTCCTTTCTCCTGTATTCGTCTCTCTTCTCCTTAATCTCATCTGACGCCTTTGCCCGGATAATCTCTATCCCGGCCCGGGACTCTTCCCTTATAGCCTTAATCTTCTCCTCTGCACCCTTTCTGAGGCTTGCTATCAACTCCTGGTGGCTCATCCCTTAAACTCCAAAAAGTATCATTGATGCGACAACAAAACCGAGGATAGTCATTGTCTCGGGAATCGCGACCAGTATGATAACGGTAGCCGTTAACTCCGGTTTTTCAGCAAGTGCGCCCGCACCTGCTGCACCTATCCTTGATTGCGCCCACGCGGTTGCCAGGGCGGGAAGCCCGATAGCTATTGCGGCGGCAAATGCCATAAGAGCCTTTTCCATTTTTTATCCTCCTTTGAATGATTGAGGGTTTAATGTTGATATCAGATCTATCCGAAATATGATAATCACTTTGATCTCTTCAGGGGATTGAACTTCCTCCCCCCGGTTTCCATAAACTTGCTGAAGAACTCCACGTAATGAAGTCTCAGGGAGTGAATGGTCGGCGAGAAGACCCCGATAATAATATTCAGGAGGTGTATCATTCCGGCAACCACTATGCCGATGACAATGTCGCCTGTCATTCCCGCAAAGCGGTTGGCAACATAGGCAAGCATTACGGATGTCAGACCGATCGCCATTATCCTTGCATAGGATATGATATTGCCGATACTCTTTATAATCTCCAGCGGGGCAAGCAGTCCACCAGTGAAGAGCAGTAAAGGCGTGAGAATGAGTATAAAGAGGATGATCGGCCGTGTCATGAGCGAGGAGAATTTACCGAACAGGGAGGCGATAAGGGCCAGTATGCAGACAATAAAGAGTATATGCAATAGCTGATATATAGCTCGTTTTCCGGTCCTTTTTTTCAGGGCGGTCAGGAAATCCAAAAAAATGCCCAGGAGAACGTGGGCTATGCCGACCGTGACCGCAAAATAGAGCATAGGGACTACCGCTGTCTTCCTGTCGACCAGAAGGGGCGAAAGGCCGAAAAGAGTGTGTCCCAGTTCACCGAAGAACTCCCCGTAGAGGATTCCGAAGAAACATGAATAGAGAGAAGCTATACCCAGTATTTTGAACGCGTCCGTTACATTCATGTTTTGTTGATATATTTTTATCATGATAACAGAGGTCGTCAGGAGGAGCAGTCCATAACCGGCATCACCAAGAATCATCCCGAAGAAGAGGGGGAAGAAGATGCCTATAAAGGGTGTAGGATCATATGATGTGTAGCGGGGCAGGGGAAGTATTCTGGTGAGGAGTTCAAACGGCTGAAAGTAAGCAGGGTTCTTCAGGATAACCGGCATTCTGTCTATGTCTTCCTCTCTTATCTCCATCTCCTCCAGAACAACCTTCCCCGAAAAATTCTTATTGAGCTTCATCCTGAGATCACTAACATCCGTCGAGGCGATCCACCCATAGAGGAAAAAGCACATTCTGGTCTCAAAGACATAGGCGGTCACATTCTGAAGGGAGATTCTCTCCTCCAGCCATTCCTTTACCCTCACGTATATAGCCCCCCATTTCATGGAAAAGCTGTCAAGCCTCATGTTGATCTCCTCAATATTGTCGGAGATCACGTTGGTCTTTTTGCGTAGAAAGCTGATCTTTTCGATAAATGCCATATTCCTTAAATCGGCTGGAAATTTGAGTTCAGGGATGTCCTTATCACTCAGGGTCTCTTTAATCTTTCCGGATACATCCCTGCTTATCGTTATTAACCCCGCAATCGTACCGTCTTCAGTTGTTGAAGTGACGATTTCAAACTTCCCCTCTGCTCTGAGAGTAAGGGCTTCTCTCAGGAGTTTCTTTGCCTCTTCATCCTGAAGGGTGACCCCGATAAAGTCGAGATCCGGGGTATCCTTTAAACCCTCAACAAGGGGCTCAACGGCATCGAGAAATGTGCCGTAACTTTTCAGTTCACGCAATTCTTCCTGTAATGATTCTTTTTTAACGCAAATCTCCCTGCAGAAGGCGAGGTGTTTCTGAAGCGTCTCGTTTATCGTGTCAATGATCGCAAGCGGTTCTATATTACTTCTCCTTGTCTTAACACCCGGTAAGTACGACAGGAGTTCGTCGATCCTGCCTTTAAGGTCATCATAAAAGTATCTTTCGGTAAGATTATTCTTGCTGGATATAAAGGACTCAAGATGTACTTCGTCTTTTTTTTTGATAAAGTTTATGGCATCGGGTTCAATCTGAAGTTTTCCGGTCTCAAGAAGTAGGGAGAGCGTACCCTTGAGCAGTTCCCTCGGACCGGCTATCTCGACCTTGGATATTCTAACTATCATCTCATTCGTGAGGCAGAATACTGCTGATATTATTCGATAGAATACTTATCAATGTGTCGTCGCTCAGGTTATTGATTTTATCCGCGTCTAATCCGGCATTCTGCAAGATTTCCAAGGCCTTCTTTTCAGCAAGTATCCTGGAATCTTTTAACGCCACGTTAAAGGAATCGATCAAGCCGGCCTCTTCGGCAAAGACTCTTTTCGAGGCCTCTTCCCTTGCCTCCTCAACCATCTCTGAAGCTCTCTTCTTTTCAGCCTCAAGTTTCTCCTGAATATCCTCTTCAACCTTTAAGACTTTGCTCAGAATATCTTTTTCCATCTTTAATTTTTGTTTGGAATTCTCTCCATTCTCCAGTCATTTAATTTTTTAAGGACCTTCTTTATGAGTTCTTCCATCCGATCTTTAATTTCCTCTGAGAACTCTATGCCTGTCCCCATTGATTTCGGCTGGATACCGATAATAGACATCTCAGCAGGGGCAATCCCGTGCTTTCTGATGTACCTTTTGGAACTGTCAATTGTAGGGATCGTCCCCTCATATTCGTAAAACCTGCTCTATCTGGGCGCTGTCTGCCATTACTACCGGGGCTTTTTCGACAAGAATGGTATTTATTTCAATGTGCTCACCGATAATCCTTGATATGAGTTTCTCTACCCTCTTTATAATCTCATTCAGATTAACAGGGGTGGTTTGTATCATCTGTTTTCTGCTGAAAGCAAGGAGGTCAGAGGTCAGTTTGGCTGCCTTGTCTGTTGATTCAAGCATATGTTTAAGAAGTTCCTTTTGTTTTTCATTTTCAAGGTTATTCTTCAGGATATATCCGTAGTTCATTATGGCTCCCAGGATGTTGTTGAAATCATGGGCTACTCCTCCTGCAAGCTGGCCCACTGTCTCCATCTTCTGGGATTGGCGGAGTTGTTCTTCAAGATTCTTGCGTTCGGTGATATTACGGCCGTAAAGGTTAACATATTTCCCTTCCAGAATCGGAATAATATTATAAGAAAAGACTTTTTTGCCCACTTTAACCTCTTTCATGAACGACGATTGTCTTTTTTCTAATGCCTGTTTAATTAGGGTTTTGAGATTATCTGGAAGGATTTTATAAATGTCTTTGTCTGATTTTGACAATCCCTCCTCTTTTAATAATTTGTTGACTGCATCGTTCTTATAGAGGATTGTATTATCACTGCTTATCCTTAAAATAGGATTAGGGTTCTCAGAAGGGAACTTAGCCAGGCTTTCTACCTCTTTTTCAGCCTGTTTGCGTTCGGTGATGTCATCAAAAAAACCTAATACCCCTATAGCATCTCCCTTGCTGTCAAGTATAGGCGATTTGATCGTGTGCGCCCAGCGATATTGCCCTTCCGAAAAATAGCGTTCCTCTATAGCCTTGATTTCGAGGGATTCCATGACCGCACGGTCATCTGTCTGGAACGAATCCGCAATATCAGGCGGGAAAAAGTCATGGTCGCTTTTTCCAACGAAATCGTCTGGGGATAGACCAAGGCTTGCTGCATGTCTGCCATTGACCATAAGGTATCTGCAACTACGGTCTTTGAGAAACATATTCATAGATATGCTGGCGATTATTGTTCTGTTGAAGGCTTCACTATTTCGCAGTGCATCCACCTCACGTTTGCGTTCGGTGATGTCTTTTTGACGTTCCATCTCAAAACCGATACGTTGTCCAAAGATTCGTAGCAGTTCCTGATCTTCCTTAGAAAAATCATGGGGCTTATCGTCAAGTAAACAGGTAACAGCGATCACTTCGCCATTACTGTCCAGTGCTGGAAAACCACAGCATGAAAAGGCATTATGCGTTTTGAGAAATGATGCTTCCGGGAACATCTCTGCAACATTATCGAAAATACGTATGTCTTTGGTCTGCTCCACAGTGGAGCAAGGGGTGATACTGATATGGCAACGGCCGGCATCTGTCACAATCTTACCATCAATGTAAACGCTTATAAAATAGAGTTCATCTCCACGAATCTCCGACAGACAAACAACACGCACATTAAACAGCTCTCCTATCATATACGCAGCGTTTTTGAAAACTTCGAGGGGATCCCCAGAGAGCGTCATACTTAATTCATACAGCTTTCTTAGACGCCTAATATGTGAATCATCTTGCTTTTTCATTTACCTGGTTTTCATTGTGCTAATTGATACGCAAATCATTTAATTATTTTAGCAAAATTAAGCAATTTATGTATTATTGTAAAAATGTAAATAATAGCAAGTTTATCTTATTGATTTCCGTATGAAATATTGCATTCTGAGACAAGATTGAAAAACAAGGTTACAGGAAGAAAGCGTGCGCGACATCCTTTATTAGAATGTCACACATTTTGTACCCAAAAATAGCTCAAAGGACAGAAAACACCGGAAAATAGAGCAAAGGACAGAATGGAAAAATCTTTTTAAAATTGACGAATTAGCTGTAAACCCAGGCCAGAAGCCAATCTATCAAAATATGATGTTTCTAACTTTCACGGCGGCGACAGGGGTTCAAATCCCCTTGGGGACGCCAGATCATTATGAAGGGCTTGCGAAAGTGAGCCCTTTTCTTTGTTGTGCGCCCGGCAGGGCGCACTCACTTGGAGGTGAAAGTCCTCTACAGGCCCGACAGGGGGAACTGTTAGCCGAACGGCAAGGGTGTCCATCGTGAGGTGAAATCTGAAGGAAGCCGCAGGCAAAGCGCTTACCTGACGAACAGGAATCGCATAAGAGGCGGCCATGTCGGATGAGGAGGCAATGAGATTCAAAGTCCAATACCTGTACGGAAGGCATGGTCGTAAATGCGGCGGGTATAAGCGTGAAGGTGGGTGCGCATTACCCGGGGAGATCTGTCTACCTGCGATGAGCTACTATCATTGAGAGGGGACGGGAAGGGTAGGCAGAAGTCAGCAGAGGGCATAGTAGGCCTATTGAATAGGCTGAAGGCCCGAACCTGTCGATAACTTGGAACCGATATTCTGACCGTATTGAGCAGAAGCATCGCAAGAGGGCCTTAGCCGGAAGTAGTGGACGGAATCCACGAGGTAAGGTTGGGTGCTTATAGTGCGGCAGGCATTGAGGTTAAGATCAAGCGCATCGATGGGAACCGTCTTGGTACGGAACCGTATGCCGGGTGGTGTGGGAGGACGGCGGGGGTAACCCCGCCTCCTACCCGATTATACTATCCCCATGGTTTCATTATTAACAGCTTCTGATGCTGGAAATTTTTTTATTGACTTGACCTTCCCCGTTCATCATAGGCTTTCTTCCATACGTAAAACGAAGATTTCGGCACTTCAAAGGAACGACAAGCCTTTAAAACATTCCCGCATATACGGGCATATTCTAAAATTGCCATTTTATGCCTGAGTCTTAATTCATCCCTTAGTTCTTTCAGCATATCCCAGACCTCCTTTTTGTGGCTTAAAATTTACCACAAAGTGTCCAAGTAGGTCTGACATGTCTACAATAACTTATCCAGAAAAGATAGCGATGTCTGCTAGTTAGATCGGTTCCCTATCAACTCTTTGGGAGATGAACCAAAAATAAATTTTAACTATATTATTGTTTTGGAAGGAGCGATGCAGAAATGGAAAAAGAATTCAACAGGGAGCTTTCACAGAAATATTGTCCTCGTTTTGCCAAGCTCGCTGTAGACAAGGGTTTCATCACATCGGAACAGGCCAAGAAGGCCCTCTCTGAACAGATGGATGACAATATCTACAACAGGCCCACAGGCTTATAGGGAGAATTTTACTGGAAAAGGGGCTGATACCCCCCCAGCAGATTGAGGAAGTTTTAAACGCCCTTTTCCAGACATCGTTTGAGTAGGATTTAGCAATTTAGGGACACATCCCATATTTTCTGATAAGATGTACTGAAATAATGAAAAAATGGGATGTGTCCCTAATATTGGATGATCAGCGGCAGCCAGTTGAGCATTTTTATAACGAGGGTGAAGATAAAAATCACCAGCAGTATATAAAAAAGATTCAGTGCTTCCTGTAAGAGGTTTGCAATATTCATACTATGTAGTAGTTTATGATTCCGATTGTCAGTGAGGTGAGCGCAAGCTTCAGCCATGGCAGACTTACCTGCTGATCTGCCTTCCGCTCAAGCCTCTCCACCCTGTCCTTTATCATCATATTGATGCCGTAGATGCTCACTGATCCCGATACATTTTCGGCTCCCTCTTCGGAGAGACAGAGACTCTTCAGCGCGTCTGCCAGGACCTGGGGTTTCCCGGTCCAGAGGGCGGCGATGTCGTCGCAAATCTTCTCTTCCTCTAATGTAGCGCTCTTGAAGGCTAAGAACGTAACAGGGTTATAGAACATCATAATTCGAATCAGGAACAGCAATGTGAGAATGAAACGACTATGCCTGGTTGTATGGGCTGCCTCATGAGCGAGGGCGGCCTTCAACTGGTCATGACTGAGAATCCTCAAAAGCCCCGATGATAATACTATCGTCGGCTTCCGGCCTGTTAATGTCGTGAACAGGACCGGATTATCATTCTCGATGACACAATCATCAAGTATCGGGGCGTGTAATTCGCTGAGTATGCCCTTTACCGGGCTCCTGACACCGGCATTGACTGGACACTTCTTTTTCGACTGGATCCATTGACGTGCCAGATTAATCAGCTCCCGACAGGCAAGAACCAGCGACATGCCGACGAACAGAGATATAAGCAGCAGACTTACAGGGACCTTTCCCACAAGGGCAAGATCAACCCATCTTGAGGAGTCGAACAATGCATTCATCCTGAAGGAGGCGTCACCCCTGACAGGATTAAGCAGGTGATAGACAGGGAACGAAATCATGGGGAGCAGAATAACAATACAACAGAACTTCTGAATCAGGAGAGGGCTCTCTATCTTCCACAGTTTTATAAGGGCAAACACGATCACGGCGGCCGTGAGGGAGTGCAGAAAGGATTGAATCAGGTACCTGCCTGCATATGAGTTCAGAAAACCATAAATATCCATGAAAGCCCTCTCCATATCGTCAGAGTTTCACAAGCTGCATTTTCTTCATATGATCGATGTGTATTTCCCACACATGAAAATCTTTCCTTATGTCTTAGTGTCGAAAGATTTTTTTATTAATGTGCATCATGGTAGCCCTTCTCCTCGCGAACAACCGGCATCCTGTTCACTATCCACCGGAAGACCAGTATATGAAGCGTTACAATCGTCGCTACAATAGCGACCTCCTGCCAAGGTGGAACGATATGATGCAGGTGCCCCGGCAGGTTCCAGTTAAAGGCCACAATGGATACGTTTATCCTGTTCAGCAGGATGCCGAGGACGGCGTAAAAGGCGCCGAACCGGACAATGCCTACCCGTCTGTTCCTGAAGCCGTAGCTCAAAATAACGATGGGAAGGAGTACAAACCCAAGGAGTTCAACAAGGAACCAGTGCCCGTAGGGCGTATTCAGAAGCGCCCAGTTGTTGTCATGAGCCACAGCGATTATCTTCAGCGCGAAATAGATGTACATTCCGAATACAGCGGCCTTGCCCAGTCCTAACGTCAGGCGGTCCAGGCTGCCGAGGAATGTTTCATCCGCCCTGTGTCTGAGGAACCGGGCAACGAGCGTGCTGACGCAGATTACCATGACAATTCCAGCATAGATGCTCGAACACAGGAACATGACGGGGAGGAATGTAGAAAACCACAGGGGGTGGAGCTTGCCTGATGCCAGCAAAAACATGGCTCCAAGCGCGGACTGGTGCAGTGTCGAGAGGATAATGCCCGCGATCGTCATGCCGATCGTGCTCATGAGCGCCCATCGCCGGACCCGTGTCGATTTGAGCCACTCCAGGATAGCAGGGCTGAATTCGACGAACTGGACCGAAAGGTAGATCGTAACATGCCAGGCCACAAGAAAGAGAACAGACGTCGTTCCGTAACCGATGAACATTGGATAATAGATGCGCCATGGCCTGCCAAGGTCGATCATCAGATAAACCGTAGCGAAGAAATAGCCGAGGAGGCCGATCAAAACGCCAAGGCGCACAAGCGGGCGGTAGTCCTTGAACCCGATTATGTAATAGGCTGTTGCCATGACAAAGCCGGTTGCGGAGAGCGGAACTCCGCCAAAGAGTCCCCATCCTAAAAAAAGCCCCCAGGGATATTCGTTTGACGCATGGGTCACGAACGAAAGCCCGTGCACAAAGCGGAGAACAATGATCGGGATGCCGATGCTCAGGATGATCGCCGCCACGACATTAAACGGAGTGACAAGGCTTAGGGCATATTCCTCCCGCGTCATTCCCATCCTTAGTTTATCCATAAAAGAAGGGCCGAAAGTTGATGTCTTTGCTATGTCATGGTTCATTTCTTTTCCTCCGTTTTTTCATGATCCGTGTTGTTCATCGTTCCGGTCCGGTGCTGTGTCGCCAAGTAAAGCATCCCGAAGAGCGCGGGCCAGATGGTGAATACGAGGGGAACGCTCGAGAGGAACCCTTGGGTATTTTCCAGCATCGGCGCCTTCTGGATGTTTGTGGGGAACCCGTAGTGTTCAAAGGGGACGCCTGAGATATAAAGCCAGCTTGTTCCTCCGGCCTCGGTCTCTCCGAAGATATGTTTAACGTACCTGTCCGGCTCCTTCCTTATCCTGTCCCGCGCGAGAGTTATCAGATCACCGCGCTTGCCGAAGGTGAGCGCGCCTGTGGGGCATGCCTCCGAACACGCAGTCGGAAGGCCCGCCTTCACACGGTGAGCGCACATGGTGCATTTTGAGATGCGGGGTTCAAGGGCGCTGTCATAGTCATAGGCCGGTATGTAGTAAGGGCAGGCGATCATGCAGTAACGGCAGCCGAAGCAGAGATTCACGTCATAAGTAACAGGACCCTCCGGCGTCTTGGTATATGCATGGACAGGACATGCGCTGGCGCATGCCGGTTCATTGCAGTGGTTGCACTGGACCTTCCTGTAGAGGGGCCTGTCCGGGTCATCGGGGTTATCAAAGCGGTTCACAACCGTATAGGCTCCAACAGTCGGTCTTCGCGTCTCATCGAAAACAGACGCATCATCGAACGGGACATCAGGCGGCGGCAGTTTATTTTCTTCATTACAGGCCTCTTCACAGGTCCGGCATCCGACACAGGCGGTCAGGTCGTAAAGTACGCCATAGCGGTCGGCAGTGTCGTCGAAGTCCCTGGCATCTACTATCGTTGCCTTTGATGCAAGGCCGGCTGCTCCTATGGCAGCGACAGTGCCCAGGAATTTTCTGCGGGTAATTTTCGGTTCAGGTTTGTTCTCGCTCTTCTTCATAGTAATGCCTCCTCCCTGTTAATACGTATCTCGCATCCCCGCCTGCGGGGCGTGCTTCTTTATGCCCGGCTACTGTTCATATGTGTAGTGGCACATGGCGGCGCATGCCTTTGGTTCAACGCCTACTCCGGCTATGCCGTGATGGCACTGAAAACACTGACGATGATAGGCGACCTTGAGTCCCGGCATTCCGGGAAAGGCCGGATCGTATTCGCCGTGGCAATCCCTGCATGCCGTAAAACTTCCTGTGACCGAGGACCTGAATAAAGACGCGGCGATGTTATGGCACTCATTACAGAGAAGGCTAGAGTTGTTCCCGTGCTGGTGGTGACACTCTTCACACGTCTCCGCAATCTCCAGATGCATCTCGTGGTCGAAAAGTACAGGGGTATATTTATCGGTCAGGCTGTCCAGATTCACGATGCCGGGCGGGATGGACGAATTCGGGGCCTCATAAGGCGACGCGGCTTCCGCGTTTGCGGGGGGCAAACCGGACATGATAAAGCCAAGCAGCAAGGCAACCATGACAAGAGTTTTCATTCTGCTATCCCTCCCTCTGTCGGATGCTCCTCCCGCCGCAGATTTTTATTCTTCTCGGTCTGATGGTTAGCGCTGGCGACCTGCTTCTTGTTCTTCTTCCGGCGTGAGAAGTATGCCTCCATCGGCCTCCAGGAAAATACTAAGCTCCCTTCCGCTGCCTTCGAAAGCGAGTTTATAAGTACCGTGCCGATCCCCAAGAAAAAGGCAAATGGCAGGGAAATTACATAGATGATTCCCCTGAACAGGGCGGTCAAAAATCTGGCCAGGCTGAGCCCGTGTTCCTTTACGTACCGCAGCTCATCACTGCCTGCGTCCATGATACTTTTGAAAGGTTTATTCTTGAGGATCTCCAGGAAGAGGATGAAACTGAAAATAGCGCTGATGGCTATTACGTACTCAATCCCTTTTACCTTTGTTGTAAAGTCGAAAAGCGTATCCATTGACTTCCTCCTTTTTTTTGGTTATCGCTATTTATTCATTACCCTGGATAAAAAGATTTGACTGCGTGCATGAGAACGTCATGCGTACGCTTTAATTGAAGTTTGATCTTGATATGCTCTACGTAGGTTTCAACGGTTTTAACGCTCAGGCGTAATTGCTCCGCTATCCCGTGTTTTTTCAATCCCCGGCCAATGAGCTGATATACTTCCAGTTCACGGTTGCTGAGAAGCTTTTTCGGAGAGTCAGAATCTTCAAATTTGTTTTTAACGAACTTATGCAAGAGGGTTTCCTTTAATTCATCGCTGACGTATATTCTGCCGTCAAGGATTGTTCTTATTGCCGACAGCAGCTTCACGGAGGATTCCTGTTTCATGATGTAGCCTCTTGCCCCTGTCTTAAGACACCGTTCGGCATATGCGGTCTCATCATGCATGGAAAGTACCAGGATGAGTAAACCGGGGTCGGCAGATATGAGGTTTTCTATGAGGCTTATCCCGCTGCCGTCCCCGAGGCTTATATCGACGATAGCGATATCCGGCTTACCGTCCATAATCGCCTGAAAGGCGTCTGAAACATTACCCGCTTCTCCGCATATCATAAGGTCCTCTTCGCTGTTAAGAAGATGAGAAAGCCCCTCGCGCAGAATGCAGTGGTCATCAACTATGAAAACTTTTTTCTTGAGTGCTTTATGAGACGTTTTCAGGTGACCCATTCCCTTCTCCCTTAAGAATTTCTGAGGGTTTTCTTCCTTAGTTAGATTGTCCGATAAATCTAGTGAGTTGTAAATAGATGGAAAATGGAGGTTTTTTATAAAGGGATTCCTTAGGTTTGACTAGGGTATTTCACCTATCCCGGATATCGGGAATCAGTCTATACTATTGAAAGGCCCGGTTATGTGGAAAAGCAGGATTATGCGTGATAAATATCAATAGAAAGATTTGACCGCATGCATGAGAACGTCATGAGTGTCCTTGAACTGCATTTTGATCTTTATATGCTCTACGTAGGTCTCAACGGTTTTAACGCTCAGGCTTAATTGCTCCGCTATATCGTGTTTTTTTAATCCCTGGCCAATTAGCTGATACACTTCCAGTTCACGGTTGCTGAGAAGCTTCGTTGGAGAATCGGAATCTTCAAATTTGTTATTAACAAACTTATGTAAGAGTTTTTCATTTAATTCATCGCTAACGTATATCCCGCCGTCAAGGATTGTTCTTATTGCCAAGAGCAGTTTCATCGATGACTCCTGTTTCATGATGTAGCCTTTTGCCCCTGACTTAAGACAACGTTCGGCATATGCGGTCTCATCGTGCATGGAAAGGACCAGAATCAGCAAACTGCGATTGGAATATATGAGGTTTTCTATAAGTCTTATCCCGCTGCCGTCCCCGAGGCTTATATCAACGATAGCGATATCGGGCTTACGTTCCGTAATCGACTTAAATGCGTCTGAAATATTATCCGCTTCTCCGCATATCACAAGGTCCTCTTCGCTGTTAATAAGATGAGAAAGCCCCTCGCGTAAGATGCAGTGGTCATCAACGATGAAAACTTTTTTCTTGAGTGTTTTATCCCCCGTGTTCATGGTTTTCATGGTCTTTTTCTCCTTATTTGATTAAGATTTACTTATTGAATTTTCAGATGTGCTCACCTCGTTTTCTCCTTTATCCATAAAAATACATGTTACCATCGTTCCTTTATTTATACCCGGCCGGATATCAAGTGATGCATTGATTATGTCTGCCCGATGTTTCATGATTTCCAGACCAATGCCATGTTTCTGGTTTGGCGAAGCAAAGCCTGCCCCATCATCCTTTATTGTCAATGTAAGTTCATTATCTTCTTTCATCAGGCTGATTTCGATCTGCCCGGGTCTGGCGTGTCTCGCGGCATTGGTGATGGCCTCCTGGGCGATACGATAGAGGTGTATTAAAGCTGTTTTATTGTAAATTGGAATTGTTTCGGAACATCTTAGAACACATGGAATCCCAAACAGTCTTTCAGAATTGGATACAAGCTCTGCCATGGCTGTCATGAGACAGTACTCATCCTTTTCCAGCATAGGCGAAAGACTTGACGAAAGTGACTTTACCTGTATCTTTGACATCTCAACAAGTTTTGTAATCCTTGCCGCATCTTTAGCCTCGGGGAACAGTTTTTTTCTCAATGTGTTCTCCAGCCCCTTGGTCTTAAAGGAAATAGCGGTCAGTTGCTGTCCCAGATTATCATGCAGGTCATATCCAATACGCCGTCTCTCATGTTCTCTGATATCAAGAAGCATTTTTTCCAGACGTCTGCGCTCGGCTATTCCTTTATTCAGATCATCCCTGGACGCGGTAATGGTATGTAAATTTCCTATCATCTGATCGATAATCCTTGATAACTGGCCAATCTCATCCTTTGCGTCAGTACCGACCTTATGATCCAAATTCCCGCTTCCAATTATTTCACTTCCTCTATGTAATGCCTTAATAGGGTTAGAGATCGACTTGGACACATAGAAAGCTACTACTAACACGCCAAATAGCGTAATAATCGCGGTTGCCAACATCCAGTTTCTCAATTGATGTATCGGGGAATAGACCTCCTTAAGGTCCTGTTTTGCAACAAATCCCCATCCGGTCTGGGGAATATATGTATAAGCGGCCAATACCATTTCCCGCCTGTAATCCGCTGTCTCCATAATTCCCGTTTTCCCGCGGGAAGCCTCAACCGCGGGTTTTGATCCGAGTCTCAGCTTTAGCACCGAGTTTCTGAACCAGCGCAGCTCATTTAATGAAGTGACATCTTTATTAACAATAAGCGTTTCGCCCGTTTTTCCCATTCCGGTACGATCTGACAAAAGTCTATAAAGAGAAGTTTCAAGACTGGTCCTGACAACTAGTAGACCAATAACGCTGTCTCCGTCTGTCGAACTGAAAATGGGGATGGAAAAATCCATGAAGGGCATATTCAGCATTGTGGAATAATGGATATCCCCTATGTATAGTTTCAAGCTCCGCAAAGCCTCCTCAAAATGATCGTCTTTTGAAAGTCCTTTCCCTTCATTATATTTACCTGTCGATACAAGGATTTTTCCGGTGTATGGACTGACAATAAATATTTCATGAAACTCATAATAATTTTGCATATATCTGTTGAGTACCTCCCGCGCCTCTTCATTTCCTTCACTGATCTGTTCCAGAATTCGGATATCGCCATCAGAAGCGATGGTGCGAATATCTATTATCCTTTCTTCAAGCCAGTGTTCTATTTTATTAACCTT
>PVMK01123661.1_pt1 | contig 14606 bp, 12 predicted proteins | sample 1853481 | NCBI WGS metagenome assembly PVMK01 (sample SAMN08533507, study PRJNA380276) | Marine sediment metagenome, whole genome shotgun sequencing project. | reverse complement strand
GACCGCTGGATTCTATCCCGCCTGCAGACATTGAAGGCCACGGTCGCCGAGGAAATGGATGCCTACCGGCTGTTCAATGTGGTCCCGAAGCTGTTTGCCTTCATTGAAGAACTAACCAACTGGTACATACGCCTGAACCGGTCGAGATTCTGGGGCGAAGATATCACTGCCGATAAGATTGCGGCGTACAGCACCCTCTACACGGTAGTTTACGAACTCAGCCTGGTGATGGCGCCGTTCGCACCATTCCTGTCCGAACACATCTATCAGCAGTTGGCGATGCTGTCCGGATCAACGGGAGCGAAGCCGGAATCGGCGCATCTGTGTCCGTATCCCGGTGCTGAGGAAGATCTCATGCAACCGCGCCTCGAGGAGGCCGTTGGGGTAATGCAGGCGGTGATCCTGCTCGGCCGACGCAAGCGGGAAGAAGAAAAGATCAACCTGCGTACGCCGCTGCACCGGCTGACGGTGGTTCATCGCGAGCAGGAATTACTCGATGCCGTGAAGGATCTGGAGGGCTACGTTTGCGGCGAATTGAACGTCAAGGAGGTGGCTTACGATGAGCATGAAGAGCGCTACATCGACCTCAGCGCGCGGCCGAACTTTCCGGTGCTCGGCAAGCGGCTCGGCAAGCGGATGAAAGCGTTTCAGCGACTGATTCTCGATCTCGACCGCGATCAGATCGAGGCATTCCTGCACACCGGGTCGGTAGAACTGGACGGTGAAACGTTCGACACGACCGAGATCGAGGTGGTTCGTCGGGCGGGCGAAGAAACCAGCGCGACTTCGAGCGGCTCGATCTCGATAGCCCTCGATTGCACGCTGGATGATTCGTTGATCGCGGAAGGGTTAGCCAGGGAAATGGTCAACCGTATCCAGCGCAGCCGCAAGGAGTTCGGGCTCCACGTGGCGGATCGCATTCGGATCAGCTACGAAGGTGATGCGGCGCTAATGGACGCAATCGCGGCGCATGGCGACTACATCAAGCGCGAGACTTTGGCGCTGGAACTGACGCAAGACGATCCAGGCGAAGGCGACGGTACGTTCGAATCCGAAATCGACGGCAAGGCGTTGCGATTCCGCATCGAGAAGGACCAGAAAGTCTAGGGCGACTCTGCGTCTGGCGGCGGTATCGGCGTCAGCGCTTCTCGATCAGCCTCGACCAGGCAGGGGCTGTCATCATCGCTCGCCACCATGCCGAACATGTGCCCGAGGGCGCGCACGGGGAGGTAGAACTGCGGCAGGAAGGCCAGCGTGCCAATCTCAGCGGCAAGCGCGCGCGCTGGAATGGCCGTAACGGTGGGGTGTCCGAGGGCGCCGCTCAGGTGCACGGGCGTGGTCGACCTCCAGGCCCTGCGTCTGGTTTTCGGCAGTATCTTGACGTCAATGGTTTCAGCGCCGAGGTCGACTGTCCCGGCGCCGGTCATCGCGATGTTCGGGCCCTCGAGGAAGAACGCATTGGTAGTAATGAGCCCGGCGTCGACGGTGAATCGGCCGATGATGCAATCGAATTCCGCCTCGTTCCTGCGGCGGACAGTGCCGATGGTCCAGCCGAGCAGATCAACCGCGATCATGTCCAGCAGTCGGCGTGGAATCGCACCGTTTTCGAGCACTAGACCCACGTCGCCGCTCAGATTGCTGACCAGGTCCCGGATGGATAGCCCATGGGTTGTCAGGTAGACCCGGGCGCTCAGATCGCCGCGAACGGCCCGCGAACCCGTCATTAGCTCCAACAACTCGCCGAACACTATGTCGTCCGCGATCAATGAGAGGCTCATCTCCGCTGGTTCGGCGCCGGTCAGGCGCGCGTGACCGGTTGTTGCGCCGCCGAGGTACGTCGCCTTGATTGGACCCAGGACAAGCTCCCGATCAGTGAGCGTTGCCTTCAATGTCAGGTCTTGGATTGCGTAGCGCTCGCCGGCAACGTCATCAATGCGCAGATCGAAGTCGAAGTTCTGGCGATCCAGCCAGCTGAAATCCAGCGGCTGTTCAGAAAACAGCTGTGCGGATGGCTTGCTTCCGCCAGCAGTTGCAGGCGATTGGGACGTTCCGAACGAACCCAAGCCGAGATCCGAGGGGTGTAGTACCGGCACGATAATCTTTGCAATCAGCAGCGGTTTTTCGGCTTCGAAATTCAGCTCTGCGTGGGTCTCCAGTTGGGTGCGACCGAGGTCGAGGCGTCCATCGTAGATGACCGAGCTGGAATTTCCGGTAAGCGCGCCATGCACCCGAATAGGGCCCGACAGCCGATGGCCCGACCCAAGAATTCGATTCAACGTCGTGGTATCGACCAGGTCGATCGCAACATTCGCCTTGAGGTCTGCGAAGGTGTCGAAATCGTCGAAACTGCCGCTAAGCTCTGAGCTCAAGACGGTGTCGTGCTGGGATTGCAGGGTAAACGACTCGATGCCCAGACTGCCGTCTTCGTCGGACAGGACGAACTCGCCATGCATAGTGCCCAGCAACGTGCCTGGTTCCACCCACTGCGCCAGCAACGCCGAGAGATCGACGTCGGTAGAACCACTCCACCGGATATCCGACAGGTTCAGCACGTCGTCGATTGCGCCGGCGACCCGCAGCACCGACGTCCCAGCACGGGAAACGTTCAGTTGCAGCGATTCCACACCCAGCACGCCGTCCTCATCAGACAATGTGGCGCTTACCTCGAGGGCTCCGAGATCCGGGATGGAGCGGCCGAGAAGGGCTCCAAGCGCGGCTGTTGAAGGCGCGCTGACGCGTGCCTCCGCGTGTACGCCGGCCAGTGGAAAGCCCGCCGTTGAACCGGTCTCAATTCGCTCCACGCGCCCGCTGGCCTCCGCGTCCAGCCCTTCCTCAGTTGTGGCGGTGAAGGTCACGGTCGGGATCGTCAATAAGCTGGAGGTGCCGGCCAGTGTCATCGCGAACTGCATCGACCCCAGTCCGCGCACGCGATCCAGATGCGTCCAGGTCAGCAATGCGCCTGCGTCTGTGGCGGAACCTGCGATCTTAAGATCGATAGGTCCTAACGATGCGTCCTGGGAATCGAATGCGCCCAGGCTGCCCGAGGCTCGAAACGTGAGGTCAGAGTCCGAGTGATTGAGGGTCAGGCTGGAGAGATTGATCCCGGAACCGTTCTTGTCTACCTGGCCACGCAATCGGAAGTGTTCACCGCTCGGTGTCCTGCCGCGGCCTTCGACTACCGTGGTCAGGCTCGCCAGGGACGTCGAGCCAAATACCGCGGTTGCTGTGGCGGTGATGTTCAGGTTGTCGTTCCCTGAGGTCCGCAGATCGACCTGTAGCGTTCGCGCGGCGTGCGCGAATGACACATCGATCTGAACCTCCTCGAGGTCCAGCAGGGTCTCGGCCAGAAATCCAAGCGCGCGGCCATCGGCCGGAGCAACGACCCGTACGGCAAGCGACACCGTTGATTCTTTTTCGGTTTCGTCGGATTCACCGGACGCTGCTCTTTCGAGCGCGGCACTCCCCAGCGTCGCTTCGCCGGCCCCGGTGAACGTTACGTGTACGCCGGTCGGTGAGTTTGCGAATCCGTCGATATTGGTCAGGCGCAGCGTTGAACTGTTCCCGGACAGCTGGCCGCGAATGCTAAGACGCTTCACGAACTCCGAACCGGCACCGTCGAACGCGACCGCTGGATCGAGATTGGCGACGACGTCCAACGCGAGGCCGTCGATGCTGAACAGGTGCTCGGCTTTCCCTTCTGCCCTCAGCATCAATCCGGGCCGAGTGCTATCCAGGCGAACGCGGGTGACTTTGGGGTTGCGCAAGTCGCCCTCAAGCGCGGCGTCGAGGCGAGCACCGCCCAATTCGGGTAGTGCCGCGAACGGCGCAAGGATCGTAGCAATCGACGGGGCGTGAACGTGAACGGTGAGATCGGCGCCGGTGAGAGCGATCGGGTCTGCCAGCGTCCCGCTCAACTCCAGCGCCGCGTTGGGCCCCTGCACGGACAGTTGCACAGGGAATCCGCTGGCCGGTGGGCTCCAGAATTGGTGCAGCCTGCCGAACTCGCCGGTCGCGCTGAAGTTGCGCTGGTTGACCATTCCGCTCGCCGCCAGGGTCACCGGCCGCGACACGTCGGGTTCGTCGATGTCCAGGGTCTGCAACACCACCGTGATCGGACCGCTGCCACCGGCGGGGTCCAACACGATCTTGAAGTCGCGGATGTGCAGGCGCTGCGCCAGCGGAAGAATTCCTGGTTTGTAGGGTTCGCCCGCCTCCTGGTCCGAGCCTGACCAGTTGAGCTCGCCCCCGTTGGCGCGCAGCGATTCGATCAGTATCGTTCCCCGGCTCAATGCCCAGAGGTCGATTCGTGCATCGGCGTCGAGTAAGGACACCTGCAGCCGCTGATCTTTGCTTGTGAATTGAACTTTAGAGCCTCTCAGGATCAGATGGCGGCCGGGCGTCAGCTGGAAATTCTCGGAAAGTTGAAGTTCAGCGCCGGTGGTCGTGCGTACCAGCCAGATGCTCAATTGACGATAGTCTGCGTCATCGAGCACCCACAGCAGTACGGCAACGCCGACCGGAAGGGCGAGCAAGAGGGCCAGCAGGAATGTCAGAAATATGCGCATGGTGGTAGCCGGTGCTGGGGAGTCTGGAGCAGGGCCGCCCGGAAGCGTATGGGAAAAAAGCGGGCGGAAAAGAAAAAGGCCGCTATGGCGGCCTGAGTTACACGCGTCTCTTTATGTTGCGCTTCCGGTTGCGCCTGCACCGACTCTTCACCGAACTCTTTGCTGATCTTCATCAGCGAGCTCTTTTTGCGAGGAGGGTGCGAGTTGCGCGGAGCCTCTCCGACTCTCCCCTCTTCCAAGGCATGGATCTGACCAGAATCGTTGGGGCGTGTCAACGGCGCCCGAATTGTCGTCTATAGGGTTGTCGGACCGCCTCAGCGCGGGGTAGTGTCGCTGGGTGAATGACACGCATGTGATTGCTGATGCCTGATCACGAAATCTATCCGCCGCACCCCGACTCGCGCACCTGTCATGTCGGGACCTATCGACGCGTGCTACCCGTAAGTCTGGAGCGAATGTACGAAAATACATTGGACTGGGAACACCTGCCGTACGTGCATGCGGCCAGTTTCAAGGCGATCCAACGAATCGACGCCGGGTCCTGGGGCTGGCGCGCCGAAACCACCTCGGCGCGCGGCGAGGTGTCGATCATCGAGTTACGTCTGGACCGGGCGTGTCGACGTTGGATCACCCGAACGCTCGAAGGAACCAATGCAGGTAGTGAGATCTGGACCCATGCGTTCTCCATTGAACAGCGCCGTGTCGACATCGTGGTCGACTTCTTCGTGCCGGGGGTTGCCGTCAGTGCGCGGCAGAAGGTCGGCAAGGCGTTTGCTGCGCTGTATGAGAGTCTCTACGACGAGGACGTTGCGATGATGACCGAGCGTCAGCGTCAGCTTGATGCGAGGAGCGAAACTGATCAGCAGGCTTCTCTCCAGGAAGGCCGGGTCGCATTGGGCCTGCGCACCGATCTCGCGTTGCCGATGCAGGTCGAGTCAGGCGGGCGCCCATACGTGATTGCCGAAGTTGACGGTGAGCTGTACGCCTACTCGGCGTTGTGTCCCCATCTGCTGGGCCCGTTGCATACGGCGACGCCAGTGCGAGGATTAGTGACCTGTCCGTGGCACGGATACCAGTTCGATGTGACTGACGGTTCCTGCACCTCGGGGCACAACTGTCGGCTGCCCGTCCCGCCACGCGTTGCGCAGGACGATGCCGGGCGGGTGTTCCTGGAGGTCAGTTCCCGTTGAACTCGGCTTTGGTCGAGGCAAGGTAGGCCTCGATGGCGGCATGGCGGTCGTCGCTTGTCTGGGTCAGCAGATTCTGATCTGCATCCATGTGCATGATCGACTGGTCCAACGCGGAACTGATCTGGTTGATGCTGCGTTTGATCATTTGCGCAGCGATCGGTGGCTTGGCTGCGTATTGGCTCGCCAGTTGCTGAGCGCGTGACAGCAGATCCGCTCGGGGTACCAGAGCGTCGATTACGCCCCAGGCCAGCAAGGTCTCCGCGTGGATCCGCTCGCCCCCCACCACCAACTGTTTGGCTCGGGCTGGACCGACGAGATGTACGCACAGCGGCAGGCTCTGCCACATCAAGTTCACCCCGATGTCGATTTCCGGGTACTGCATGAAGCAGTCCTCGGACCCCACACGCAGGTCAACGGCGGTGGCGATACAGGCGCCGCCGCCCATCGCCGCGCCATTCCAAGCGGCGATGGTGATCTGGTCCATGCCGAACAGTGCGCGGATGGCGCGCTCGCCGATGCGGGCCCGTCGGCGGCGTAGCACCAGCGGACCCCGATAGCGTTCGCCGGGATCGCTCAGATCCGCACCGGAGCTGAAATGCTTGCCTGCGCCAGTGAAGATCACCACCCGTGTTTCAGCATCGTCGCGGAACTCCAGGGCGACGGATTCGATTTCTTCCAGCAGGTCGTAGTTCAAGGCATTGGCTTTGGCCGGGCGATTGAACGTCACGAGGGCTATCTGCCCTTGCGAATCCGCCACCCGTTCGACGCTAAGATGTGCGTAGCTCATCGGCTTGCCCGGAGTGCTCAGCAGTGACGGATGGTACACGAAGCGGCCCTGCGGCCGTGCCGAGGGACCGCTATCGGGTGACCGTTGGCCTGGTCGGAGGTGCCACTGCATTCTCGTTGTTGGGCGACCAGGCGCTGTACGCCGTTTTACCCGTCTATCTGGAACTGTTGGGTTTGAGCGCCATTCAGGTTGGCATTCTGCTGTCCGCCAATCGGTGGGTACGGTTGCTGACCAACCACCTTGCCCATCGGATTCTCGAGCGTGCTGATTTTCGTGTCCTGTTTGCCGCTGCACTGGTGTTGGGTGTGGCGACTACCGCCGCCTATGGTCTGACTCAGTCGTTCACGGCGCTGCTTACCGCCCGTCTGTTGTGGGGGCTCGCATGGTCGTTCATCCGGCAGGGCGGGGTAATGCGGGTCATGGATACCGCGCCCCCCGGAGCCACCGGACGGACGATGGGCACCTACAACGGAATCTCGCGAATCGGATCCGTAGTCGGATTGTTTGGCGGAGCCGTGTTGGTCGATACCCTGGGGTTTTCACTGGCCATGCTGACGCTTGCTGCGATCACGGCTGTGAGCGTACCAATGGCATTGGCGCTCCCGGCCGCACCGCGCGTCGCACGTGGTGATGAAGCGCCGCCGGATTCCTCCCATGACGGGGCCGCGTCGCTGTTTCTCGTGCTCGGGTTCTGCCTCGGGGTGGTGGGTCCCGGATTCGTCATGTCGACGCTTGGCTTTTTGCTTCAAGGTCGCCTCGAGACCGGCGAATGGTTGGGATTTGCCAGCGCAGCGACGCTCACCGGCGCGGTGTTGGCGGTGCGATTTGCGTTGGATACGCTGGCGGCGCCGCTGCTTGGCGCCAGTGCCGACCGTCTGGGTGTCGCGACAGCGAGCGTGGTGTTTTTCGGCATTGGAGCGCTGGCTTTGGCGGGTGCCGTACTCGCCGGCGATCTGATCACGCTGATCGCGCTGGTGCTGGTGTTCTTCATCACGGCGACCGCACTTCAGGCAGGGATCGCGGGCTATGCCTCCCGGTTGGGCGCTGCCGCGTTTTCCCGGTACGTAACTGCTGTCGATGTCGGCGCGGCGGCGGGGCCGCTGATGGCCTGGATTGCCCTCGATCGGGTTCCGTTCGCAGAGGTGGGATTGCTGTTAGGGGCGGCGTTCTATGCGGTGGCGCTGCTGGTCGCGTGGCTCGGATTCAATCGTGTTCGATAAAAAAGCAGGCTGGGGGGCGATGGGGAGCCCACCACAGCCTGCGGGGGAGGGACTGTTGTTACTGGGCTGCGACCGACACGGGTAGGGTGGCATCGTCGAATTCAACCGCTAACACTTCGCCACTGCGCGTCGCGCGGCAGGCGACGTCGACGCCCTGAATCGGATTCGCTCGGTCGTAGACAGATACCGAGAAACTCAGATCCCGATAGTTGTTTCGGGATTTCACCTTCTCGATGTTGTAGTTCGTTGGGGTGTCGCTGAGCCCCAGCCTCTCACCGATAGCTTGCTTGCAGCCGTCGATGGAAGCCGTGTAGTTGTTGGCGGCATACGCGCTTGCGCTGCCGAGGCTGATTGTCAGTGTGGCTGCCAGTGTTGCCAGCCCTAATACCGATGCGCGCATGTCATGACCTCAGAGTGTTTCGTTTGGTGCCAAGAGATGTTACTTTTGGTAACGAATAGTGCAATACGCGTTTTTGCAGTTGGGTGATGCAGATATGCATCGGCAACCAGACGCGGACATTCACCGGGGCGCTCTGGAGGGATTGGAAGAGGATGCAAGGGCTCGACTGGGATGATCTGAAGGTAGTGATGAGCGTTGCAGCCGAGGGATCGGTGCGGCGCGCGGCTGCGGCGTTGGGCAAGCATCACACGACCGTCACGCGGCGCATGGATCAGCTCGAGAAGCGCTTGGGCGTCATGCTGTTCGATCGCACGGCGACCGGCTTGCAACTGAATGAGCACGGCCTGTCGGTGGTGACGCATGCGCAGCGGGTCGCGGACGAGGTCGAGGATCTCGAGCGCAACCTGCTGGGGCTGGATCAGCGTCTCGAAGGCCGGGTTCGGTTGACCCTGCCGGAAGTCGTAGCGAGCCACCTGCTGATGACGGAACTGGCGCAATTTTGCGACCAGCATCCGGAGATTACGCTGGAGCTCGTGCCGCCCCACGAAGCACTCGACATCCGCAAACGGGATGCTGATGTGGCGGTGCGAGTCACCGACCGGCCACCCGAACACCTCGTTGGGCGTTCGCTTGGCCGATTTGCGGTGGCACCCTATGTGCACCGTTCGGCGAACGAACCGTATGGTTGGATCGGTGCAGGTAGCGGAGATGGCGTCGATGCCGATTGGCATGATCGATTCTGCCCGGGTGCCCCGGTAGTCATGCGCTGCAACAACATGGCGGTTCGGCTGGCTGCGGTGCAGGCGGCGGCCGGGGCTGCCGTATTGCCTTGCGCGTTGGCGGACCCCCACGATGAACTCCGTCGGTTGACGGTGTCCGCGCCGTTGGACGGTGGTGAGATCTGGTTGTTGACGCACCCCGATCTACGCAACGCGGCCCGGGTGCGGGCGCTGATGACCCATCTCACCGAGGTGTTTGCCGAACAGCGGGATGTATTGCTCGGCTGTTCGCCGCAAATCCAACAACGGACCAGCGTTGGCTGACGCATTTGCCCGGCCGGAACCAGGCGGCCTTGATCGGCTGGGCGTTCTTGGGAATCATGACAGCGTGAGCGAACCATTAAACCCGACGTCGCACAGCTACTTTTCGCAGCGCCTTCGACTTCACTACCTCGACTGGGGTAATGAAACCGCATCGAATCTGTTGTTGATTCACGGCATCCGTGACCATTGCCGGACGTGGGATGCGGTGGCGCAACGGCTGCGTGATCGCTACCACGTGATTGCGCCGGATCTTCGGGGCCATGGCGATTCGGCCTGGCAGCAGGGCGGTGCGTACGGCAATCTGGACTACGTTTACGATCTCGCGCAGTTGATCCGGCAGCAGGAACTGGCCCCGGTGTCGCTGATCGCCCACTCGCTGGGTGGCACGCTGGCCTGCCTGTTTGCCGGCGCTTTCCCCGAGCTGGTTGAACGGCTGGTGGTGGTGGAGGGCATCGGTCTGTGGGAACGCTGGATTGACCTTCCCCCGGTACACGAACGATTGCGCGGCTGGGTTGACGAGGTCAGGTCGCTGGCGGGCAGGGCGCCGAGGCGCTATGCAACCGTTGCCGAAGCCTATCAACGGATGCAGCAAACCAATCCGCATCTGTCACCGGACCTGGCACTGCATCTGACGATCCACGGCAGCCATCAGAACGAGGACGGTAGTTACAGCTGGAAGTTCGACAACTACACGCACGCCTGGCCGCTGTTCGACGTGAACGCCGAGGACAGCATCGCCCTCTGGCAGCGTATCGAATGCCCGGTGCTGCTGCTGAACTCCAGCGAGGGTTACGATCACCGGATTGGCCATGACGGAACTGATACTCACTTCAGCGATTGTCGGGTGGTGGATATCGATGGCGCGGGCCATTGGACCCACCACGATCGGCTGGACGAGTTCATGGATCGGGTACTGTCGTTTCTGGACGAATGAGCATCCGGGCTTGCCGCGTCTGCGCTGACAGAGGAAACTTGGTGGCGCGATGATCACTCAAGGGAACTCGATGGCTGGGGCGCCGATACGACTGCGCTGCGAGTATCTCGAAAATCCAATTGGTCTCGGCGAGACCCAACCTCTGCTGTCCTGGTGGCTGGACGACGATCGGGCGGCAGAGGTTCAGACCGCCTACCACGTGTTGGCTGCTTCGTCGTCACGGCAACTGGACGACGACCAGGCAGATGTCTGGGACAGTGGCCGCGTGCCTTCTTCGGAGACCGCGCAGATCAAATTCGGCGGCAGCCCGTTGGTTTCCATGCAGCGCGTCTGGTGGAAGGTGCGCTCTTTTGACAGCGACGGCATCGCTTCCGAATGGAGCGCGCCGGCGTATTTCGAGATGAGCCTGCTCGATGTGCGAGACTGGCGCGCGCATTGGATTGCTACGCCGCTGATGGGTAGCAAGGGTACGCCGGCCCGGGTGCCGATGTTGCGCCGCAGCTTCGAACTGCCGCAGCCCGTCGAACGCGCTCGGTTGTACATCACCGCGCTCGGAGTTTACGACGTGGAGATCAACGGTCAGCGCGCGATTGATGCCGAACTCGCCCCTGGCTGGACGGACTTTCGCAAGCGGGTTCGTTACCAGAGCTACGATGTGACTGAACCGCTGCAGGTGGGTGAAAACGTTATCGGCGTGTGGCTCGGCGATGGCTGGTACTGTGGTTTTCTCGGCCTCTCCGATCGGCAGCAGTACGGCGAACGGCCGGCCCTGCTAGCCCAGCTGGAAGTCATTCTTGCCGACGGCACACCGTTGGTGATCGCGACGGACGGCGACTGGTGCTGGCAGCAATCCGAGCTGCTCTATGCGGATCTGATCGACGGCGCAAGTGTCGATGCCCGCCAACGTCTGGAGGGCTTCAGCACGAAGGGTTTCGATCCGTCGGGTTTGTTGCCGGTCTCGCTTGTCGATCCGGATGTTCCCCGCCTGGAGGCGGATGCGGGCCCAGGAATTCGCGTCGTGGAGGAAATCGAGGGATCGCTGGTGCGTAGCGCGGCGGCCGAACCCGGTGCACGTCGCTGGATATTCGATCTGGGAGAAAACATCGTTGGACGGATTCGTCTGAGCGTCAAGGCTCGGCGCGGTACGGCGCTGACGGTTCGCTATGCCGAGCGGCTCGAGGCCAACGACGACCTGTACACAGAGAATCTACGCGCCGCACGAGCCACAGATTTCTATACCTGCGCCGGTGACGAGCACGGTGAGGTGTTCGAACCGCGGTTTACCGTACACGGCTTCCAATATGTGGAGGTCTCGGGCCGGCTGGGCGACGGCGATATCGAACAACTGACCGGCATCGTGTTGTCGTCAGGGTTGACGCAGATTGGCGAATTTTCGTGTGATCAGCAGTTGGTCAATCAGTTGCAGCGCAACATTCTGCGCAGCCAGCGTGGCAACTTTCTGGATGTCCCAACGGATTGTCCCCAGCGCGACGAACGGCTGGGCTGGACGGGAGACGCGCAAGCGTTCGTACGGACCGCGGCGTTCAACCTGGAGGTGTCCACATTCTTTACCAAATGGCTCGGCGACGTGCGGGATGCGCAGACCGAAGAGGGTGTGGTGCCGCCGGTTGCGCCATTACCGCCGGAGCTTCGGCAACTGCATATCGATGGGGGTCCCGCCTGGTCTGACGCCCTGGTGATCTGTCCTTGGACCGTATACCGCTGTTGCGGCGATCGCCGCATTCTGGAACGAAACTATGCCGCGATGGCGGCATTCATCGCCAATCTGGAAGCGCGTTTTCCGGACCTGATCCGCGCGCAGCCCGGTGCGGAGTCCTGGGGCGGATTCGGCGACTGGCTCGCCCTGGACGGCCGCCACGTAGACGATGCTCGCACGGGTGGAACACCCCAGGAGCTGATCGGCACGGCGTTCTTCTGCTACACGGCAAAGCTGCTGGCTCGCATCGCAGGGGTGCTGGGTAACCTGAGTGATCTGGAGCGTTACGAAGAGCTCGCGCAGCGGATTCGAACTGCGTTCCGGCGCCGTTTTGTCACCCAGGATGGGCGGGTCGCGGGCGAGACTCAGACTGGTTACGTATTGGCTTTGCACTTTGGTCTGCTCGATGCCGCAGAACGACCGGTCGCGTTGGATGCGCTGGTCCGGGATATCGAGGATCGTGGCGGAGCACTGTCCACCGGGTTCGTGGGCACGCCTTATCTGCTGCACGTGCTGACGCAGAACGACCGCCTTGACCTGGCCTATGACCTGCTGCTGCGCACCGACTCGCCGAGCTGGTTGTACCCGATCACCCAGGGTGCGACCAGCATATGGGAGCGCTGGGATGGCTGGACCCGTCGCGATGGTTTTCAGGATCCCGCGATGAACAGCTTCAACCACTGTGCGCTGGGCGCGGTAGGTGAATGGCTGTACAGCGTGTTGCTGGGGCTCGATGTTGATCCAGACCTGGCGCCTGACCGCAATGCCTACCGTTCCGCCCGGATAAAACCGCGGCCACCCATCGGCGAAGGCTTTGACGGCGATGCGCCGATCAGCAAGGCACAGGGCAGCCTGGATACGCTGTATGGTCGCTACGAGGTCGCCTGGCAGCTGTCCGGCGGCGAATTCAACCTCGAGGTGCGGGTGCCGCCGAATTGCCGGGCTACCGTGATCCTACCGAATGATTCGAGTCACGAAGTTGCGGCGGGCCGCCACCAGTTCAATGTAGCGCTGGTCGCAGCGGCTGAAGATGGAATCCCGGTGCTGCTGGAGATAACCGAGCCGGCGTCGAAGGCTGGCTGATGGACGGCATACACGACCTGGGCGGCAAGCAAGGCTTCGGTCCGGTGAAACCGGAGGTGGACGAACCGGTATTCCACGAGCGCTGGGAAGCCGCGGTGTTCGGGATCAGCCTCGCGGCTCAGACGGCTGGGGTCGTTCGCAACATCGACCAGTTTCGCCATGCAGTTGAACGCATCGATCCGCGTGCCTACCTGGATCATGGTTACTACGGCCGCTGGCTGGGTGGCCTGGAGACGTTGTTCGTCGAAGCAGGGGTATTGGGGTCTGCGGAAGTCGATGCGCGAGCACGGCAACTGGGGGCCAAAGCGGACGATCTGATCGCGGCGCGGCCGGATGAAGACGTCGGGACCGTCGACTATGCGCCGCTTGCGGCTGACGCGCAGCGCGAATTGAGTGTCGCGCCACGATTCGATGTAGGCGACACCGTGCGTACCCGTTTGCACGGTGTTCCCGGACACACCCGATTGCCTGCGTATGCCCGTGGCCGACTAGGCACGGTGGTTGCCGGTCACGGTGGTTGGATCTATCCCGACAGCAACGCGCACGGTCAGGGGGAAGCGCCTGAGCATCTCTACACGGTGGCCTTTAGCGGAACAGAACTGTGGGGTGCCGATGCAGAGCCCGGCGTAACCCTGAACATCGATCTGTTCGAACCCTATCTGGAGCCTGACGATGACTGAGCACGCGCACCCCGCCCCGACGCCCCAGAGCATTCGCGCCGAGGCGATCGAGACGCTGCTGATCGAGCGAGGTCTGCTGAGTGAGTCCGTGATCGACGAGGTGATCGTGCGCTTCAACGAGCGCGTCGGGCCGATGAACGGGGCCCGCATCGTGGCTCGGGCCTGGGCGGACCCGGAATTCAAGACGCGTTTGCTGACGGATGGCAGCGCGGCCATTGCGGAGTTCGACTTCGAGGGGGGGGCAGGTGGACAAGCTCGTGGTGGTCGAGAATACCGCGACGGTACACAACGTGGTGGTGTGCACGTTGTGCTCCTGCTATCCGTGGGCCGTGCTGGGCTTGCCGCCGCGCTGGTACAAAGACCCGGCGTATCGCTCCCGGATTGTTCGCGAGCCCCGCGCCGTACTCGAGGAGTTCGGAGTGTCGCTGCCGGAGTCGACGACCGTTGAAGTCTGGGACTCCAGTGCCGAGGTGCGCTATATGGTGCTGCCCCAGCGACCGGCCTCGAGCAGCGGCGTAGACGAGGCAGATCTGCCAGCGTTGGTATCGCGCGACTCGATGATCGGGGTTGCCCTCTTGTGATTGAAGAGCCGTGAGTGAAGAGCTCGAGTTGTCTGGACCGATCGCGCCGCCGTTGGCCAATGGCGAACTGCTGTTCGAAGCGCCCTGGCAGGGCCGGGTGTTTGGTATGGCCAGGGCATTGGCCGACCAGGGGGCATTCACCTGGGATGACTTTCGCGCGGAGCTGATCGCGGTGATCGGCGCCTGGGATGCACAGGCCGAAGACGCGAGCGTTTATTACTACTACGACCGATTCCTGCAGGCGCTCGAGGTGCTGCTGGTCAAGCGGGGCATGCTGGCCGAAGGTGAACTCCGTGCGCAGGTCGATGCGCTCGAGGCGCGGCCGCACGGCCACGATCATTGATCTGCGGAGCCTTGTCAGGAGTTGATGTTTGAGTGACAGTTAGCAGCAGGTCGTAATCAATTG